>Ga0105237_10007428_pt1 | contig 11996 bp, 15 predicted proteins | sample KBSC24metaG_FD_81520 | JGI IMG/M metagenome (GOLD analysis project Ga0105237, IMG submission 81520) | Corn rhizosphere microbial communities from Kellogg Biological Station, Michigan, USA - KBS C2-4 metaG | ecosystem: Host-associated > Plants > Roots > Rhizosphere > Soil | place: Michigan, USA... | reverse complement strand
GCTGGTCGTGAAAGGCGTTGCGGACGGAAAAACCAGGACGGTCGTGATGACCTTGGACAAGGCCGGCGCCGGTTTTGGCGGCTATGTGATCGACACGACGCAGGCGACGGCGGCGGACGACGCCAAGGCGTTGGGGTTGGTCAACCGGGTGGCCGCGCCGGAGGAGCTCGACCATGAGGTTGAGGCGATCGTCGCGAGCATCGTCGCCAAACCCGCCGTCGCGGTCGCGATGGGGAAGTCGCTCTTCTACCGCCAGATCGAGGTCGGCATCGAGGCCGCTTATGCGGACGCCGGATCGACCATGGCCTGCAACATGATGGACCCGAGCGCACTCGAGGGCGTACTGGCCTTCATCGAGAAGCGCCCGCCCAATCGATAGGCGGACAATCTCCGCGCCAAGAATCCGCCAAGCGACGCGCATCACGCTGTGGCCATGAAGACCATTCTGCTTGCGGCGCTCTCGGTCGCGGCCACCGCAGCATTGCCACTCGACGCCGTGGCGAACGCCTGTGGCGGTGGCGGCCCGGTGCCCGCCAACCATGAATTCGTGACCCCGTCCGGGAACATCGTGTGTGATATCTACTCCGACGGCAATGGCGTGAATTGCGAAGTCCGGGAACATGCTTGGGTGCAGCCGGCATCCACGATGGGTCCCTACGGCCGGGCCTGTGATTTCAACTTTGGCGGTTTGCAGTTCTACGTCAGCAAGGGCAATCCCGGAAAGCTCGGATGCTACGAAGGCGCGAGCAACTTCAGCGCCTCCAACCTGAAGACACTCGACTACGGCCAGACCTTCAGTCAAGGTGCGATCACCTGCGCCAGCGAGTTGGCCGGGGTCACCTGCACCGACACTGCCACCGGGCACTTCATCCGAGTCTCGCGTGAGAATTACGACTTGGGCTGAGTGGTTGACGGCTCGGCCGTCTGCGGCGCACTGTGATACAGGTCATATTTCCGTCCGGACATATGCGCGCAGAGAGGCGGCCGTTCATGACGACCAAGGACAAGTACACGACGGTGCCCTCGCCACTCTCCTGGGACGTGCCGAGCGGCGGCGACGCCCGCTTCACCTGGGAATATGACGACAGTCGCGGGCGTCTGCTGTCCCTGTATCAGAAGGGCAAGGACAAGCAGTGGGACGCCCAGTCGCGTATCGACTGGTCGCAGGACGTCGATCCGATGAACCCGATCGGCCTGCCCGACGAGTTCCATCCGCTGTTCGGCAGCCCGATGTGGGAGTCGGCCGACGAGAAACGGCGTGCCGAGATGCGGCAGCACTCGCAGGCCTGGCAGTTCTCGCAGTTCCTGCACGGCGAGCAGGGGGCGATGGTCTGCGCGGCGAAGATCGTCGAGGTCGTGCCAGACCTGGACGCGAAGTTCTACGCGGCGACCCAGACCATGGATGAAGCGCGGCACGTCGAGACGTTCTCGCGGTTCCTGCAGGAGAAGGTCGGCCTCGTCTACCCGGTCAACAAGAACCTGTCCGTGCTGCTCGAGGACACCCTGCGTGACTCGCGCTGGGACATGCCCTATCTCGGCATGCAGGTACTCATCGAAGGCCTCGCGCTCGCCGCGTTCGGTGTCCAGCGCGACCTGGCGGCGCCGAACTCATTGGCCAAGCAGGTGCTGGCCTACGTCATGCAGGACGAGGCCCGGCACGTCGCGTTCGGCCGAATTTCGTTGAAGGACTACTACTCCCAGCTCAGTGATGCCGAGCGCAACGAGCGCGAAGATTTCGTCGTGGACGCCTGCTATCTGATGCGCGACCGCCTGCGGGGCGACGAGGTCTACGAGACGCTCGGCCTCGATGTCCAGGCGTGTGTCGACTGGGTCGAGACCGCGCCGATGCTGAGCCAGTTCCGGTCGCATCTGTTCAGCCGAATCGTGCCCATTGTCAAGGACATTGGACTGTGGGGCCCCAAGGTGCAGAAGGCGTTCGCGGACATGGGTGTGCTGGACATGGCCGGCTTCGACATCGAATCGATGATGAAGGCCGACGAGGATCAGGCCGAAGCGCTCGACAAGGCCCACGCCGAAATGGCCGTCCGGGCAGCCGAAGTCGACGACATCATCACGCAGGCAGCGAGTTAGCCGGCCGCAACGACGTCGACACGTGCACTGACGACGTCAGCGTCCGGTGCACGGGACAGCGTTCCGCGATGGCCAGCAGCTTCTCCCGCTGATCGTCATCGAGGTCGCCGATCAATTCGATGTCGCGGTCAATATGGTCGATCATGCCGGTGGCAGAGGTCTCGCAGTCGGCACAGTCTTTCGCGTGAATCCGCGAGTGCCGCAACGACACTCGAACCTGAGCCAGTGGCCAGCTCTTTTTGTTGGCGTACATCCGTACCGTCATCGAGGTGCAGGCGCCCAGGGCGGACAGCAACAAGTCGTACGGCGTAGGTCCGGCGTCGTCGCCGAACGGCCTGGGCTCGTCGGCGACCAACCGGTGATTGCCGGCGACGATCTCCTGCGTGTAGGTCCCCGCGCCGTTCTCGGCGACGGTGACGGTGCCTTCGTTTGGGCTGGTCACTGACGTCTCCTCATCGGGTTGTCATCACATTCTTTCGACCCATTGGGCGCGAGACGGACCAGGCTCGAATGCTTCTGTGAAGTACTGGGTTTCGCGCACGACCTCGGTACCGCAGAATTCCATGATGCTCACTGTGTAGAACGGCCGGCCGTCATACGTCATCACCAATTCGGTGAGCCAGAGCTCACCTGAACCGACAATGCGCCGCACCGCGAAGTGCTTCACGTTCGGCTGTGCGGACCGCGATGCCTGAATGTTGTTCCGTCCCCGGATCCGCTCGCCCGACTGCGGATACTCGAGAACGGCGTCTTCACGGTAGATTGCGTGCTCCGCTGCGAAGTCGTTGGCGTCTGATGCGGCCCAGTGTCGCCGCAGCGCGGCCGCCATGTCGTCGTCTCGCATCAACGACGACGTTAGCCGCGCGACTCCGGTTTCGCTGCCGCCTTTACGCAACGGGTTCGCGGCAGGAAGATAGCCGACCGGTCGGCTAATATTGTGAGATGCCACGCCCAGCGAATCCTGAAGTCCGTCGCCGGCTGCTGGCCGCGGGTCTCGCGCTCGTGCACGCGCACGGATTCGCCGCCAGCGGCGTAAAGGACATCACTGACGCCGCGGGAGTGCCCAAGGGCTCGTTCTACGCGTATTTCCCAAGTAAAGAAGCATTCGCGGCGGCGATCCTCGAGCACTACTGGTCCGATATCGAGGAGCGGATACTGCCGCTGCTGCACACTGACGGCTTGGCGGGCGAGCAGATTGCGCGGTTCTTCCACGCGCTTGCCGACGAGCACGAATCAACAGACTTCCTGCTCGGTTGCCTGGTCGGCAACATGTCGCTGGAGCTCGGCGGGTCCAGTGAACCGGTGCGCGCCGAACTGACTCGCATCCTCGATCGCTGGGACGGAGCGCTTGCCGAGGCTGTGCGATCGGGGCAGGGTGCTGGTGACATCGCGGCAGACCTCGGGGCGTCGGAGTTGGCAGCTGTGCTGATCGAGGCCTGGGAAGGCGCTGCGTTACGGGGCAAGGTCGCCCGTAACCGCGCGCCGTACGACCGGTTCGAGGCGGTCACGTTGCCGGCATTGTTGCGCTGACCATCCCTGTCATGCACGTCACTGCCGACGTGTCTTGATAAATAGACGACCGGTCATCTATGTTGAAGGTGTCAACATCCACTGACCGCGAAGGCTGTGCCATGGCAGATCACCCCGACTACGCAGAGCCGCTACATCCCGCGTTGCCGAGTTCCGGTTTTGTGCTCGATCATGCGCATGCGGCACTTGTCGTCACCGATCCCCAGATCGACTTCCTCAGTCCCGACGGCGTGTCATGGTCGGTTTTCGGCGCGAGCGTCGAAGAGAACAACACCGTCGCCCATATCGCCGAGTTATTCGATGCGGCCAAGCGCGCAGGGCTCACGGTCGCGGTGTCGCCGCACCACTTCTATCCCACCGATGGACAGTGGCAGTTCGGCGACCCGCTCGAGCAGTACATGGGCGGTGTCGGCATGTTCGCGCGCGCCGGCGCTTACACGATGGCCGGCTTCGCCGAGTCCGGCGCTGACTTCCTGCCCGCCTATCGACACCACATCCATGACGGCCACACCGTCATCACGTCACCTCACAAGATCGTGGGACCCGAGTCGAATGACCTTGTGCTGCAGTTGCGTAAGCGTGGAGTCACGCACGTGATCCTGGCCGGCATGGCCGCCAATCTGTGCGTCGAGGGCCACCTGCGCGAACTCGTCGAACAGGGCTTCGAGGTGGCCGTGGTCAAGGACGCCACGGCGGGCCCGCGCCTGCCCGAAGGTGACGGCTACCTAGCCGCGCTGGTGAACTTCCGGTACCTGGCCAGTGCGGTATGGACCACCGCTCAGGCGGTCGCCATCGTCGGCGGGAGTGCCGATGACGGCCAGTGAATGTCGAAACACATTGCACCCAAGTGCTTTCCATAGACCACGCCATCAGCGAACAAGGAGACAAGGATCATGACTTTGACCGACGATTTGCGACAGCGACGCTTCCCGTTGAACAACGGCAGCGGCGCAATCCCGGCCCTCGGGTTCGGGACTTCACTGTCCGACAACACCAAGACCGAGGCTGCGGTGATCGCCGCAGTCGAGGCTGGTTTCCGCCACCTCGACGCCGCCGAGCGATACCGCAACGAAGCGCAGGTCGGCGTCGCGCTCAAGGAACTGTTCGCCAACGGGACCGTCCGCCGCGAAGACCTGTTCGTGACCACTAAGCTGTGGAACAACAACCACCGCCCGGAGCGGGTCAAGCCGGCGCTGCAGGCCAGCCTGAACCGGCTGGGGTTGGACACGCTCGACCTGTACCTGGTGCACACTCCGTTCGCCTTCCAGCCCGGCGACGATCAGGATCCCCGCGACGTGTACGGCAACGTGATCTACGACAACGGTGTCACGCTGGCTGAGACCTGGGCCGCCATGGAGCGCCTCGTCGACGAAGGACTTGTCGGCGCCATCGGACTCTCTGACATCAATGCCGAAAAAACCAGGGAAGTCATGGATTTCGCGCGGATCAAGCCGGCGGTCGTCGAGGTGGAGGCGCATCCGTACCACCCACAGTGGGAACTGCACGCGCTGGCCAAGGCTCATGGCGCCACCTTGCTGGCATTCGCGTCGCTCGGGCATGCACTCGAACCACGACTACTAGACGATCCGCTCATCGTCTCGATGGCGCGGCAGTTCGGTAAGACACCGGCGCAGGTCCTGCTGGCCTGGGGTATCCAGCGCGGCAGCGCAGTCCTGACGGCATCGGTCACGCCTTCGCGGATCGCCGAAAACTTCGACGTGACAGCGCTTCCCGACGGCGCGATCGAAGAGATCAACGAGCGGCTGGAAACCCGCATCCGCTTCAACTCCGTTGTCGACGCGGGAGAACCCGGGTTTACCGAAGTGCCTTCGGATCGCTGAAAGCGAACTCTGGTCATGACGAAATTGCTCTACATTCAAGCGTCTCCGCGCAAGGACGATTCGAAGTCGAGGCAGATCGCAACGGCATATCTCGACGCGTTGACGGCGGCCAATCCGGACCTCGAGATCGATACCCTCGATCTGTGGGAAACGGAACTTCCCGCCTTCGACGGCGACAAGGCAGCTGCGAAGATGAACGTCATCAAAGGCGCCGAGCAAGACGACACCGGGCAGACCGCATGGGATGAGATCGTGGCGATCGCCGAGCGCTTCATTTCCGCCGACCGCTATCTCATTGCTTCGCCGATGTGGAACTCCGGAATTCCTTATCGGCTCAAGCATTTCATCGATCTGGTCCATCAGCCGGGGATGCTGTGGAGTCTGGATCCGCAGTCTGGCTATCGAGGTCTACTTGTGGGAAAGCATGCGACACTGGCGCTGACGTCCGGGGTGTATGCCGACGGTGTCGCCGAACCTGCATTCGGAGTGGACCATCACGCCGCATACCTGCGGATGTGGCTCAATCAAGCTGGGATACAGGAGGTCGACGAAGTGCGCTTTCAGCCGACGATGCTGACCAGCGATCCGGCTGGCGACCTGGCGAAGGCGCTCGAGGATGCGGAAAAGCTTGCGGCAACGCACGGCTACGTCTGACGGCCCGGCGTGAGATGAGAGCGATGGCCGGCATCGGGACGTCAGCGGCACTGCCCACGGTGGTCACCGCCGCCGACGGCGTCGCCAGATGTCGTTGGGCGACCGAAAACGGGCGGGATTTGAGGAGCTATCACGATCAGGAATGGGGTGTGCCGACCCGCGATGATGCTGCGCTGTTCGAGTTACTTGCGTTGACGTACTTCGAGAACGGGTTGTCGTGGGCGGCCGTGTTCGACAAACGGAACAACCTGCGCCAGGCGTTCTGCGGATTCGCCCCAGCATCGGTCGCGGCGATGACCCCCGATGATGTCGAGCGGTTGATGGCTGATGCCAGCATCATTCGCAATCGGCGAAAGATCGAGGCCACCGTTCACAATGCCCGGCTGTTGTCGAAGTGTTCGCTGGCGCAATTGTCATGGCAGCATGAACCGCGGCGGCGCTATCGAATCAGGAGCTGGGACGACGGCCGGATGACCAGCCCCGAGTCCATTCGACTGTCAGTAGCGTTGCGGGACGCCGGCTTTCAGATGATCGGCCCGGTCGTCGCGCACTCGTTCATGCAGACTGCGGGAATCGAGAACGGTCATTTCGAAGGGTGCTTCCGGGCCTAGACAGCCAGTGGGGCCAGGATCAGTCGGCATGCCAGCTGAATCTCGTCCTCGGTCTCGTCGGCGGAGATCCGGCCGTTCAGGCTGGACTGCAGGATGCCGTGCCAGGTGTGCTGGACCAGCCGCATCAGCGAAATATCCTGTGGCCCTGGATCATCCAGTCCGCAGATGGTCAGGAGCATGCTGCGGACCTGGCGGTCGATGTGCCCGACCTCGACCACGGCCGTCGCATCGGCGGTGTTCAGCGAATTGAGCATGGCGGCAGTCAGGTGGGGTTGACGCAGCATCGGGCGGGTGGCGCGTGACAGGACGTCGAAGACCCGGTCGGCGGCGGTACCCATCGGGGGCTTGCGGCGGTGGATGCCGTCCTGCATCCGATCCACCCGCTCGGCCATGAGGCCGACGAACAAGTGGGTCTTGGACGGGAAGTAGCGGTACAGCGTGCCGAGGGCGACGCCCGCCGCGCGGGCGACCTCGTTCATCTGGACCTGATCGGCCGGCTTCTGTGCGGCCAGGGCCGCGGTGGCCTTGAGGATTGCGTCGCGACGCTGCTGCTGCACGGCGGAGCTGGGCTCAGCCGCGGGGCGGGGTTCGGCGATTCTTGCCAACGTGCAGCTCCTTTGGGTCTGGAGCGAATTCTAGTTGTTCGGTAGAGTCCCGAAACTGAAATTGATTCTAGTAACCTCTGGAGGTTCGGACATGCCACGATTCAGCCGGGACGAGCTGATGGCCGCGCTCGATCACTACACCAAGGTCGTCGAGGTCTGTTCGGCCACCGGAGACTGGGCGCCGTTCGCCGATCTGTTCACCGAGGACGTGCACTACATCGAGCACGCCTACGGCGAGATGCACGGCCGTGAGGCGGTCCGCGAATGGATCGTCGGTGTGATGAAGCCGTTCCCGCACATGCGTTTCCCGCACACCTGGGTTGCGATCGACGAGGAGAACGGCGCGATCGTCACCGAGATCATCAATGCCCTCGACCATCCGACGGAGCCCGGCAAGGTGTTCGGCTTCCCCAACATCACCCGCCTCGTCTACGCCGGGGACAACCTGTTCTCCTCGGAGGAGGACGTCTACAACCCCGTCCGGGACGCACCGCGCGCGGTGGGCGAGTGGCTCCAGGCCGGCGGCGTCATGCAGGCCGAGCCCATGGCAGCGAAGCACGGCTGACGGCGTGAAGCTCATCTACGCCCTCTGGGGCTCGGGTTTGGACACCGCCCTGCAGTCGACGCAACTGCACGTACTGCTGCAGGCCGCGGGTGTCAGCCGGTTGCAGATCAACGTCGACGACGCCGATGTCGAGGCGGCGATGCTGCGCATCACCACCTTCGACAACCCGGTTCCAGCGGTGGTCAGCGTGTGGACCGACGCCGCCGTCGATCCGGAACCCATTTCCGACCTACTGGCCGCGATCTCTCAGCGCAGCGCCGGGTGGGAAGTCGAAGAGACGGTGCGACTGGACCCGCCTGCCGTGGAAAACGGTATTCGGACAACGGCATTGGCGCAGATCGGCTTCCTGCGCATCCCGGCCGATCTCGATCCGGCAGACTGGCTGCAGATCTGGCAGGGGCAGCACACCAGCGTCGCCATCGACACCCAGGACACGTTCGGTTACGTGCAGAACCGGGTCCTGCGGACGGTGCACGGCAGCGAGCGGGTCGACGCCGTCGTCGAGGAACTGTTCCACATGGCGGCCATGACGGACGTGCACGCGTTCTACGGCAGCGGGGGAGACGACGCGGAACTGCAGCGCCGCATGACTCTCATGATCGAGAGCGTGACGCGCTTCGGCGCCCACACCAATCTCGACTCGGTGCCGACGAGCAGGTACTGCTACGCGTTCTAGGCGCCGTGGATGAGGTCGCGGATGTCGCCGTCGACGGATTCGTCTGCGACGAACAGCAATTCGTCGCCGTCCTCGAAGCTGTCTCCGGATTTGGGCACGATGATCCTGCTGCCGCGCTGCACCGTCACCAACAGGGTGTTCGGCGGCAGGGTCATCGCCCCGATCGTGCGCCCGATCAACGGGCTGTCCGGCGGCAGGGTGAATTTCGTCAGGTTCGCGTGCCCCTGACGGAGCCCCATCAGCCGCACCAGGTGGCCGACGTCGATGGCGCCCTCGACCCCGGCGGCCATCGCGTGCGGCGTGGACACCGCGACGTCGACACCCCAGTCTTCGGTGAACAACCACTCGTTGGCCACGTTGTTCACGCGCGCGACCACCCGCGGCACGCCGAACTCCGTCTTCGCCAACAGGGCCATCGCAAGATTCGCCTTGTCATCGCCGGTCGCGGCGATCACGACATCGCACATGTCGACGCTGCATTCCTCGAGTGAGGCCACCTCGCAGGCGTCGGCCCACAACCAGTCGGCTTCGGGGACCGTGTGCGGCTCGTACTTGTGGATGTCGCGCTCGATCAACAGGACCTTGTGTCCGTTGGCGACGAGTTCCTGCGCTACCGACCGCCCCACCGCGCCGGCGCCGGCGATCGCCACGCGCATGCCCCGGGTGCTCACGCAGTCATTGTGACCTACCGGCCGATACATTTGGCGCGTGACGCTGGAGGAGATGAACCGGGTACTGCTCATCGGTGCTCTGGTGCTGCTGGCCAGCATCGTCGCCACCAGATTGGCCACCCGGGCCGGCCTGCCCAGTCTGCTGCTGTTCCTCGGAGTCGGCGTTCTGCTCGGCGAGGACGGCATCGGACTGAGATTCGACGACGTCACGCTCGCCCGCGACCTGGGCACGGCCGCACTGACGATCATCCTCATCGAAGGTGGTCTCACCACCCATTTCGGTGATGTCCGCAAGAGCATGGCGCCCGCGGCGGTGATGGCCACCTTGGGCGTGGCCATCAGTACCGCGGTCACCGCGGCGGGCGCGCATCTGCTGTTGGGCATGGATTGGCAGCTCGCGTTACTGCTGGGCGCCATCGTCTCGTCGACCGACGCGGCGGCGGTGTTCTCGGTGCTGCGGATCCTCCCACTACCCCGGCGGCTGGCCGGTCTGCTGGAAGCCGAATCGGGTCTGAACGACGCGCCGGCCGTCATCCTGGTCCTGATGTTCAGTGCCGTTCCGCTGCATTTCGAGGCGGGGGAGGCGCTGCTCAGCCTCGTGTATGAACTGCTCGTGGGCGCCGGTATCGGCGTGCTGTGCGGATATCTCGGCGCCGTCACCCTGCGCCGGATCGCACTACCGGCATCGGGTTTGTACCCGCTGGCCACCTTCGGCCTGGGCACCGTGGCTTTCTCCGCATCGGGAGTGGCGCACGCCAGCGGGTTCCTCGCCGCGTACGTGGCTGGGCTGGTCTTGGCGAATTCCGGATTGCCGCACCGCGCCGCCACGCGATCATTCGCCGAAGGGCTGGGCTGGCTGGCGCAGATCGGACTGTTCGTCCTGCTCGGATTGCTGGTCAACCCGAGCCAGCTCGGGCGAGACCTGATACCGGCCGTGCTCCTGGGCCTCGTCTTGCTGCTGCTGGCCCGACCACTGTCCGTGGTGTTGTCGATGATCGGCTTTCGGGTGCCCTGGCGCGAACAGGCCTTCCTGTCATGGGCGGGGCTGCGCGGCGCGGTGCCGATCGTGCTGGCCACGTACCCGATCGTCACGGGCGTCCCTGGCAGCCACCGGCTGCTCAACATCGTGTTCGTCCTGGTCGTGGTTTTCACGCTGGTCCAGGGACCCAGCCTGAAACCGATCGCGCACCGGCTCGGACTCATCCGGCGTGACATCACTCGCGAGCTTCAGGTGGAGTCGGCGCCCCTCGACGTGCTCGACGCCGAGCTGCTGACCCTCACGGTGCTGCCGCAATCACGGCTGCACAACGTGACGGTGCTGGAACTGCGGCTGCCCGATCCGAGCGTGATCACCCTGATCATCCGGAAGGGCACAACCTTCGTGCCGCAGCCCGACACTCGTCTGGAAGCCGGTGATGAACTGCTGATCGTCAGCACCAGCACCACCCGCGAGGCCACCGAGCGCAGACTGCGCGCGGTGAGCCGTCGGGGGAAACTTGCCTATTGGTTCGATGAATACGGTGAGCCGGACTGACGGCTACGACGCGCGGCGGATGCCCCGCTTCAGCAACAGTTCGCGCTCACCTTCGCTGAGCCCGCCCCAGATGCCGTACGGCTCGCCGACGGCCAGTGCGTGCGAGCGGCACTGCGTGATCACCGGGCAGGCCCGGCACATTTCCTTGGCGCGCATTTCGCGCTGGGCCCGAGCGCGACCGCGCTCGCCATCAGGATGAAAAAACACCGCGGAGTCGACGCCACGGCAAGTGCCGTGCATCTGCCAATCCCACATATCGGCGTTGGGTCCGGGAAGCTGCTGAGGCTGTGGCATTGGGAATGACTCCTCCCCGCGCATCCTATTGGCAATCTGTGGATGCGCGTTGATCTGCAAATGACCCGAGAACTTGTCGCCGATGACAACTCGTGCACACAACGTAGAAGGACTCGGCAAATTCCGTCAATAGCCACGCTCTGTGCGAAACACCATAAGTGCAGGTCAAGAATTTACATCACGTTCATCTGCGCGATGCCTTGGAAACGAAACGAGTGGTGGCGATATTGTCGAATGCTACCTGTTTCGGCTGTTCGCGGCAGTTCGCCACATCTGTCGATATGTGGCGGAATTGATTCAAATTGACATGCTGTTAACACGGTCAGCATTAATTATTAACGAAAGCTGCCGAACTCGCACGGCGAGAGAAGGCTGCCAGCCGAAGGGGCGGCATTGATACCGTGCTGACTCGATGACCGCAACCGGTACCGCGGCGCTCTCCGACGAGCAGCCAGCCGTCCACCTCTACGACGCCGCATTTGGCAACGATCTGCCGTGCTGGCCGCTCCCCGCGGCGCACTCGGCCGGCGAACTGTGGCTGCGCGCCGTCGCTGCGGGCGGTCAGGGCCGATACGCCGCGGCGACGGCGGACCTCGACGCCGTGACCCGGCGAGGCCGCGGTTCGTTGCTGTCGCTGGCGCACAGCACCCGCGCGTCGTTTCTCCGGCAGCTCGGTTGGCACCGCTTGGCCCGGGTCGCCGACGGCCGTGCGTGGGCGTTGGTCGCACACCAGCCTGATGCCGCGGAAGCGCGGGCCGACGCCCTCGTCGGTCTGGCAGCCGACGCCCTGGGGACGGGCCGGTTCGCGGTCGCACAGCGGCTGCTCGAACGGGCTGCCGCCGATACCGAGAACAGCGGAGTGCCGCGTCAACGAGTCCGACTGGCCTGGGTCAGCGCCGAGTTGGCCATGGTCGGTGGCCGCGG
>Ga0105237_10007427_pt1 | contig 11996 bp, 10 predicted proteins | sample KBSC24metaG_FD_81520 | JGI IMG/M metagenome (GOLD analysis project Ga0105237, IMG submission 81520) | Corn rhizosphere microbial communities from Kellogg Biological Station, Michigan, USA - KBS C2-4 metaG | ecosystem: Host-associated > Plants > Roots > Rhizosphere > Soil | place: Michigan, USA... | reverse complement strand
CGATCAGCCACAAGCCGGATGCTCCGACGTCCTCGTTTGCAGTCGTGGTCGAGAGTCCCGCGTGCCGGAACGCCGTCTGGTAGCGCGCAATCAGACTATCGCCACCGATGACAAGGGGCGCGGTCCCAGTAATCCCCCATTGCCTCGACAGCGCGAGCCCTTCGCTGAGCTCGGCGCCGATCAGCAGGCCCGACAGCAGCGCCGGAGCCAGTTCCGGCGCCAGTTCGTCGAACAGCCCGCGGGCGCGGATCGAGAACAGCGACTGCATCAAGCGCGCCTCGCCTTCGAGGCTCGTCGATAATCCCGCCACGAAACTTCGTTGCACGGCCTCGTCGTCAAGGCCGGCGTCGGTCTCCGGCATCAGCCGCGCCAGAATGGTGTGGCGTCGCAGCGCCTGATACATTTCGCCGGTCATGAAGGTGACGAAATCCAGGATCTTGCCGTCCTCGACCAGCACCCATTTGCAATGCGTGCCCGGCAGCACGACCAGCCGCCGCCCACCGCCGAGCCCTGCGCCGAGGATCTGGGTTTCCTCGCCGCGCATGACGTCGTGGCGGCCGCTGGCCTCGCGCAGCGCCACGCCAGGCACGATCTGCGCGTTCAGGCAGCCCGGCACCGGCTGCAGCCGATCGGCGAGGCCCGCGATATCGGCCGGACACATCGCATAAGGCGCCTCGATCCAGCCCTGCCGCGATCCGATCATGCCGGACATCAGGATCGGAATGCCGGGCGCGAAGCTGTTGCCGGCGACAGTCTCCAGCGTCTCGCGGAACTGGCCATCGGCGACCTTCAGGATGCCTTGATCGGAGCGCGCACGCGCGATGATTTCGCCATCAGGCGAAAAGCCCCACAGCCGCATCGACGTCGTGCCCCAATCGACACCGATCAGCGCCGTCCGGCTCATGCGTTCCCCTTTCCAAGACGTTACCCAACTCAACAGCTCCACATAGCGCGTCAATCGGAGGTCGGCAAATCGATAGCGTCCGAGAGCCACGGCGCGCGTGATTGCCAGCAGCAGTCCATCGTGGGCGAAACACCCGGATCATCCCGCAGCGATCCCGCCGGGATGATGACCTCTCGACCGCTGCGCGTGGCGTGCGGCAGTGGCGAGCCACATTCACGGCAGAACGAGGTCGAGAAACTCCGCGCCCGCGGCAGGTCGAAGCGCGCCACGCGATCTTGTGCAGAGAGCCAGCGGAAGGCCGGCGGCAGCACATAGGCGTTTGCCGAAAATGCGCTACCGCTTGCTCCGCGACACCTGGAACAATGACATTTGACGAATTTGATGAAAGGCAGGTCGACCTCGAATTCCACAGCTCCGCAGAGACATCCGCCGCGCACGGTCATGCCGCCGTCCCCCTTGTCATTGCCGCAGCCGTTGCCTTCCCCGCCGTTCCGTTTCAACGTCCTCCAGTCTGATGCCATGTCCGGCCTGCAGGCTGCTGCGCGCCTGCTCGATCCGGCGCAGGAACCGGGGATCGTTCTGCAGCCGATACTCGAACCGATCGATCAGTACCTTCGCCGCTTTCATTCCGGATTTGCGAATTGTGCGGGCCATGGATCTGCCTCCGATTGTCGCCAATTTAGCAGCGCCGAAGATGCATGCACTGACTAAATTTTCGTCTGTCGCCGGCGCAATTGGCAGCTAAGCTGCCCGGCGTTCGGTTCGCGTTCTAGCGGCCGTCGTCTCGATCCACTCTGGAGCTTATCATGCCTCTCCTGATCCGCGGCGGCACAGTCATCAACCACGATCATTCCAAGCCCGCCGACGTCCTGATCGACGGCGAGACCATCGCCGCGGTCGGCACCTCGCTCGACCCGCCCACCGGCACCGAAATCATCGACGCCGGCGGCTGCTATGTGGTGCCGGGCGGCATCGATCCGCATACCCATCTCGACATGCCGTTCATGGGGACCGTCACCGCCGACGATTTCGAATGGGGCACCAAGGCGGCGCTGGCCGGCGGCACCACCATGGTGGTCGATTTCTGCCTTCCGGCTCCCGGGCAATCGATGCTCGCGGCCTATCAGGACTGGCGCCGCAAATCCGAGCGGGCGGCCAGCGACTACGGCTTCCATATGGCGGTGACGTCGTGGTCGAAACAGGTGTTCGACGAGATGGAGATTGTGGTCAAGACCTACGGCATCAACACCTTCAAGCATTTCATGGCCTACAAGGGCGCGCTGATGGTGAACGACGACGAGCTCTACAACTCGTTCGCGCGCTGCGCCCATCTCGGCGCCATGCCGCTGGTCCATGCCGAGAACGGCGACGTCATCGCGCGGATGCAGGAGGCGCTGCTGGCGCGGGGCGTCACCGGCCCCGAGGGACACGCCTTTTCACGGCCACCCGAGGTCGAGGCCGAGGCGACCAACCGCGCCATCATGATCGCCGACATGACCGGTGCGCCGCTCTATGTCGTGCATACCAGCTGCCGCGAGGCGCACGAGGCGATCGCGCGCGCCCGCGCCGCGGGCAAGCGCGTCTATGGCGAGCCGCTGATCCAGCATCTGCTGCTCGATGCCGGCGAATACGCCAACCCCGACTGGAACCATGCCGCGCGCCGCGTGATGTCGCCGCCGTTCCGCGACAAGTCGCATCAGGACAGCCTGTGGGCCGGGCTGCAATCCGGCTCGCTGCAGGTGGTCGCGACCGACCATTGCGCGTTCACCACGGAGCAGAAGCGGTTCGGCATCGACGACTTCCGCAAGATTCCCAACGGCACCAGCGGGCTCGAAGACCGCATGCCGCTGCTGTGGACATCAGGCGTCAACACCGGACGGCTGACCAGGGAGGAATTCGTCGCGGTGACCTCGTCGAACATCGCCCGCATCCTCAATATCTTCCCGCGCAAGGGCGCGGTCGCGGCGGGCTCGGACGCCGATCTCGTGGTCTGGGATCCCGCCGCCCACAAGACCATCTCGGCGAAAACCCAGCTCAGCCGCATCGACTACAATGTGTTCGAGGGTTACACCTGCGTCGGTGCACCCACCGTCACGCTGTCGCGCGGCAGGATCGCGTGGCGGAGCGGCGAACTGCGCGCCGAGGCGGGCGATGGCCGCTATGTCGAACGCCCCGCCTTCTCGCCGGTTCACATCGCCAACTCGACCTGGAAGCACGAGACCGCGCCGCAGGCGGTGCCGCGGGAGAGCGTCACGCCTTGAAGTCCGCACCGCTTCAGCACCGCTGGGCTTGCGGATAGCGCCCCACTCTCCGCCGTCATCGTCCGCGAAAGCGACGATGGCGTCCGCACTCAACCGAGAGGCTGCGGCGCACTGGACGCCCCGCTTTCGCGGGTCATGACACTCGGTGCGAGACGCAGTTCCTTCGGCACGTCGCAAAAATTGCGCCGCTTGACAATGGAATTGCTTTGGGCGCAGCTTCTTACTTAGAGTAAGAATGACCAAGGGACGGAAATGCCTGAGCAGCCGAGAAGCCGGCGGCAAACACGCGCCGCTATTCTGGGACACCTGCTGCAATCGGGCGGCGAGTTTCGGCCGCCGCTGGCCAAGGCCGTGCGCCTGTCCGAGGCGAGCCTGTCGCGGATACTGTTTGATCTGAAAGCCGAGGGGCTCATCGAGGAAGTGAGGCGACCTGCGCCTTACGTCGGCGGTCCGACCGGCCTGGTCTCGCTCGATGGTTCGGTCCGGCTCGCCGCGATCGAACTGACCGCGCGCCACCTCAGCCTCGGCATCGGCGGGTTGTCGGGCGAACTGCTTTACACGGAACGCCTGCCGCTGCCGCAATCTCCGAGCTACGACTCCGTCGGCCGGCTGTTCCACGACGCCCTGCTGCTGCTACAGGTTTGGACGCGTCGGCGCCGGGTCCGGCTCGCCCAGATCGGCATTTCGTTGCCGGGGCTTGGCCGGTTGAGCGAGCGCGCCAGTCTCATCATTCCCTGCGACACGCGGCAGGTTCGCGGCATGCTCGACGACATGTTCCCGGACGTGCCGGCCGAGTTCACCAATTCGGTCGTGGCGCATGGGGCTTTTCATCGCCGCCACACCGAGGATTATCCGTTTGACGGCCCCCATCTGTTCGTCTTCGTCGGCCACGGCGTTGCCGGCGCCTGGATGCATGAGCTGATCGACGTCGACGCGCTGCCGCCGGTCGAATTGGGTCATATGGTCTTCGCTGAGGGTGGTCCCGTGTGCCGCTGCGGGCATCGCGGCTGCGTCGAGGCCTATACATCGCTTCCGGCATTGGCCGGGCTTCTCGGCATCGGCGAGTTGGACCTGCTGCGAACCGGCGATGAATGGGTAAATGCGTTCCCGATCAGCGCGCGTGTGCGCCAGGAATTGCGCCGCCGGCTGTTCCGGCTGGGCCTCGCGATCGGCAATACGTTGAACGTGAAACCCTGTCCCGCCGTCGCCATCAGCGGCTGGCCGTCGCTGCTGGCGGAGCAGGATCGCAAGGCCCTGGTCGACGGCTTCGACGCCTGCGTGATGGGTGGGCGCGACCTCGCCCAGGTGTCGGTCGCTTTCATACCACCTTCGGACAATAAGGATCCGAATGCCGCGTTGGCGTTCGCGGCTTGCTGTCTGGCGCGCCGCGGCGGCATGCCGGCCGCATCCGAGGAAGCTGCCTGAGTTGAAATGAGCGACGCGGCTGAACCGCGTCAAATATCAAAAGCCGGGAGAAACACCATGCCAATCATCACAAGGCGTCGTCTGCTCGCTTCATCCGCTGCCGCACTCGCAATGCCGGCGCTGGTCCGTGCTGAAGATGCCGCGAAGCCACGCATCACCGCCATTTCGCAATGGTCCGCCGGCAGCGACGGCGCCGCGATCACGGCGCTCGGCAAGGTGTTCGAGGAGCGCGGCGGCGTCTGGCAGCACAATCCTGTTCCCGGCTTCACTACCGACATGATGAACAAGCTGCGGGCCCAGATCATGGCCGGCGACCCGCCCGCGATCTCCCAACTCAAGGGGCCCGAGATCGCCGCCTGGTCGAAGATCGCCCCGACCGTCGATATCAGCCCGCTGGTGAAGGCCGCGGGCTATGCCGACAAGGTCTCGGCGGAACTGGCGAAATCCTGCCAGCCGGCCGGCCACTGGATCGCGCTGCCGCTGCAAGTCTATCGCCTCAACACGCTGTTCATGTCGACCAAGGGCATGGAGCGGGCCAAGATCAGCAAGCCGCCGGCCACCTGGGCCGAGTTCAACGAAGTGGCGGAGAAGATGAAGGCGGCCGGCATGACCCCGGTGGCCAATGGCGGCAACCGTCCGGACGACGGCCAGAAATTCGAGATTGCGCTCGCCGGGATCAGTCCCGAGATCTATCGCCGCGCGCTCATGCAACTCGAACCCGACGCCTTGAACAGCAAGGAAGTGCTGGCGGCCTTCGAGCAGCTGCGCAAGTTCTCCAACTATATGAACCCGAACATCGCGGCCCAGCCCTGGGCCGTGAACCTGCCGTCTTTCGTCAAGGGCGACATGGGCATGGTGATGACGGGTGGCTGGGCGCAAGGCAATCTGTTCAAGGCCGGTGCAACGGTCGCGGATTTCTCGAGCGGCCCCGCGCCGCAGGATAGCGGACCGCCATGCTTCGACCTCAACGCCGACTGCTTCATCTTCTGGAAGTCGAAGAGCGCCGATCTCGACGCCGGGCAGAAGCTGTTTGCCGAGATTGTCATGGAGGCGAAGACGCAGGAGATGTACTCGAAGATCACGGGTTCGATTCCGGCGCGCACCGACGTCAACCTGGCGGGCGAGGGCTTTACCGATGGCCAGCGCAACTCTGCGGAGGTTCTGAAGGACGCCATTGCCAAAGATCGTGTGGTTCTCAGCCTCGCGCATAATATGGCGCAGCCGAACGGCATCACCGCGGCGATGATCGATGTGCTGACCGAATTCGTCCATAACAATGCCATGCCCGCTGCCGAAGGGCAGAAGAAGCTGGTCGCGGCGGTCGCCGGCGCGAAGTAGGCTGTGTTCTGAAGCGCGATGCGACTTGGATGAGATGAGACTTGGATGAATTGTCATCGCGCTTCAGGTTTTTGTTTGAGCAGGATCTTTTCGGAAAACCGCTTCACACTTTTCCGGATCATGCTTTAGGGGATGGTAGCGATGCGGGTAGCGGCAACGACCCCCGCGGCCGGAAAGGCTGCGGGAGGACCGCAGGGGGTCTGGCGTCGCCGGTTTGGCGACGCGCTGACCGGCCTCGCGATCTGGTTGCCGCTCGCCGCCTCGGCCGGACACGTCGTGGTGTTCACGGCGTGGACCACCTGGGTGTCGTTCACGGCCTCGTCGATCATGCCGGACTATGCCTGGGTCGGCCTGCGCAACTACGTCTCGGTGACGCGCACCGCGAATTTCCAGATCGCCTATGTCAACCTTGTGATCTTCGGCTGCGGCCTTGTGCTGCTGACGATGGCGCTCGGCCTGTTGCTGGCGGTGCTGCTCGACCAGCGTGTCCGCGGCGAAAACGTACTGCGTACGATCTTCCTCTATCCGCTTGCGGTTTCCTTTGTCGTGACCGGCACGGTGTGGAGCTGGCTGCTCAACCCGGACCTCGGCATCCAGCGCGTGGTCCAAAACCTCGGCTGGACCGATTTTCGCTTCGACTGGCTGGTGCAGTCGGACAAAGCGATCTATTGCGTGATTATCGCTGGTGTATGGCAGGGCGCCGGCTTTGCCATGGCGCTGTTTTTGGCAGGGCTCCGATCGGTCGACGCCGATCTGGTCAAGGCCGCGCAGATCGACGGCGCGGGCCCTTGGCGGATCTATCGCCGCGTGGTGCTGCCGACGATCTGGCCGATCTTCATCACGGTGTTCGTGATCCTGTTGCGCTCGGCGATTACCTCGTTCGACCTGGTGCGGGCGCTGACCCAGGGCGGTCCCGGTATTTCCACCAACCTGCCGACGCTGGTGGTCTATGATTTCATGTTCCAGCGCGCCGAACTCGGGCGCGGCTCGGCCGCCGCCGTCCTGATGCTGCTGTCGCTAGTCGTGGTGATGGTGCCTTACGGGCTCTATGTGCGCTGGCAACGGCAGAAGCAGGCCCGCTCATGAAGTGGACCCGCATCATCGTCTACGCTTTGCTGATCGTGCTTGCGATCCTGTTCCTGGTGCCGCTCGGCGTCGTGATCGCCAACTCGCTACGCTCGAACCAGGAAATCGCGTCCTCCTCGCTGATCGCCTGGCCCGACCATCTGACCTTCGCCAATTTCGGCCAGGCCTGGAACAAGTTCTGCATGGCCGAGCATTGCTGGGGTATCCAGCCCTATATGGTCAACTCCCTTACGCTTACGATCCCGGCCACCATCCTCTCGACGCTGCTCGGCGCGCTCGCCGGCTATTCGATCTCGCTGTGGCGCTTCCGCGGCGATCAGTTCGTGTTCGGGATCGTCACGCTCGGCATCTTCCTGCCCGAACAGATGAAGCTGATCCCCTGGGTGGTGGTGCTGCGCGATCTGTCGCTGATGAACACGATTGCCGGCCTGGTGCTGATCCACACCGTTCAGGGCCTGAGTTTCACCACGCTGTTTTGCCGCAACTACTATATCGGCATTCCGCAGGACCTGCTGAAGGCCGCGCGCATCGACGGCGCCGGCTTCTTCCGGATCTTCTGGCGCATCATCCTGCCGGTGTCGCCCCCGATTCTGATCGTATGCGTGATCTTCCAGTTCACCGGCATCTGGAACGAGTTCCTGTTCGGCGTCACCTTTACTTCCGGCGAGCAGCAGCCGGTGACCGCGGCGCTGATCGCGCTCAGCGCCGCCATTACTTCCGAGCCACTGTATGGCGACCAGAGCGCGGCGGTGCTGATCGCGGCGTTGCCGACGCTGCTCGTCTATCTGTTCGGTGGAAGGTATTTCCTCAGAGGTCTCACTGCGGGGGCCGTGAAGTGATGGGGTTGATATGGCAGCATTGAGCGTTCGTGCCCTGTCGAAACGGTACGCCAATCTGGAAGTGCTCAAGGGAATCGATCTCGACATCGAGAGCGGCGAGTTCACCGTGCTGGTCGGTCCCTCCGGCTGCGGCAAGTCTACGCTGCTCAACATCGTCGCCGGGCTCGACAAGCCGACCGCAGGCACGGTGGAAATCGGCGGCCGCGTCGTCAACGACATCCCGCCCAAAGACCGCGACATCGCCATGGTGTTCCAGTCCTATGCGCTCTATCCGTCGATGACCGTGCGCCAGAACATCACCTTCGGCATGGAGTGCCGCCATGTGCCGAAGGCCGAACAGGACAAGGCGCTGGCGAATGTCGCGCGCCTGTTGCAGATTGAACCGCTGCTCGGCAGAAAGCCGTCGCAACTCTCCGGCGGCCAGCGCCAGCGCGTCGCGATGGGGCGCGCTCTGGTGCGCGATCCCCTGCTGTTCCTGTTCGACGAACCGCTCTCCAATCTCGACGCCCAGTTGCGGGTCGAGATGCGGATGGAGATCAAGCGGCTGCATCAGCGCATCGGCGCGACCATCGTCTACGTCACCCACGACCAGATCGAGGCGATGACGATGGCGACGAGGATCGCGGTGATGCACAAGGGCGAGGTGCAGCAATTCGCCGACCCCGATACGATCTATCGCTACCCGGCCAACCTGTTCGTGGCGCGCTTCATGGGCGCGCCGCCGATGAACACGGTGCCGGCGCGTCTGATGGTGGAAGATGGCGCGCCCCTGGCCGTGATCGGCGCGGGGCGGCCGGATGAGGTCCGGCTTCGCCTGCAGGGATATGACAGGGCCGCCGCGTTTGCCGACAAGGACGTGGTGCTCGGCATCAGGCCGGAATGCATCGCCGAGTCGGGCCGCGTGTTTGCGACCACCTTGGATGCGCCGGTGGTGATCAGTGCCCCGGTCGAGATGATCGAGCCGACCGGCGCCGAGACCATCGTCTCGCTGCGGCTCGGCGGCGAACCGGCGCTGGCGCGCATCTCGCCCGATATCCGCCCCGAGCCGGGGGCGCTGGCCGCCTTCGCGCTCGATACCCGCCGCATCTGCCTGTTCGACCCGGCCACGGAGCGCCTCATCGCATGACATCGACAATCTATTCGGGTCTCACCGGCCGCGTGGTGCTGATCACCGGCGGCGCCAGCGGCATCGGCGCCACGTTCGTGCGCGCATTCGCCGCGCAAAAGGCCCGCGTCGCCTTCGTCGACATCGATGCCGAGGCGGGCGCCGCGCTTGTGCGCGATGTGGCGCGCGACCACGCCGCGCCATTGTTCGTTGCCTGCGACTTGCTGGATATCGACGCATTGCGCCGCGCCATCGCGGAGATTCATGGCACGCTCGGCAACACCGCGGTGCTGGTCAACAACGCCGCCAATGACCAGCGGCAGGTGTTCTCCGAGGTGACGCCCGCGGAATTCGACTGGACGATGGCCGTCAACCTCAAGCACGTGTTCTTCGCAGCCCAGGCGGTGGTACCGCAGATGCAAGCGGGCGGCGGCGGATCGATCATCAACATGTCGTCGATTGCCTGGATGCGCGGCGCGCCGGGGCTGCCGGCCTACGCCACCGCCAAGGCGGCGATCATAGGCTTCACCAATTCGCTGGCGCGGCAGCTCGGCCCCGACCGCATTCGCGTCAATGCGATTGCGCCCGGCATGGTGATCACCGAGCGCCAGCGCCGGCTCTGGTACAAGGACGAAACTCAGATCACCGAGATGCGCGCGCGCCAGATCATTCCGGATGCAGTCACGCCCGAGGACATCGCCAGCATGGCGCTGTTCCTCGCCTCCGACGACAGCCTGCGCATCACCCGCCAGTGTTTTGTGGTCGACGCCGGCCTTGCGTGAAGCGGACGACGCGACCGGATCATGCTCTATGCGGCCGCACCGCAGGCTCCCGCACCGCGGGCAGCAGCTCGCGCGCAAACAGGCCGGCCGAATGCATCACCTCCTGATGGCTGAGATCGCCGAAGGAAAACTGGCTGATGAAATAGCTCGCGCCTGCTTGCGCCAGCGTGGCCTGCACCTGATCCGACACGGTGCGGGGCGAGCCGGCAATGGCGATGCCATGCTCGACCAGTGTGTCGAAATCCTCCGGCATTCGCGCATAGCGAGGCTGGGTGCCGTGCAGTTTCCAGAGCTTCATGAACTTTGCATGGAAGGACGGCCAGGCACGGCGCCCGAGCGCCATCGCCTCGCCATCGGTCTCGGCAACGACGACGAAACGATTGATCCCGAGCAGCGGCATGTGCTCCGGCGAACGCCGCAGCGCGGCCCATTCGGCGCGATAGCGGTCGGTAATCTCGCGCACCCGCGCCGGCGGTCCGGCACAGACGATGTTGATCGCGTGCTGCGCCGGCCACGCCGCGCCGTCCGGCACCGGCACCGCGTACCAGAGCGGCGGATGCGGCAGCTGCGCCGGCTTCAGCTCGACTGGCACGTTGTCGAACCGGTAGTGCCGGCCTGCGAAGTCGACATGATCCTGCGTCAGCGACTGCATGGTGACCTGATAGGCCTCGACATACATCGCCGGCGCCGCGTCCTGATCGACGCCGAAATAATGCAGTTCATGCGGCGAGGCGCCGCGACCGATACCGACCTCGAGCCGGCCGCCGCTGAGGTGATCCAGCATGCAGATTTCCTCGGCGAGCCGCAGCGGATGGTGCGCCGGCAGCACGTAGACCAGCGCGCCGAAGCGTATCCGCGTGGTGCGCTGCGCGACGGCGGCGAGGAACACGCTGGGCGACGGCGCCACATTGAGCGGCGTCGCATGATGCTCGCTCACGTGATAGCTGCGAAAGCCCGAGCGGTCATAGAACTCGATCAGCTGCAGGCGGTTCTCATATTGCTCGCCGAGCGAAGCGAGCCCGCGATCGTTCTGATCGAAGATGCCAAACTGCATCGGTTCCTCCGGTGGATGTCCTGGATCGTCGGGGCGGCGCCTGCATTCGCCGCTCATCCATTTTGGCAACGCGTTTGCGTTGCCCGTCAAGACTGCCCCGAAGCCGCCCCCACCCGCAAGCGCGTCTCAGAAGTCTCATTTTCGCGGTGTGGAAGGGGTATTTCTAGCCGTTTTCCCATTCCCGGGTGGACGCCGCCGCTGTTTGATCTTCTCCACCACGACCTGTTTTGTGCGGCCATGGCTTAAACTTTGGCGCAGCTTTCCCTTCTCTTCTGCCGCTGGCGATCTTGACGGACGCTTCAGTTTCCGCAGCGCCTTGGCCTCGATCTGGCGGATGCGCTCCCCGGCCACCGAGAACTGCTGGCCGACTTCCTCCAGCGTGTGGTCGGTGTTGATGCCGATGCCGAAGCGCATGCGCAGCACGCGCTCTTCGCGCGGGGTCAATAAGGCCTGCACGCGCGTAGTGGTGCCGTGGCTGGTATAGTTGACAGCGTCGTAGGGGCTCATGTCATGCTCCATCAGAAAGTAGGCGGCATGGCTCTCGCGCTCAGCGAAGATGGCAACCAACGCATCGGCCCCTGTCACCTCCCTGCGAACGGTCGTCTGGACGTGGATCACGGCGCGCTGGATGACGCGCTGAAAGCCAGCGGTCGGGCTGGAATCGCGGCTGTCGTCGATCAGTGGTGTTTCCAGTTCGCTGTCGATATAGTTGGTGAGATCCTCCTTGAGCGCGGCAAGATCGACCTTGCAGCCTTTCATCACCGCCGAAGCATCTTCATCGTCTGTCAGAGCGAGCAGGAGATGCTCAAGTGTCGCGAACTCATGTTTTCGCTGGTTGGCGCAGGCGAAGGCCCGATCGAGGGTCGATTGAAGTGCGCGGGAAAACACAGGCCCCGAAGGCGCCGGCCCCGAAGCAGCTTCGGCGCTCGGAGGCGGGGAGGCGTCATTGCGCCGAACCGTGCCCTCCGCACGGATTGCCGCAGCGAGGGTATTCCAATCGGCCTCGCCAAATATCTCCGCAATCAGTTCAAGGGCTTGGCTGACGCTGATCCTGAGACCTTTGGCAGCGATGGCCGCACGCAGCGTGCGTGCCATAGCGTTCGCGTCGCGGAAGTCGCGCATATCTTCATCCTTTTGCTTGAACGAAACAGGGGCGCCAGGGCTTGCGTTGCTGACCCGTTCGTTCGGGCAAAGGGCAATGG
>Ga0105237_10007425_pt1 | contig 11998 bp, 11 predicted proteins | sample KBSC24metaG_FD_81520 | JGI IMG/M metagenome (GOLD analysis project Ga0105237, IMG submission 81520) | Corn rhizosphere microbial communities from Kellogg Biological Station, Michigan, USA - KBS C2-4 metaG | ecosystem: Host-associated > Plants > Roots > Rhizosphere > Soil | place: Michigan, USA... | reverse complement strand
TGCTGGCTGCGGCATTCCGGCTGGGCCGTTTGCTTGCCTACGTTCCGTGGCCGTTGATAGAGGGATTCACGGTCGGCATCGCCATCGTGATTGCCGCCCAGGAGGTTCCCAGCGCCCTGGGAGTCAGCAAACCGGATGTGTCCAACGCGTCGCAGGCGGCCGTCCTGGCGATCGGCCGCTTCGTTGACCATCCGAACTGGACGGTTCTCGCTGTTCTCGCGGCTTCGGTGTTTCTGGCCGCGGCCTTGCCCCGGGTGCACCGGTCCGTGCCGGCGAGTTTGATCACCATCGTCGCCATCACCGGTGCGGCCCAGCTCATGGACCTGCGGCTGGCCCGGATCGGTTCGTTACCCCATGGGCTGCCGGTTCCTGCTGTCCCTCACTTCGGCCAGGTCGGCAGCCTGGTTGGTCCGGCGCTGGTGGTGGCATTCCTCGGGGCCCTGGAAAGCCTGCTGTCGGCTCGGGTCGCGGACGGGATGAGTGACGCCCCTCGGCACAACCCGGATCGAGAGCTGTTCGGGCAGGGGCTCGCCAACATCGCGTGCGGGATGGGCGGCGGAATGCCGGCCACCGGCGCGATCGCCCGCACCGCGGTAAACGCGCGCTGTGGCGCCCGGACACGGGTGGCCGCACTCACGCACGCGGCCGTGCTCGCGTGCGTCATGTACGCCGCGTCTGCGTTGGTCGCCCGCATACCTTTGGCTGCGCTGGCCGGTGTGCTTCTGGTTACCGCGTACCGGATGGTCGAGCGGCACAACGTCCGAGCGGTGCTGCGCTCCACCCGTGGCGACGCGGTGGTGTTCGTCGTCACGGCTGTGGCGACCGTCGCGCTCGACCTGGTCGAGGCCGTCGGAATCGGCCTCGCATTGGCGGTCGTGATCACGCTGATCCGGCTATCCGCATCGGCGCACGCGGTCGCTGAGCCGCTCAGCGCGCATCAACCCAAACTCGACGACGACACCGAACATCGTCTGTTGGCGCGTCATGTGCTCGTCTACCGCCTGGACGGCCCGTTGCATTTCGCCGTCGTCAACCGGTTCCTGGCCGACCTCACGGCGGTCAGCGATGTCCACGTCGTCATCCTGCGGATGAGTGGGATACACGGTCTAGATGCGACCGGAGCCCGGGCGATCGGTGAGATCGTCGACGATCTTCGATCTCGCGGCATAGTCGTTCTGCTCAAGGGCCTCACGCCAGAGGCCACGCGCCTGCTCATCACGCTCGGGGCGATCGAGTCGTTGATCCGAGACAAGCACCTGTTCGCCACGATGCCCGAGGCCATCGCCCACGCCCGGCGCCATGTCGGCCGCGAGACCCCGCGGCACGTGGCCTCGGCGCACAAGGGCGGAGTGGGCAGCGACACGGTACGAGCGTGATTCATCGAAGCCCAATGGTTCGGCTCCGCCTCACCTATCGCCGCGTCCGGGCCGCGTGAGGAAGGCAGACGGCAGTTCGCCGAAGGTTCTGCGGTATTCGCTGGCGAATCGGCCCAGATGGGTGAATCCCCACCGGGCGGCCGTCTGGCTGATCGTGGTTGTTCCGGGCGGGGCCTGAGTAAGCTCGTCGTGGACTCGTTCCAGGCGCACCTGACGCAAGTACCTCATGGGGGACTGCCCGACCGTCCGGGCGAAACCGGCCTGCAGGCTTCGAACGCTGACGGCTACCTCCGCGGCCAAACCGGCCACAGTCCAGGGATGCTCAGGGCGCACGCGGATCAACTCGATCGCCTGCGCGATCGGCCCCGGTCCCGGCTTCTTGGGCGTCTTCTGCAGCCTCGCGGAGTAGTTGTTGGGTTGGGCCAGTAGGAGCGTGAGCATCAGGACTTGTTCGAGGCGCAGTCTCGCCAGGGGATGGTCAAGCAACCGGTTGTCTGGAGCGGAGGCTAGATCGACCAGGCGAAGCGTCTCGAGAAAGGTCCCGCCGGACGGCGTCCTCAAATCCATCGCTCGGGCGAACTCCACGGGCGCAGCGGCCGGTTCTCCGAGTAGGTTCTCGAGCTCGGCGTGAAGGTCTTCGCGCGGGAACATGAGGCATATTTGGGCGCAGTCACGGTCGCAATCGAGTTCCGCGGGACGCCCGGGCATGAAGACGGCCGCGGTCGAGGGCGTGGCGTAGACGGGCGGTCCCAAGCCGCTGCGCATCGCCGACGAGCCCGCGATGGGCAGGTCGAGGTGGTAGTTGGCCGCCTCGGCCGTCCGGATGCGCATGGCGTCGCCGAAGCCCAGGTAGCCGACCGTCACGCGTCCGACCTTGATCACGTTCAATCGCGCGTCGACGTTGGGCGTGCGGGCCGGCGGGCTGAGTGTCAGCGGCAGGTAAGCCTGACTGAGTATCGACTGCGCCTCGTCGAGGTCAGTCGATGAGAACAATGGTCGGTCCGAAAATAGGTCCCGTGTTGCACCGATCACGATAAAGGCATCGTACGTCAGACCCGCCCCTAGGCCGCGTTCGCGACTCCCGTGGTTGCGGTTGTCGGCGCAGAACGTGCGCCAATCGGCTATGAGCGATGCGCGTCGCCTAATAGCGTCCTGCCGGGGCCCCGAGCGGGTGGCAGCCGTCGCGGTCCATGGACGGACCCCGCCTTCGGCGGCTGCCACCTCTTAATCGCTTGTCATCGTCCAGGGCACGAGGCCGGTACGCGGCCCTCGATGTCCGGATAGCGCGGCGTTGTATCCATCAAATGCGGTATTTCCGGATCCGGTCGCATCCGCCTGTCTTTGGCCTTATGACTCTGCTATCAATCTCACATGGGTAATGTTTTCGTTAAAGTGCCATCACGGCCTGACGCCGGCGATCGGTTCTTGACGGACCAACTCGGGGCCGAACAGCGGCGGATGTCGCAGGCGCTTGCGTTGGTAGACGCGTTCGAAGCCTCGGCCCCGTTGGCGTTCGGGTTTGTCGACACCGACTTCCGGTTGGTGCGCGTCAACGAGACGTTGGCTCGTCTGAACGGCTTGTCGCCCGAGCGAGATCTCGGCCGCACCGTCGCCGACGTGGCGCCCGACCTGTGGCCGGTCTTCGAACCGCACTACCGATCAGTGATCGACAGCGGAAAGGAGGTGACCGTCGTCCACTCCATTCGGCGCGAAGCCGATGGCGGAGAAACGGTGTGGTTCACAAAGTACTTTCCCGTTCGCGTCGACGGTCAGCTGGTGGGCATCGGCATCGTCGGGGTCGACATCACCGAAACAAAGCAGTCCGAACGGTTCCGCTCCGTCGTGTTGAACACAATGGCTGAGGGGCTGTACGCGTTGGACCCGCAAGGGCGGATCACTCTCCTCAATCGCTCAGCCGCCAGGATGCTGGGCTGGACCGAGGACGAGCTGTGCGGGCAGCTGGCCCACGAGACCTTCCACCACCAACACGTCGATGGAACGCCCCATCGTGAGCAGGACTGCGCCCTGCTGAAAGTCCGCACCGAAGGCCGGGTCGTCCGCAGTAGCGACGACTCCTTCGTCAGCAGGGACGGCAGAAGCATTCCCGTCGCCTACTCCGCGTCCCCGCTGACCAACGAGTCGGGTGATATCGACGGCGTCGTCGTCGTTTTCCGCGACGCCACCGCCGAGACGGAAGAACGGAATCGGGCGCGGCGCGAACTGGACGCCCTGAGCTGGCTCGGACGTATTCGTGACGCGCTCGACGAGGACCGAATGATGCTCTACGCCCAACCCATCATGCCGCTGAACGGCGGTCCAGCCGCCGAAGAGCTTCTCCTGCGCCTCATCACCCCGTCCGGCGACGTTGTGCAACCGGGCGCGTTCCTGCCGATCGTCGAGCGATACGGCCTGATCGCGGAGATCGACAGTTGGGTCATCGCCAGGGCGATCGAACGGGCCGCTACCGGCCGCCGGGTCGAAGCCAACATCTCCGCCTGGACAGTCGCCAATCTCGACCTGCTGCCTCTCATCCAGCGTCTCATCGATGAAACGGGCGCCGACCCGTCGCTTATTGTTTTCGAGCTCACCGAAACCGCGTTCATGCAGAATCTCGACGCCGGAAGGACTTGGGCCCACGCGCTGCATGATCTCGGCTGCGGACTCGCCCTGGACGACTTCGGCACGGGGTACGCCAGCTTCACCTATCTCAAGACGCTGCCCTTCACCCATCTCAAAATCGACCGCGAGTTCGTGCGGGGTCTCGCGAGCACCGCCGCGGACCGCCATGTCGTCGACGCGATCATCAGCCTCGCCAAAGGATTCGGCCAGCAGACCATCGCCGAAGGCGTCGAGGATCAGGCCACTCTCGACATCCTCAAGGAGCATGGCGTCGACTACGCGCAGGGCTTCCACGTCGGCTCACCCGCGCCGATTTCGCAGGCCGAGGATCGCCGCGTCGACACCGCCCGCGCGCTAATTTAAGGCAGGCGATCCACATCCGCTGTCACGCACTGGAGTCTCCGGCGTGACCGGTCCTGCGGTCGACTTTCCTGCGGTCGACTTTCCTGCGGCCGACTTTGTGACTGGTCGCGGCTCAGATCTGCTCGACGAGGTTGGCGAGCTCCTCGCGGTGTTTGGAGACGCCGGCCGCATCGGCGCTCTGCCTGGAGACCTTCCCGTCGCGGAAGAACTCGAGGTAGACCTGGTTGAAGAGGTCGGGCTGGTCGGTCTGCCCCTGGTGGCCGCACTCGGCCGGGTAGAAGAACTGGACGTTCGGCAGCACCGTCTCCTGCTTGTAACCCCACTCGACCGGGATCAGCACGTCGTTCTGGCCGTAGAGGTAGATGCCCGGGATCGTGATCTTGTCCAGGCGACCCTTGGTTCGCAGCCGTGCGGCGATGTTGGGGTCCGCGATGTTTCGGTGGACGTACTGCATCATGGCGTCGAAATACTGGGGCGCGCCGGCGGCGTGCCGCTCGGAGGCCCGGTGGCGCATCTCCACGAGATCGTCACTGATCGCCCCGGGCCGGTAGATGATCGCACTCATCAGGCTCTTCATGCCCTCGGCGGTGCCGTCGTAGGCCGGCTTGACCGGTCCTTCCGGCCGCTCGAGATCTTCGGTGATGTCTCCGATGTCGCCGGCGATGAGCACGAAACTCGTCACCTTCTCCGGGTGCGCGAGCATGTAGTTCACGGTGTTCATGCAGCCCATCGAGTTGCCCGACAGGTGGAATGTGTCAAGGCCGAGGGCGGTGACGAACTCGTGGATGAAGTCGACCTGGGTGTGCAGGCCCTTGGGTCGGTGTTCGGGCGCCGGATCGGACAGGCCGTAGCCAGGCATGTCCGGGGCGAAGACGCGGAAGCCGTGGGCGCCGAGGAACGGTGCGGTGAACCGCCACCCCGCACTCCCGGACGAGCCCGGCAGGCCGCCGTGCAGCAGCACCACCGCGGGACCCTCGTCACCCGATGTCATGTAGTGCGCCTTCGCGCCGCTGGCCAGACGCACCCACCGGCTCGCCAACCCTGGTACGGCAACGATTCCTTCGTCGGTCAACGCCATGCTTGCGGTCCTCCGGGTCGGTCGGTGGTCGAGTCAGCTACGGACGGCGCTCGTGTCGTCGCCGGCACCGAAAAGTCTCGGAGCGAGCGCAGGTGGTAGCAACGCGTCATACCGTTCACCGGAACCCGCCGGCCGGACCGGGCGGTGCCGGCGTCACTGCCCCGGTGTGCGACTGGGGCAAATCAGGTATACCGGCCAGCGCCATAAGGCGCGAGGATGCGGAGCAACAGTCCGACAGCGTCGACGGCTCCGAGAACTCAGGTGACGGCCCACAGCAGCGAGACGAATCCGAACGCGACAACCGACAGCAGGCATTCCATGACTGACCAGGTCTTGAACGTCTCGGCGATCGTGAGCCGGAAACTCTGATTGACCAGCCAGAAGCCCGCGTCGTTCACGTGGGACAGGAACAGCGAACCGGCGCCGATGGCGAGGGCCAATAAGGCCAGGTGCGTGGACGGTAGGCCATTGGCCAGGGGTGCGATGATGCCCGCGGCGGTGGTGGTCGCCACGGTCGCCGATCCGGTGCCGACGCGCAGCGCGAGGGCCAGCAGATAGGCGATCACCGATACCGACAACCCGGAGTTGTTCGCGATCTTGGCGATGGACTCGCCGAGCCCGGCTCCGATGAGTGTCTGTTTGAACCCGCCGCCGGCTCCGACGATGAGCAGGATGGACGCAATGGGCAGCAAGCCTTCGCCGAGCTTGTCGCGAATCGTCGCCGAGTTAAAGCCGACCGCGTAGCCGAAGGTCACCATCGCCAGCAACACGGCCAAGAAGAGCGCGCAGAGCGGTTCTCCGATGAAGTCGAAGACGACGCGCGCACGATCCTTCGGGGAGTTGTCCCACACGATGTCGGCGGCCGCTTTCGCGAGCATGAGCACCACCGGGAACAGGATCGTCCCGAACGCGACGCTGAAGCGGGGCGGACGCCCGACGCCCGCGCCCAGGCGCTCGTTCGCGAGGTCGACCCCTCCGGCGCTGGCCGGCGCCGCAACGGGGACCCACCGAGCGGCGACGATACCGAAGAGCGGTCCGGAGATGATCACACTCGGGACCGCGACGGCTATCCCCAGTCCGAGGGTTATGCCGAGGTCGGCGTGCAGAGCGCCGATGGCGATCAGCGGTCCTGGATGGGGAGGGATCAACCCGTGCAGGGCGGACAGCCCGGCCAGTCCCGGAATGGCGACCCGCATCAACGGCAGCTCCGAGCGTCGCGCGACGAGGACGATGATCGGCAGCAGCAGCACCAAGCCGATTTCGAAGAACATGGGCAGCGCCACGATCATCGCGGCTAGCGCGATGGTCCATGGCACCAGTCGCGGTCCAGAGCGATCCACCAGCGTGTCCACGATCGAAGCGGCGCCACCGGATTCGGCGAGCAACTTCCCGAGCATCGCGCCCAGGGCGATGAGGAGGCCGACCTCCATCAAGGTGCTTCCGACGCCGCTTTCGAAGTTCGGGATCACCTTGCTGAGCGGGACGCCTGAGGCGAGCCCAACGAAGGCCGATCCGGCCACCAGAGCCAGGAACGGATGCATCCGCGCCCAGGAGATGAGCACGATGATGATGGCGATCCCCATCACGGCGACGACGGTCAGCCGGGTGTCATGTGCGTGCCAGCTCCCGGATTTCGAAGCCGCCGCGAAAGCCCTGGCCCTTATCGCCGCGCTGTCAGGTGCCACGTCGTCCTCGTTTCAGCTCAGCCCAAGCGCGGCGATGATCTGCGCGGCCTGGGCCGGCGGCGCACCGCCGACGTCGACGCGAATGGCCTGCTCGTCCGAGTCGGGTGGCTGGAGGTCGGCCAGCTGCGAGTCGAGCAAGGCCGCCGGCATGAAATGGCCTTGTCGCGCAGCCATCCGTGCTCGGAGCAGATCGCGCTCGCCCGCGAAGTGGACGAACACTACGTGAGGCCCGCGCAGGAGGTCCCGATAGCGGCGTTTCAACGCCGAGCAGGTGATTATTCCTGGGCGTCCGGAGCTGACCTCGTCGTCGATCCAGGACCGCACTCGCGCCAACCAGGGGTCGCGATCTGAATCGGTGAGCGGATGTCCTGCCGCCATCTTCGCCACGTTCGCCTCTGGATGAAGATCGTCGCCCTCCTGGAAGTCCCAACCCAGGCGGCCGGCCAGCACACCGCCGACCGTCGACTTGCCGCTGCCGGACACCCCCATCAGCACCAGGACGGGCGGGGCGACGCAGTCAGCGCTCACTCTGAGATCAGGTCGAAGCTGACATCGCCGAAAGCGGTCTCACCGGTCGCCATCATCGGCCTCCCGGACGCGGAGGAGCCTGGGGGTTCAGGCGCAGGTCGGCCTACCCGTAAGTCGGTGGCGCTAAACGACCGGAAGCGCGTGTGGTCAGTCACAGGCCGGCGGTCCGCGTGCGATCAACCGCCTCCCTTGCCGCCGAGTCCCGCGAGCAGATTGATGGTCGAGGCGAGCACGACGGCGCCGAGCAAGAAGGAGACGAACGCGTGGCGCAGCGCGGTGGCGCGGATCTTCGGGCTCCTGATGGCTGTGTCCGACACCTGGAACGTCATCCCGATCGTGAACGCAAGGTAGGCGAAGTCGACGTAACGCGGCGGAGCCTTCTGGTTGAAATCGACGCCACCGTCAGCGCCCCGGAAGTAGAGGTAGGCGTACCGCAAGGCGAACAAGGTGTGCACGGTGAACCATGACAACGCGATGCTGACCAACCCGAATCCCGCGAGCAGGTCCTGTTGGGCGCCTTTCGCGGAGTTGGCCAGCGCGATGATCACCCCGACCGCGCCCAGGCTTGCCACCGCGGCGGCGAGGACGAGGACACCACTGGCTGCGCGGCCGGGGTCTTCGCGCGTGGCGTGCGCCGCGGTGCGGCTCGCGTCCGAAGAACTGATCGTGAGCCACGCCCATCCGGTGAACACCAACGCGGCGACATCCCAACCGGCCAGTGGCGCGTAGAGCCACCTCGTGAGCGAACCGACCGCGATGGCGGCGAGAGCGCCGGCAACTGCCATGGCCGCCACCCGGCTCCGCGACGCCGTGAAACCTATCCGCCGACGGCCTGTCTCGGCGCGTGCTTGTGGCTGACGCGCGACTCGGTGAGCTGTCACGCACAGGTTTTACCGCTCTGGCGGGCTGACGAAACCCCGACCTCACCGCCGAGACCGACGACGGGGCGCTCTGGAGCAGGTCCCAACGCTCTTAGCTTGCTCAGAGTTCGCTCGAGGCGGCCCATTGGGTGTTACGTTCGGTCTAGCGTCCACGCCGCGGTCGACACCACCGCTCCGGCGAGACGGTCATCTGCGAGGCGACTCCTGTGGCGACGTCGGGTACCACCAGCGTCAAGGTCGGGCAGTGGCTGAAGACCGTCTCGACGCCCGCGGCTCACTCACTTCAGACGCAGCTGGCGCGGTCTGCGCGTGTGCCTGCTCGGCCCCAGACCCGGGGGAGAGCTGGACGGTAGCCCGTCGCGCGGCCGCGCGCGGGCTGCCTCCAGTGACGTCTCTGGGCGCATCGGCACTCACCTGGACGTGGCGCTCCGACGTTCGTTAGTCGGTCACCGGTGGCCCAGGCAGGTTGCGATAGGCGACCGGGTGATCCTTGCCTTGCTCGACGAAGTAGTCATTGAGGGCCTGGGCGATGACGTTGTGTTCGGCGTCGTCGGTGTCCATGTCCGGGTTGTCGATGCGGTCGCGCATGTTGTCGAGGGTGCGGCTGCCGCCGAGGGCGAAATAGCGTGTCCACAAGCTCTCATAGGACAGGCCACTGTCGTGCAGGCCTTCGGCGAGCGTGTTCTTGTCGTGGGTCACTAGCGGCGGCCCGGGGGCAGGGTGAGCTCGCCGGTCATGGTCAGCTCTTCGGCGATCTGGTTCAGCTTGCGATGGGTCTGTTGCGACGCGGTGATCAGCAGCGCGAACGCCTCGTCGGCGGAGACTTTGAAACGTTCCATGAGGATTCCTTTGGCCTGCCCGATGACGTCCCGCGACTCCAGAGCGATCCGCAAGTTGCCAATCTTGCGGCTCGCTGCCACTGCGACCGAAGCTTGCGAGGCGAGCAACAGAGCGACGCCTTGGTCGGCGTCGCTGAACGCGCTTCGCCTTGCCGAATACAGATTCAACGCGCCGATGTCGTCGTCCTCGACGAACAGCTGCACGGACAATGACGACAGCACGCCGTTTTCGACGGCCGCCGCCGCGAACTTGGGCCAACGGGCCTCGGCGGAGAAATCGTCAACCCGCACGCTGTGATGCTCGCGCAGCGTGGTGAGGCAAGGTCCGTCGCCGGTTCGGCATTGAGCGACATCGAGTTCCGCGGCAATCCCGCTGGACTTCGCGGCTGTCCACACCGCCGTCTTGCTGGCGACGGTCACCCCGGCGTGCTGCGCCGGTCGGATCTCAGAGACCGCCGCGTCCACGATTCGCTGCAGGATCGCCTCCGTCTCGTCGGAGGCCTGCAGTTCGCGGGCTAGTCGGCTCAGCTCGATCGCGACCTGGGGATCTATGGCGCCGCCCGGCTGTTCGCCGAGCTCTAGCGTGTCACGCGGCGAGAACACGACGCGCCTTCTCCGTGGTGTTGGATCGGTCGCAGCCAACGGCGGGTTTGCGTTCGGGCAAGACGGCGCCCCGATTCGCGTGTGCAGGCGTCGGGGTAGGTGAGAACATTTCGGGCTCCGAGCCCGATGCAACCGGTCGCAACCGTGATGAAGGGCGGCATCGCGAGGATACGATCACCGAGGCCGGGGCGAACTCAACGCGCACCCGAGTGCGACTCCGATACTTCGACTGTACCCCCGGAAGGGGTACGCCTAGCTCTCTTTGTGAGAACCAGCCGTCACCTGACGACGGCGTCGATCGTCTTCTTCAGCGCGCTGGGCTGAGCGGGGGAGTGCGGAGCCTTTTTCTTGGCCGCTAGGAGTTGCTCGCCGATCTCGGTCAGCTGCTTGCGGCCGAGACCGGCGCGGACCTTCGGGAACCAGCCTTGTTCCTCCTCGTCGATATGGTGCTTGACGCTCTCGATGAGGACGGTGGTCTTGGCGTCGAAGCGTTCGTCCTCAGGGCTCATAGTCGCGAGTTCGGCGCACAGCACGTCCGCCACGTGGTGCTCCTCGTAGGACTCGAGAATGTCGCCGGCCACGTCCGGGACCAGTCGGCGGACCTGCGGATACATGACTTCGTTCTCGATGTAGGTGTGCACTGTCAATAACTCGATCATTTTCTCGACCAGTTGGCTCTTGCGCTGATGTGCGCCCTCGCCGGCCTTTTCGAACTCCGAGAAGAGGGCTTTGACCTCGTGATGGTCAGCTTTGAGCAACACGATCGCGTCCATGGACATGGCGTCGCCTTTCGATGGTCGTGGGGGCGCTCCGGCGCTTCTTGCTCGGTCGCTGGAGCGGGGCGTACCCGCGAATCGAGCCAAGGCAAACATGCTCCGAGCGGCGTTTGGATATCGAAGGAGCGGGTATCACGCGGTTGACGCCGTCGGGTTGCTGAGCAGAGAGCTGACGACGGGACGAGTGAGGAGCGATCAATGCCGAGTGTCACCAAGTCCATTGACGTCGATGTGCCGATCAGCACCGCCTACAACCAGTGGACACAGTTCGAGTCGTTCCCCAAGTTCATGCACGGGGTCGAGCAGATCCGCCAGCTCGATCCGACGCACCTGCACTGGGTAACGAAGGTGGGCGGCGTCGAGCGCGAGTTCGACACTGAGATCACCGAGCAGCATCCGGAGGAGCGGGTGGCGTGGAAAAGCACCCAGGGAACGACACACGCCGGTGTGGTCACGTTCCACCGGCTCAACGACAACCAGACGAAGGTCACGGTCCAGCTCGACTGGGACGCCGAGAACATCGTCGAGAAGGCGGGGGCGCTCGTCGGCGCCGATGATCGCCAGGTGAACGCCGACCTCGATCGTTTCAAGGCGTTTATCGAGGACCGCGGTCGCGAGGAAGGCGCCTGGCGCGGAGACGTCAGCAACCACTGACCACCCGTCTTGTGGACCGAGGGCCACCCGTCTTGTGGACCGAGGGCCACCCGTCTCGTGGAGCGAGGGCCACCCGCCTCGTGGAGCGAGCGACCGGCGGACTTACGGTGGCCGGGGCTGCCGTTACGACGGCAGGACGAGCCGGGCCTCGTAGGCGAAGATCACCGCTTGGACGCGGTCACGGAGGTCGAGTTTCGTCAGGATCCGGCTGACGTGGCTCTTCACTGTGGCTTCGGACACGGACAACGAGCCGGCGATCTCGTGATTGCTCTGGCCCAACGCGATGGCCTGCAGCACGTCCCGCTCGCGCTCGGTCAGGTGAGCCAACCGCTCGTCACGCGACGCCTGGGCGCCGCTCGGCAGGTGTTGGGCGAAGGCGTCCAGCAAGCGGCGGGTTGTTCGTGGCGCGACCACGGCGTCGCCCGCCGCCACCGTGCGGATCGCCGCGACAAGATCGTCCGGCGGCGCGTTCTTGAGTAAGAAGCCGCTGGCGCCGGCCCTGAGCCCGGCGAACGCGTACTCGTCGAGGTCGAACGTGGTCAAGATGAGGACGCGGGTCTCCGGGTGATCGCGGGTGATCCGCTCGGTCGCGCCGA
>Ga0105237_10007424_pt1 | contig 12000 bp, 12 predicted proteins | sample KBSC24metaG_FD_81520 | JGI IMG/M metagenome (GOLD analysis project Ga0105237, IMG submission 81520) | Corn rhizosphere microbial communities from Kellogg Biological Station, Michigan, USA - KBS C2-4 metaG | ecosystem: Host-associated > Plants > Roots > Rhizosphere > Soil | place: Michigan, USA... | reverse complement strand
GACCAGTAGTGTGTCATCGGGGAAGAGGCGCTGAACTCCCTGGGAGTAACAGCAGAGCTCCTTGCCGATGACGTTCTCGCACGGCGCGCCCTTCACGTTGTATTTGCGATTGGGCAAGACGCTGCCCTGCGCGAATATAGCGACAGTCGCGGCAATTTGTGGATCGACGGTCAGCCTGTCGACGTTGACGTAATCCACATTGGTTATTCGGCCGATGTGTTCGACCAGCGCGCGGAAAAAGTCGCGTCCAGGTTCTGGCCGACCTGTTGGCGCGAGAAATTCGAGCATGGCGGAAATCAGAGGCTCCGACCAATTCTGCTCAGTACTCAGCCCTCTGCGAGTGGGCAAGAGTGACTGTGCAGTATCATTCGCCATGTTCAGGTTCTCGAGTCACGAGATCGACAGCCGCCCAGCGGCCCTGTCGGTGTTTCGCTTGGTCCACCCGTCGTATCGTCTCCGCGGGCTTCGACTGATCGCAAAAGGAGTGTGCGCTCAATTTGATAGCCATTGTACCCGCAGCGACCATCGGCGAGACATCGAGTTATGCCTCTTCTTGCAGCAAGAGCGACCTGATCCTGCTGCTTCGCAACATGGCGCGTCGGTCGACCCCGCTATCAGGGGCTGAAAAGGATTTGTTGGCCGCGATTAGTGCTAGACGCCTCGAGCGTTGCACGCAGGCATGACCGGCGTCATTGGCATGGCGTCAGGCGCCGCCTGCACCATTGTTATTTGTCGTCTGAGTCGGCGCCATACGCCACCAGCGATGGAATTATCGAGAGCGAGTCCGGTGCCTGTGGTTCTGGTCGTTGATGTCTTACGGCCTCGAGGCGTCTATCTGAGCAATGACCGTGCAGGCTCCATTATTCTTACGCGGGCACCAATTACGCCCCGTCAATTTGAGCTGCACAATCGCCATCATTCTCAAAAGCGATCTCATGGCTCCAGGCCAGGGTCAACATTGGCTTTGCTTGGTCTCCAGTGAGCCGCCCAACCCATTCGCTGGTCGCGGCAGATAGACCCACGGTAGACGATGATCGAACTCTCAATACTTCTCCGACAAGCGATCGGTTTGCCAGGAGTATAGAATGTGTAGGTTCCACCTGCCCGCTGTAGACCGTCAAAGACCTGCGCCAACACGAAATCCGGCCATGCCACGCAGGCAACTGATTGAGCTCTTCAAGTGTTTTGAGCGGGTTGGCGCGAATGGCCGCTGGGGCTGATGGATCACCCTGCCGCGAACGTAGCTGACCGATAAGTGTCATCGCACTCTGTGTCGACATTCCCTGCGACAGCAAGAACGTGCGGATCACCTCGTCACTTGCGGCATTCAGATCGATGCGTCCTCCTTCGCTGCTGATTTCCGTCGTAGTTTTAATTTGATCGAATTCCCAATTTGTCGGCTCGCTCACTGACGGGCGCCGACTCAGCTCTTCGTCGGACAGCCCGCTTATCGCGTGAATCACTGCAGCGTCCGCGGCAGCTTGAGCCCGGGCAGAGTCGAGATCACTGCGCGTTATCAGTGCATTAATCCTCGCGACGTAGGCGACAGTTGCCGCCAATCCCGAGAGCAGCAAGAGGAGCCACAAGACGCTGACCAACGCAATCCCGGACTGCCGACTCGCAATCACCAAGCGCCGTCTCATCGAATTTAGTGTTTCGCCGATGGCGGCTCCCTGAAGACCTTCTTGAGCGAGCGGAACTCGCCGCGCAGATCGTCCATCACCCCTTGGAATTCAGTATCATCTCTCATCACTCGCGGCGTGATCAGCAAAATGAGCTCGGTCCGGGTCTTCGTGTCATGGGTGTCACGAAAAAGAGCACCCAACAGCGGTACTTTTGACAGCAAGGGGACGCCTGATCGACTCTTGGTGACGTCCTCCGTTATCAGGCCGCCGAGCGCCACAGTGTCGCCGTTCTTCACCACCACCGTCGTAGAAAATTTGCGCTCCTGAATTGTCGGCGAATCGATATTCGACGTGGTCGTCGGTATCGAATTGCTGAGCTCCTGCGAGATGTCGAGCTGCACCAATCCGTTCTTATTGACTCGCGGTGTTACCTGCAATATCACGCCGGTATCCCGCATGGACACCGAGTTCACGATCGGCGCATCGGAGTTCGAAGTGCTTACCGCTGATTGCGTCGTCACGGGCACCTGATCTCCAACCTGAAGATCAGCCTCATGATTGTTCAATGTCAGCAGCTTGGGTGATGAGATAACACGTACCTGGGTCACAGACTCGAGTGCGTTCAACACGGCGCTGATATTGGAGCTGCCAGTAAACAGAAACGACAGGCCGGGGAATGCTTGGGCGATCTTACCGGTGTCACTCAATGTGACCGGTCCATTCTTGCCGTCAAATGACCACTGCACGCCGTAGCGCATGTCATCCGTGAGGGTCACTTCAGCCAACGAAGCTTCGATCAACACTTGGCGACTGGGCACGTCCAGTCGTTGCAGTGCGGTCTCAATGACACTGAACTCGGCCGGGTTGGCGAGGATTAACAACGCGTTGCTGTCGTTATTGGCAACGATGCGCAAGTCTCCCGATTTCCCCGAACCGCTGCTCTGGTTGCTGTAGCCGCCCTGACTGGCACCGGAATACCCGCTGCTCGCGGCCCCGGCAAATCCTCCGGATACACCATTCAGACCTGTACCCGATGAATTCATACCCGCTGACGAGCCCATTCCTAATCCAGATGCAGCCCCTGATCCGAGTCCGGCGCCAATACTCGATTGGCCGCCGGAGCTGCTGCTGGAAGAGAACGCACGTGAGCTGAAGCCGGAATTCGAGCTGGAATCATCCGATCCAACCGGAAGCGATAGTATGTGGTTCAAGGAGCGCGCCAAGTCCTCGGCTCTGCCATTCTGCACGTCATACACATAAATCCGTCTTCCTGCCGACGTGCCTCCAATGTCCAAACGTTTGATCCACGTCTCTACCGTCTGCAGGTACTTTGATTGCGGTGTAATAACCAGGATGCTATTCAGCCGCGGAAGTGGAATGATACGGATGACGTTCCCCAACGGACTCTTTGGATCCGAGAAGATCGAAGCGAGTTCGGTCTCAACCGTCTTGGCATCGACATAGTTCAAGTTGAAGAATCCATAGGACATGCCCGCGAGCCAGTCCACATCGAATGTGTTGATTACATCCAACATACCGGCTAACTCCTGACTGGTGCCGGCCAGTATCACCAAATTGCGAGCTTCATCCACTTTCATTACACCGCCTTGTGCCGCGAGGGGCTGTAGCACCTTGTCCATTTCCACGGCGCTGATGTACTGCAATGGTACGATCTCGATTGCGAACCCAGGTGCGTGTGTGTCCCGGGGGGTGATCGCAGTGACTCGCCGCGGAGCATCCTTCACCGGTAAGACATGATAGGTCTCTTTGACCTTTACGAGCGCCAGATCCTGTATTCGAAGTGCTTGTTCGAGCGCGGGCAGTAACTCCTCGGCAGTGAGAGGTCGGCTCGAGCGCAGGGACATCGTGCCCTTTACGCTCGGGTCAATGGCGTAATCGAGGCCAAGCGCCTCGCCCAGCACGGTTTGAACTACTTGGCTGATGTCGACGTCGGTAAACGCCAACTGAATTCCGTTCTCGGGTGGAGAATCGGATGATGGTTTGCCCGTGATCGATTGGGTCGTGGCGGCCGCTGTCAGTTGTCCCGATCCGGGGTAGAGGGCGTTTGGCCGTCGGGGTGCCGTCGAGACTTCTTCCTGCATCGTTATGACAGTTGAATGGTTCCCCCCTCCATCGGCCGACACGACCCCGTGACCGGGAGCGGGCACTCGCATTGGCGCAGCACATCCGGCAATGAACGCCGCCACCACAATGGCCACGTGCGGAAAACACTGGTACTTCTTTGACATAGCTATCACTTGGGAGCCTGTGGTGGTGGCCGGTACAAGCGCGCTTCACTATGACCGGCTTGCGTGGTGGATCGAGGGGACCCAGCAACGGCCGCGCCGATACCTGTTGCTCCCAATACATGCAAACCAGTCAAGACCGGCCGTGAGCTCGTCGTCGCGCGTATCAGACCTGTTGTCACACTGCCGGCCGTGGCGCTAGTCAACACAGCTGTCTGCCCATTTAGATCGAGAGCGACGTGATCGGGAATTATTTCACGAACGCGCCAACCGTCCAGATCATCACCCACATGCAGCGTTCGACTCACGCCATCCCCTCTCTTTTTGACGAACGCCGTGCGTTTGCCGTCGGGAAGACGCAGAGTTCCGCTCAAGTAGTATTCCGGCTGAGGGATTTGTACCGCGGCCACAGGTGGAACGTAAAAGGTGCGGCTGGTGTGAAACACCGCTTGATCGCGAATTGCAACGACATCCACACTCGCCATCGGAATCGAGTTCAAGGCGGCGAGGTCAGGCAGCGCGAGGGGCGATATAATGAGGTTGGCTGGCTCAGCCACGCGTTGTTCACCCCGCTTCCAAGCAAACGTCACGGCACTCGCCAGCACAAGATTAATCAGGATCAACAGCAATGGAGTAACTCCAAATCTCTTCATGTCGAGGCCCCGGGCTGGTCAGCCGCCGTCAGCATCAGGGCGGACACCTCCATTTGTACCGTGACGGGCGGGTTCGTCTGTGCGGCTTGAACCTCTGGCGCTTGCACGGTAAGGCTTTCAATTCTGAGCAGACGTGTATTCTTTTGGATGCGATCCAACGCTTCGGCCAGTTGGTCCACACGCATCGTCAGATTGACTCTCACGGCTATGCGGATTACAGGTCCGTGTGAGATCGCGGGTGCAGCGACCATGGACGTAGCACTGTTGGAATCGCGGAGGATCGCCCGCACATCGGCCTCCAGCTGCAATGTGGCCGATTCCGCTTTGGGTCCCTCGTAGAAATTTCGCCATCGGGGGCTCTGATCCACGCTCTTGCGCGCCTCCTTGATCGCATCCGCCTGTTGCAACAACGCGCGGTCGCGCTCGAGCGCTCGCAGGGCGATACCGCGAGCCAACGTCGCCGTATCCAGGTAATCAACGACAGGCTCAATAATCCCGGCCCACACCGTCACGAGCAGAAGTCCCAGCAACCCGACTGCCAACCAACGTCGCACCTTTCCGCGAATCTCCTGGCTCACTTCGCCGACACCTTTACCTGCGCCGTGATCTCAAACCGCTCCCTGCCGACGCCGCCGGCGACTGAAGTAGACGACCTTAGCTGTGGCTCAGCGATGAATGACGCCGCTGAGAGTCCGGTCACCAGAGCGGCCGGGTCCGAAGATACCCCGATGAACCGCAGGCCCTGGGCCTTCAACTCAAATGTCGTCAGCCACGCATCCTTGTTTAGATGGGCCGTTACGTCTGCAAGAACTGCGGCCGCTGTCGGTGCACGTTCCGATTGCGAGATGATTGACAGTGTCTCCAGCCTGGATAACAGCTCCTGACGCTGTCTCAGCACAGCTTCGGCCTGAGAACTGGTTTCGGCTAAGGCTCGCTCCAACGCCCTCTGCGCCCTCACTTCCTGAATCACAGACACTCCAGCGACCCCGAGAAACAGCATGAACGCGCTTACGACGAGGCCGAAGTGTGCCCGTGACATTGCATAGCGCCTGACTCCGCCATCAGATCCTCTGAACTTGAAGCGCGTAGGCTCCGAGCCTGGTCGCCCCAGTTCCACAGAATCAATCTCGAGACCCCACCGATGCACAACGTCCTCAATCGGATGAATTTCGTCCCTCTTCACGGCCGCAAGATCCACCCACACACTTTGGCTGTCGTTATCAATTGACACGACCTCAAAATCCGTTAGTACCAGGGAACTATCCATCGGCAGCCACTTCGGCTTTTGTAGCGCGATCGCCGAGTCGAGATGCGACAAGGTTGCCAATGGCATCTGAAACGCATGGATAAAGGCCATATCGGGGTCGACAATCACGCGCACCCGTCTGCCGCCAGTGAGAATGTCACCCGGGAGCGGCGGTGGGTCAGGGACATTCAACTGTGATCTGGGTATTTCGATGGCGGTTGACTGTGCGTCACCCTTCCTGATCTCGATGCAATCTCTGGAAACGTAGAACGCAATGGTTCGGCGCCAACGAGGTACCAAATACGCGCGGGCGTCGTCCAACGCCCCTTTGACCTCTCCGATCCACCATTTGAGAAACTTTGTCAACTGGCGTGAGCCGATCACGACCGCACGCTTCACATGGCCTCCCTGCAACGACGGCTGACAACGTCAAATACACAGGTCACCGGTGTGTCCAGTTTCGGCTCGACGTACAGTGGTGGCCATCGGCGGGAGTCCTGATTTGCGAATTCAACTTCTATTCGAATTACCGCGGGGAGGTTCCGACTGTCATTCCAATGGTCAATCCAACGTCCACCTCCTTGCTGAGCTTCCCAAAACTCCATGGTCACACTTGCGACGCGATCGACGAGCGATTCGCTGACCCAAGCGCTGGGGGCTACGCCGGGCGCAGCCGGTTGCAGTCGGTAACGTACATCCAGATTGGCGGATTCAGAACGCGACAGGCCGATCCAAAAACGCATTGATCCTTGTTGAAAATGATCGGCCGAGACACTCGAGAATTCGATAGCATCCCGCTCTCCGATAAACGAATCCTGTGCGGCGTCGCTCGAGGACGTTGGGGAAAGCGTTGCCAAGTGCCGACGTAAAAAGCTTTGCGCACGCACCACCTCATTGATGTTCGCCGCTCTTCGCGTAACCTGCTGCCAGGCATGTCCGCCTACACGCAAAGACTCGATAAGGAGAGTCCCGATTAGACTCATCACTGCCAGCGCAACCAACACTTCCACCAACGTGAAACCGCTCGCGACTGAGCGCGGAGTATTCATGGGGAGACCCTATGAACGAGCCTGAGAGTGGAAAGTTCAATTTCGCGAGGACCATGGCCGCCGACCCACCTTACTCTCGCGGTCACTCTCTCAGTTGGTATGGTAAACGCGCTTTGTTTTACCGGCGCAGCAATCAACTGTCGGGTCAACTGATAATGAAAGTCGCTCCACTCTCCTTCGGTGAATTCGGTCGTCTCGGCAGCCGCACGGTTCAGGAGTGACTGAGCAAGCAATGTCGCCTCGCTGAGCGAAGCGTCCTGTCTGGTACGGGCGATCGAATTGCTGAAGGTTCCATACAGCACAGAAAGAGACAGGCCCAATATCGCGAAGGCGACCACTACCTCGATCAGTGTGAAGCCCCGGTCGCGTCTCATTCTCATGATCTGGGATCCAGGATTCCAGTGACGGGCGACACACGCACGATAGCGATTCGCTCTTCAAACCCGATCTGCAACGACTGACCGGTCGAGCCACCATCGGGAAACAAAATGAAGCGTTCACTGGAGCCAGCGCCCCCAATGCTGAGCGTCATCCCGAGGGGCAACTCGTGGCTCTCAGTGGAGATGCGCCATGCGCGGCCCGCCTCGATAATCCGCAACTCCTGCGGCTGACCAGAAGCGCGTGCAGTCATCTGCGCTATCCGGATAGCAGCAGCAAGCTGTTGGATCTCGTTACGAACATGCTGTGCCGCGAAGACTCGCGCCGAAGCCAAAGGCCATGCGATACTAATCAGGACCATGATGGCGAGCACCACCAGCAGCTCGAGCAGGGTAAAGCCCGCGTTACCAGTTGCCGATATCGCGCGCATCGCCCTCGCCTCCTTCCTTGCCATCAGATCCGAGAGATGAGATTTCGATGTCTCGATGACTGCCCGGATGCTTGTACTGGTATGGATGTCCCCAGGGGTCGATCAGGCTGTCACTCTTTTCGATATAGGGTCCATCCCATTTGGGTTCACCGGCAGGACGCTCGATCAGAACCTTGAGTCCTTCCTGCTCGGTGGGGACTCGACCTACATCCATCTGGAAGAAATTAACGCTAGCCGTAAGCGCATCCACCTGGATTTTCGCTGTTTGAGTCTTCGCCTTGCCCAAGTGCTTCATCACTTGAGGTGCAGCGATGGTCGCCAGAAGCGCCAGAATCAACAACACGACCATCAACTCGAGCAGAGTGAAACCGCCACGTCGGTTGTATGAGCAGCGCGCGTATGGCGTCACCGTTATGTTATGCATGTCGATTGTCACTTGCTAACTCAGAACGCCAGGTCGTTCAAGCTAAGGATGCCCACTAGCACCGAGGCGATCAGTGCCGCCACCAGCGCGCCCATGCCGATCGTTATTGTTGGTACCAACACGCTGAGTAGGCGATCGAGGGTCCCTTGCGCCTCCCGGTCCAAGGTATCGGCAGCTTCCGTCAGAAGTTCGGCAAGCCTGCCGGTCTCCTCACCGACACGTGCCAGCTGCACAGCCGCTTTTGGGAAGATCTCGGCACGATCCAGGAGTTTGGAGAGATCTTGGCCTTGTTTCAACCGTTCGTGCACGTCGCGCGCAGCGGCCAGCAGAGCGCGATTGGTGATCATGCCCAAGGCGACACTCGTTGCCTGCGGCAGGGGTACCCCGTTGCGACTGAGAGTGCCCATCGTCCGCAGGAAGCGGCTGGTCTGAACCTTCGAAATCACCCCGAATGTCCATCGAGAGCGCAATATGGAGAGATCGAGCCGGGGCCCCATGTGGGGATCCCTCCAAGCCCGGATCAACAGCAATCCCGCAATGGTTGCGCAAACTCCGCATAGCCAACCATAATCACGCACGAAGTCGCCTAAGGCCAACACAATCCTCGTTGGCATGGGCAATGTAATTTGCGACTCCGCGAACAGAGTTTTGAACTTTGGCAATACCACCGTGAGGACCAACACCAAGGTCACTATAATCATTCCCGCAAGCATCGACGGGTAGATCAATGAGGTTATGACACGCTCACGGAGCAACGCCGTCCGCTCGACAAATGCTCCGAGTCGCTCGAGCCCCTCTGAAAGCGATCCACCAATCTCCCCTGCCCTCGCCATCGTGATGTAATAGCGTGGGAAAGTGCGGTGATGTGCTTCCAACGCGCTACCAAAGGTAGATCCAGAGCGGACCCTGCGCTCCAGGTCCGCACAAAGCCTCCGAATGCCGGCTCGATCGCTGGTCGATCCGAGCACATTCAAGGCCCTGTCCAGAACCAGCCCGGCTTTCAATAGAGACGCCAGGCCGAGGGTCAATGCAACAATATCCGCGTTTGAGAGAGAGCCACCGAAACGCAGCGGGCGACTCCAAGCCTCCCGCCAGCCACGAGCATCCTGGCGCTGCAGGGCAATTGGCACCAAATGCATCCGCGCGAGCTCCGCTAAGGCCGCCGCCTGAGACTCCGCGTGCACGCTGCCATCTTGTATGAGCCCGGAGCGATCAACTGCCTTGTAGTTAAACTCCATTGATCAATCACTCGAACGTGTGACACGCATGATCTCTTCCACGGAAGTCTCACCCTGTCTCGCCAGCTCTACTCCGTGACGGAACATGGTTCGCATACCCAACTCCGTTGCAACCTTTTCAATCGTATTGGCATCCGCCCGTGCGAGAATCGAGCTACGCACAGGCTCAGAGAGCTCGAGCAACTCGAGAATGCCCGTACGACCCGAATAACCTATACCACCACATACTGAGCATCCGACTGCTTGGTACAGGATCGTATTCGCGGGCTCGGCCGATCCCGCTATCCGTCTCAAGAGTGCTTCGTCCGGTTGATAGGGGCGTCGGCACGCCGTACATAGTCTGCGGACGAGCCGTTGGCCAATCACCAGGTTCAGCGTTGACGTAAGGAGGAAATCATCAATCCCCATGTCGAGGAGTCGTGTAATAGCGGCTGCTGCGGTGTTCGTGTGTAGCGTTGATAGTAAAAGGTGGCCTGTGAGTGCGGCTTGGATCGCAACCTCCGCCGTCTCGCGGTCGCGTATCTCACCTACCATGAGTACGTCCGGGTCTTGTCTCAAGAATGCGCGCAAAGCCGCCGCGAACGAGTAGCCGATCTGCGGCTTCACCTGCGTCTGATTGATCCCATCGAGCCGGTACTCAATGGGATCCTCAACGGTAAGGATCTTCCTATCAGGGCGGTTCAATTCCTTCAAGGCCGTATAAAGTGTAGTGGTTTTACCGCTCCCTGTCGGTCCAGTCGACAAGATGATCCCATAGGGCATCTGCAGCGCCGAATACATCAGCTTGCTCAGATTGCTATCGAAGCCTAATCGTTTGAAGTCGAGCTCGACCTGTTGCCGGTCCAAAATGCGCAACACGACGCTCTCACCGTGGAGCGTCGGGGACGTGGCAACACGGAAATCAATACCCTTGCCATTTACCGTAATGTGAAGACGTCCATCCTGCGGTAGCCGCCTCTCGGCTATGTCCAGTTGCGCCATTACCTTGATGCGCGAGACCACCGGACCTGCGTAGGAGGGAGGAAACGACTCTATCTCCTGTAGCACTCCGTCCAACCTGAACCTGACTTTCACTGCAGAATCAGTCGGTTCGACATGAATATCGGAGGCATGGCGCTGCACGGCCAGAGAAATCAGTCGTTGCACGAGGCGAATCGCTGGGGCGTCACTGGCCAAGTCGCGTAACGATTCAATGGAATGGAGTGCATCGTCTTCGCCCAGCGAATGTGCAGACGACGCCGGATCGAACAGACCACTGAGGGCAAGATCGATTTCGGATAGCGTCGCCACCAACGGACGCGCCTTGCGTTGAGTGGCAAACTCCACTCCGCGAATCGCCGTTGTGTCTAATGGGTTACCGATCGCAAGCACAACTTCTTGCGCTCCGAAACGCAACGGTACTACTGCATGATGCCTCAGGAATTCGACCGATAGCGGATCAAGAGAGTCCGGTAGAGCGAGCGGCTCGTGCAGCCGCGGTAGCTCTGCGAACTCCGCCAAGGCATCGGCGAGCGCCGTCTCTTGTACAAACCCGAGTTTAGCCAGCGAACGGACGAGCGGGTCGCGCGTATCGTGGCTGACCTGCTGAGCCTGCTGCATCAGGATCTCGGACAGCACCGAACGACGCAGTAAAAATTGAGCAAACGAGCGCTCGCGGGTTGCGACATCCACTTGTCAATTTCCTTTCCGCAGTCGTCATTGACAATGTGACATTACATGATCGCAACCATAACCTTCTTTCCCTCTTTTCACCTTGACCTTCGTCTCGCTCCGGGGCCATCGAGTCACTTCAACGGGACCTTTCAGAGCACAACATTGCAGAAAACGGTCAAACACCTCATGGGAGTTACCCGCCAGCGGGGAGATAAAGCGTGAACTGTATCGCTATATCAACTACCAATAGACATTTCCGCTACCCGCGCTATTGATAGGTTCACGACTTCCGAAGACTATGGTCGCGCTTCGCCCAGGTCTCGAATGTTGACTGACTACAAAGTGGAGCGACGCAATGCGTGCCGGCGGGACGTGCCGGCGGGCAAACGAGGATATTGGGAGATTATCTGTCATGGTTGACGTTGGAACCGAGTCTCGCCTAGCGCCGCCCTCACCCACCTTGTTCGAATTGTTGCGACCTTTGAGTAGTTAGGTCGCACAATTGGCCTCCAGGAGCCGATGCCGCGAGCGGCCGGCCCGAAACTAATTTGCAATAAGCAGTCGTGATTCTGGTTGCCCCGGCAGCCGGCGGGTACTTGCGTGCATATGAAATACAATTTCCGTTGGTTGGCAGTTCTTTTCTCGGTCCTGCTGATCGGGGTCTCACAGCAGGCCGCTGCGGCGATCGCGTACGTCCAGAGCAAGTCCACCAGCCAGAACAACCCCGCGCAGACGGTGGTCACGACGGTGTTCAGCTCGGCTCAGCTGGCCGGCGATCTGAACGTGGTGGCGGTCGGCTGGGCCAACACTACGATCAGCTCGATCGTCGACAGCAAAGGCAACACCTATACATTGGCCCTGGGACCCACCACGTTGAGCGGGTTGGGCTCGGCGGCGATCTACTACGCGAAGAACATCGTAGCCGCCGCAGCCGGAACCAACACGGTGACGGTGACCTTCAGTGCCGCGGTTCCGTATCCGGATGTGCGCATCGCCGAGTACAGCGGCATCAGCACCACCGCACCGGTGGATGTCACGGCGGTGGCTACAGGGACCGG
>Ga0105237_10007423_pt1 | contig 12002 bp, 8 predicted proteins | sample KBSC24metaG_FD_81520 | JGI IMG/M metagenome (GOLD analysis project Ga0105237, IMG submission 81520) | Corn rhizosphere microbial communities from Kellogg Biological Station, Michigan, USA - KBS C2-4 metaG | ecosystem: Host-associated > Plants > Roots > Rhizosphere > Soil | place: Michigan, USA... | reverse complement strand
GGGGACAGTGCCACTATTCAAAATATCCGCAAAGAGTTGGCCCTGGATCAGCCAAAGTACAAGCAATTCCTACTATATATTAATGATGTATCGCCCATTGGTATTCATACTTCTGAAGAAATTCAATCCAAACAACTCAAAGGCTTTTTTATTGGCGGAGATAAGAAACTTGGGTTTAAACTGCCTTATTTACGGCGTTCTTATCAAACCAAAAAAAATGTTTCTGAAGTGTTGGCCGAAGCCTTGCCGGGCACGTTAATTCTTGCATTTGCAGCCATGTTTATTGCCACTGTTTTTGGTATTCTGTTAGGTGTGCTGGCTGCTGTTAAACAAAATACTTTCTGGGATACATCTTCCATTTTTGCAAGTGTATTAGGTATATCTGCCCCTTCTTTTTTTGTAGGTATTGTTCTTGCATACTTTTTTGGATTTGTATTAAGTGATTACACAGGGTTACACATGACTGGCAGTCTTTATGAAACAGATCCTTTCAATGGCCGTCGGTTACAGTTGCAGAACCTGTTACTGCCCGCTGTAACATTAGGTGTTCGGCCAATGGCTATTATAACACAGCTTACACGTAGCGCCATGCTTGATGTACTTGACCAGGATTATATAAGAACTGCGTATGCAAAGGGCCTGGGAAAACGTGCGGTTATATGGAAGCATGCGTTACATAATGCATTAAACCCTGTTGTAACGGCGGTTACAGGCTGGTTTGCAGAGCTGCTTGCAGGTGCTTTTTTTGTTGAATATATTTTTGGATGGAAAGGAATTGGCAAGGTTACGGTAGATGCTTTGGAGAAGCTGGATTTTCCTGTTGTGATGGGCAGTGTACTGTTAACGGCCAGCTTTTTTGTATTTATAAACATTCTTGCTGACATCTTGTATAGCTTTATTGACCCCAGAATTAAACTTAATTGAGAGAAAATCCTTTTAGCCCTAAATTAAGCTTTTATTAATCAATGTATTTAATTGGGTACTAACATAAGTTTACGTAACTTACGTGAACTCACTTAAAATCAATCCTATGCGCACTGTCAAAAACATCCTCGATGTAAAAGGGCCTCACTTCAATTACATCAGTGCAGATTCAACAGTTCTCGAGTCACTGGCATTGATGCAATGCAATAACTTAAGTTATGTTATTGTTATGGAAAACGGCAGGTACGCAGGAATACTTTCAGAAAGGGATTACGCCCGGAAAGTAATTCTGCAGAACAGAAACTCCAGTACCACCAAAGTAAAGGAGATTATGGCCAATGATCTTCCTGTACTGGATGCATCTACTACCGTCGAAAAAGCAATGATACTAATGAATGGTTGCAAGAGCAGGTATCTCCCTGTTTTTGAAGATTTTGATTTTATAGGCGTAATCACCATTCACGACTTAATGCGTGAAGCTATGAGAGACAATGATCTTAAAAATGTTGCTGATGGGGTAATTACTCAGACAGACACTGCCGGCGAATACATGCATTACTGGATTTAGCGAATCACAACTTCGGATATTACTTTGTCTCCCATTACTTCATTTATTCTTTCAATGATTATGCTTTTTTGATACAATAATTCCTGTTTTAATGGGCCTACAGAGGTGTATATATACAAAGTCTTATTAATTATCTGGATCTTGTCCGTGTATTTAGAAATTGTTTTTCCCATTAGCTCTTCCCATAAACTTTCAATCTGTACAGCACGAACGCCATTCTTTAGCGAGCTTTTTTCAAGAAAACCTTTTATCGCATCTCCAATGTGTAACTGAGCCATAATGTAAAAGTAACGATAAGCCTAAAAGAATTTCATAGGTTGAATAAATTGTGCAGTTTTTGTAGTTGTTATTTCTTAGGTAATTCCGGTTGCTTTCTTCTTACAAAGGACCATATTTGACTATGCCAGTGTAAAAGGTTGCCGATAATAAAATTATCTTTCAGGTTATTTCTCAGGCTGCTTCGCATAATACGTACCACTACATCTTTTTCTACTTCACCAGATTCTTTTACCCGGACAAGAAATTGTAACGAAACGATTGCCAGTAAAGCGCCTATCAGAAAAAGAAAATTCCATTCATGTAAAGAAACCAGGTGAAACACTTTTGTTATGCGCGGTCCAACATACTGCGCATTTATGGAGATATGACGACGTTCAAAAAAATCTGCCAGGTAGCCACCAACCAGGGGGGCTACTGAAGAAAAAAAAGCAGTGATGATATTCTTGGCTGATAAATAAACTATGGCAAGATTACCTGGTGCAAGTTTTAGCCCGATATTGGTCAGCGATAAGTTGATGCCTGAAGTGGAAATGCCCATAAAAATATGTATCACAGCAAGCAATATCAGGTTGGCATAAAGATGTGTGTATAAGCCTACAAAACACCAGGCAATAATGACGGTGATATATAATGGCGCTCCAATGGCAATGATGGTTTTGTTGCTGTAACGGTCCGCAAAAATTCCCCAGAAACGTATTGCCACAATTCCTGTTACCTGGCTTAAAACGGTAAGCCCGATAACATAAGAAATAGATAGCCCGACGCTTTTCATCATGTAAACAGTAAAGAAGGGTATTGCAAGGTTTATAGCAAAAATCCAGGCTGAATTAAAAACTAAAAGGCTGCGAAAATTTTTATCTTTCAATGGCCGCTTCAGCATGGTGAAAATATTTTCTCTTTCAAGTATTGACTTCGGCTCCGGTGTTTTGGAAAGAAATAAAACACCCGTAATGCCAATGGTGCCGCCGGCAATAAACATCCACGCATAAGTATGCAATGCACCATTTGTGGGATACTTGTCTTTCATGTAATCTACAATAAAAGCCAGGGCAAGACTAAGTATTACATTGGTGATTTGCATCAGGCTGGTGCGCCTGGCAAAAAAGGTACCCAATTTACTTTCTGGCACAAGGTCTTTCATCCATGAGTTCCAGCTTGGGCCGGCAATTGAACCAAACAAAAAATAGAAGAAGAGGAAAAATATCAACAGGTTGATAGATGATTCTGGGTAAAGTATCGCCAGTATGCCAATAATTATTAACGGTGTTCGTGCCAGTAATGAGCAAAAGACGCTTACTGCGCGACGGTTATTAAACCTTCTTACAAGCCATATGGATATTAACTGGAATATATTGGTAAATGTGGGGAGAGCGGCCAGTAAACCTATCTGAAAATTGGACGCGCCAAGTAAGAGCGCAAATGCTACAAGAAAAGCACCACCAACAAGCGCATTCATCGCTTCGGATGCAAGGCCATCTGCTATTACAAAGTGGAGACCTCTTTTTACATCGTGTTCCGTTAATGATTCTGCAGGGTGTAAATTCATAGCGTTATGTTATTCCTCACGCTATGGGTTCAATGATTATACCAAATAGACAATTGTGTCAGTTAATTATACCTCTTTATACAATTGGAGCAGTAAAAGAAGCTGCAGTGAGATAATTGTGCATTAGAGGTTCAAGCTTATCGGAAAGTTCATAAATGAGCGGCACTCCTGTAGGTATTTCAAAAGATTCTATTTGCTCATCATCCATTTTATCAAGATACTTCACAAGTCCTCTTAAGGTGTTGCCATGAGCAGAAATGATAACTTTCCTGCCTTGTAGTATATACGGCACTATTTCATTTTGCCAGTAAGGAATTACCCTATGCATCATTGTTTCCAGGCTTTCAGTCAAAGGCAAAAGTTGTTTGTCAACAGAAGCATACCGAACATCAGTTGCAGGATTTCTTTCGTCTGATGCATCAAGCGATGGCGGCGCAGTTTTAAAACTTCTGCGCCATATCAATACCTGCTCTGCACTGTAATGTTGAGAAGTGCCGGTTTTATTCAAACCCTGCAAAGCGCCATAATGCCTTTCATTCAACTGCCATGCTTTGGTTTCAGGTATCCACAGTAAATCCATTTCTTCAAGGGCCAGGTGCAATGTTTTAATCGCTCTTTTTAATAATGAAGTAAATGCTATATCAAAAGTATATCCTGCTTTTTTAAGATAAGTGCCGGCAAGTTTAGCCTGCTTTTTACCATTATCAGTAAGGTCCGCATCTGCCCAGCCGGTAAATCTGTTTTGCAGGTTCCATTCGCTTTCCCCGTGTCTTATTAATACAATCTTGTACATTTTTTTTACAAAAGTAAAAATGCTGAAGACTTAGCCATGATATAAAATGATAAATTTAAAATGAATATTTGCCAATTATGATATGATACAACTGGAAATAAGGTGCGCCTGATGGTACGGATTATTTTCAACTTTGCTAAAATGATTTATGGATTTGAAGATTAATTTTCTTTTATCTTTAGGTTAATTCATCTACAACCGGTTGCTGTTTTGGCAATCTGTTGCAATTTGCCTGCTGTATGGATAATTTGTTGAATAAGCAAATGCTGACCTTAACTACACCTGCTGCTATCAAAAACGGTGACCATGCAGCTTTTTTAACTGCATACAATATTCTGCATATAAAAGTATTCAGGTTTTTCTTAAAGAAAGTTTCTTTGAATGATGATGCAAAGGATCTTACACAGCAATGCTTTATAAGGCTTTGGCAATTCAGGCACACGCTTTCTGAAGATTATGCATTAGATAAGCAAGTTTTTGTTATTGCACATAGTTTACTGGTAAACCACTTTGAAAAACAGGCTTACCAGAAAAAAATAAAAACAATAGAAGCTGCAAAAACATTAGAAACGGTTGATGAAAAAAATGATCATCTCTCATTTGAACTAACTAATTATGTTAATGCTGCCATTGAAATACTACCTCCGGTAAGAAAGAAAATACTTATTCTTAAAACCTTTCACGATTACAGCAACAAAGAGATAGCGCAGCAGATGGAGATTTCCGTTAAAACGGTTGAGGACCATATTACAAAGGCCTTCAGGCGAATGAAAGAGGTAATGATGTTCCTTTCTCCATTTATATACTTTTTAATACAGGGCTGATGTAAGAATGTTTGAAAAAGTACTGGCAGGACTCCAATCATTATTGACTGCACACATCATCTTAATGTTATCTTAAAATAAATTCATGACAGCAACAGGGGCAAACCTCTTCTTCAACTGTACATATTAACGAATACCATTTTAGCGCAATTATTACATGCAGGAAATCACTGACGAACTGATAGAAAAATTTTTCAATGGACTTTGCTCCAGGGAAGAAGCAGAAATGGTGTTGACGTTTTTAAAAAACAACCCCACTCACCCTTATTTATTAAAAGAATGGGAAGATATCGACTCACTAACTCCATTACCGGAAGAACTAAGTGATGTTATGCTGGAAACAGTAACAGCAGCAACTTCGGAACCGGAAAAGAAGAATAGAGTATGGATATCACGGTTTGCTGCTGCCGCTTGTTTGATTGGAATTGTTGCTTCTGTATGGCTTTTTAAAGGGCGGGAAGATCATAAAAGTGTCATTGCTTCTGCCGGGCAAACATCAGAGCAGTTATGGATTACGCAAAGCAATAACTCAAATATTAATACAGTGATTCAGATGCCGGATAGTTCAATGATTACACTGTCACCACACGCATCTGTACGTTATTTAAAACAGTTTGGAAGCAATAACAGAAGGGATATTTACCTTACAGGAGAAGCTTATTTTAAAGTGGCGAAAAATAAAAACAAACCTTTTACGGTATTTAGTGATGACATAAGCACAACTGCACTGGGCACAGCTTTCAGGGTTACAAATAATAATGATGCGCAGGTAACGGTAAAGCTTTATGAAGGAAAAGTGATGATTGCACTTAATTCACCAGGCAGCGGTAATAAAAAATATTTTCTGTCCCCGGGAGAACAACTTGTTTTTAACAAAAACAAAAAGATGTTTTTTGTAAAGGCCTTCATTAAAAAAAACAACAACGTTAAAGCAGATAAGGAAATAAAGGTGCTTCAACCATCAGTTGTTGAGGAAACCTATATGTTCAATAACCAAACACTGCCAGATGTTTTAGATCAGCTGTCAGCACTGTACCATGTTCCTGTTAATTATTCGAAAGCTGAATTAGGGAAAATATATTTTATCGGTAAGATAGAGCCAGGGGATTCAATCGAAAAAACACTAAACGATATCGCGTTGCTTAACAAGCTTAAGATAACAAAGCTTAAGAGCGGAGGTTATTACATCAGAAGAAAAAAGCCTTAATCATACATAAACATAGCAACAGCCCGCCTGTTGAAACGTTGCAATGCAGCGTAAGGTGAATCTTTTAACCAATTTAAAACATCCATCAATGAAAGTCAGCATTTTTACCAAAACATGTCAGCGAAAAATTTGCCTGGTATTGGTAACATTATGCTTTACGTTTCTTCATGCATTTGCACAGGAAGGAACCGGCAGTGTTAACGGTATCGTTAAAAAGGAAAGCGGTGATCCTTTGCAAGGTGTATCAGTTACCGCAAAAAATAGTGAAACGGGTCAGACTGAAGTTACACAGACAGATTCAACAGGTGTGTTTCGTTTTTTAAGCTTACCGGTTCATGGCAACTATAGCTTTTCTTTTAGCAGTATCGGCTTTCAGACACAAACCTTGTCTGGTTATGCTATTAAATCCGGAAGCTCTATATCTATTATCACTAAGCTACAGGAGCTTGCCGGTAATCTTAGCGAGGTTGTAGTGGTAGGTTATGGAACACAAAAGAAAGCGAACCTTACAGGAGCCGTTGACCAGGTGAGCAGCGAAGTATTGCAAAACCGTTCATTACCCAATCTTTCTCAAGGGCTGCAGGGTGTTATTCCCAATCTTAATTTAAGACCTGCAGATGGAAAGCCAATACAGAGTCCAGCTTATAACATACGTGGTACAGGTTCTATTGGTCAGGGAGGCAATGCATTAGTATTGATTGATGGTGTTCAGGGAGATCCTTCAATGATAAATCCTAATGATGTGGCAAGCATATCTGTTCTTAAAGATGCTTCTTCTGCCGCTATTTATGGCGCAAGGGGTGCTTTTGGTGTTGTACTTATTACGACAAAGAGCCCGTCAAAAGATAAGACCAGCATTACATACTCTGCCAATTATGCGGTAAAGTCTCCAACGGCAATGCCGGATATTGTTTCGAATGGCTATCTCTATGCAAAAATGTTTAATGAAGCCTGGACCGCGTGGAACGATTATTCGCAAACACCGCAGAACATCAACAAAACAATGAAGTTTTCTCCCGCATACCTTGCAGAACTTCAAAGAAGAGATGCTGATCCAAGCCTTCCTAAAACAGATACCACAGCAACAGGTGATTATGTGTATTACGCAAATAATGACTGGTTTGATCTTCTGTATAAAAATCATACCAGCTCTGTTGAGCATAACCTTTCTGTTTCCGGCAGCAGTGGTAAGGCAAGTTTTTATGTTACCGGAAGATACTTTGGTCAGGATGGTTTATTCAGGTATAACTCTGATGATTACAAGATTTATAATCTTAGGGCTAAAGGTTCTGTACAGGTTTACCCATGGCTTCGCATTGATAATAATTTAGACTTCTCCAGTATGAAATATCATAACCCGCTTAATGTTGGAGAAGGTGGTGGCATATGGAGAAACATAGCAGATGAAGGGCATCCTAATGCTCCTTTATTCAATCCGGATGGAACACTTACTTACTCCGCAGCTTATACCGTTGGTGATTTTGTATACGGTAGAAATGGAATTGATATGAGCAGGCAAATCATTCGTAATACTACAGGATTTACCAGCCAGTTCTTCAACAATAAGTTCAGGATAAAAGGTGATTTCACTTTTCAAAACAATAACTACAATCAAAACCAGATACGCGTTACTGTGCCCTACAGCACCAAGCCCGGCGTAATACAATACGTTGGTACGAACTATAATGATTTGCAGACTACATATCAACAGACGCAGTATTTAGCTGCAAATATTTACGGTGAGTATGAGATGAAGTTTAACAATGGCCATTATGTAAAAGCGATGGCTGGTTATAACTATGAACAGTCAACTTACAAGCAATTGCAGGCATTGCGCAATGGTATAATTTACCCTGATGCACATGACATTAATCTTGCATTGGGACAGGCTATTACCACAACTGGCGGTTATGAAAAATGGGCAATACTTGGAGGTTTCTACAGGTTAAATTATTCATATAAAGATCGCTATCTTATAGAAGCAGACGGTCGTTATGATGGTTCTTCAAAATTCCCGTCTGATCAGCGTTACGCGTTCTTCCCTTCTGTCTCAGCAGGATGGCGTGTAAGCAAAGAAGCGTTCTGGAATGTATCTCCTTCCTTTATCAATGATTTAAAAATAAGGGCTTCTTATGGTTCTCTTGGTAATGGTAATATCAGTTCTTATGCTTTTCAGGAGCAGTTTGGTATTTCACAATCAGGCAGGGTGTTGAATGGCATCAGGCCGCAAAGAACAAGTCAGCCTGGAGTTATACCTGACGGATTAACCTGGGAAACATCTACCACCCGCGACCTTGGTCTTGATCTATCTATGTTAAAAGGCAAACTTCAGTTTACAGGAGATGCTTACATACGCAAGACAACCGATATGTTTACCGTTGGTGTTACATTGCCTGCTGTATTTGGAACAACTGTTCCAAAAGGAAACTATGCTGATCTTGAAACTAAAGGTTATGAGCTATCCTTAACATGGACAGATCAGTTTAATCTTGCATCCAAGCCCTTTACTTATGATATAAGGTTAACGCTTGCAGATTATCAATCAACCATACTTAAATACAATAACCCTGATAAAAAGCTTTCCGATTATTATGAAGGTCAGAAAGTAGGTGAGATATGGGGCTTTGTAACAGATGGATTCTTTACAAAAGACAATATCAGCGAAGCTTCCAAGCAAAAATTATATAAAGCATCAACAAGTGGCCAATGGTTGCCAGGTGATATTAAGTTCAAAGATGTTAATAACGATGGCGTAATTGATATTGGTGATAACACCGTAAGCAAACCGGGCGATAAAGTTATCATTGGTAACAGCACACCACGTTATACTTATGGCATTAGCCTTGGTGCAGGATGGAACAACTTTTTCTTTAGTGCCTTCTTCCAGGGTGTGGGCAAGCAGGATTGGTGGCCCGGTGCAGAAGCAGATTATTTTTGGGGGCAATATAACAGGCCATATAACAACGTACTTAAATCACAGCTTGGAAAAATATGGTCAGAAGAAAATCCAAATACATACTTCCCAAGATATCGCGGCTATTCAGCACAGAGCGGTGGTGCAGAGTTAAACCAGGTTCAGTCAAAATACCTTCAGAACATTGCATATATACGGTTGAAAAATGTACAGGTTGGTTACAACCTTCCTTATGGTGTTACAAGAAAACTTAAGATGACCAATGCAAGAGTGTACGTATCTGGCGAAAACCTATGGACACACTCTCCGCTGTATAAAATCAATGCACACAATCTTGATCCGGAAAGCACTGGAGGTTCAGACAGTGTGCTTACCAATGGAACAAATGGTAACGGTAACAACTATCCAATACTTAAGAGTGTAACGTTTGGATTATCCATCACTTTTTAATGACAAGTAAATTCTTTGAGTTTAATAAATGCAATTATGAAACATTATACAGGTTTATACATTTTGCTTGCTGTGTTTCTTGTAACAGGCTGCAGCAAACAACTTGATCAAACCCCTGAAGCCACAGCCAACGGAGATGTTGTATTTGGAAGTGAGCAGGGCCTCGCTTTATATGCCAACTCTTTTTATGAAGGATTACCTGCAGGCAGTGATATCTATGAAGGTGATAACATGGTAGATTATGCTGCAAGAACACAGGTGCCTGATTTTTTACGTGAAGGTGCATTTGGCCCCAGGCAAAGCAGCGGCTGGGACTGGACGCAGTTACGTAATATCAATTACTTTATAGCACATTGCAATAACCCTAAAGTATCTGCAACAGTTAACACCGGTTATATTGCTTTGGCAAGATTTTTCAGGGCATGGTTTTATTTTGATAAAGTAAAACGCTTTGGCGATGTTCCATGGATAAGCAAGCCAATGGATGTAAAAGATTCTGCATTGTTCAGCAGCCGTGATCCACGAACACTTGTGATGGATTCTGTGCTTGCAGATCTTGATTTTGCATGCCAGAATATTATAACAACAGATGATAAAACCCGCAGCTTGATTACAAAAAGTATTGCGTATGCATTCAAATCGAGGGTTTGTTTGTTTGAAGGAACGTTCAGGAAATATCATACAGAATATAACCTGCAAAGCAGTGCAGATAAATGGTTGAATGAAGCTGCAGGTGCAGCGGAAACAGTTATGACTCAATCTGGCTTTTCATTAAATACTGCCAATGGTACAACCAACTCATACCGCCAATTGTTTATTGCGGAACCTGGCCCTGTAACGTCTGAAGTAATGCTGGCTTATATCTGCAACAAAGATTTGAGTGTGTTTAACGATGCTACCTGGTGGTGGACAAGCGCCACTTATGGCTCAAGGTTAAGCTTTACGAGAACATTTATCAATACGTTTCTTAATATAGATGGCAGCTCCTTTACAGATGTTCCTGGTCATGATACAATGACGTTTATTAATGAAACAAAAGGTCGTGATATGCGTCTGCAGCAAATGATACGTATGGGTAATTACAAGCGTATTAACGGTGGTGTTGCACAGTTTGCACCTCCTGTATTTTCTTATACCTATACAGGCTATCAGCCTATCAAGTGGACGCTTGATGATGTATATTATGAACAAGGCACAACCGGTGACAATTCAATACCTATGATACGTTATGCTGAAGTATTGCTTAACTACGCAGAAGCTAAAGCAGAACTCGGCGCCATGACAGATGCTGATTGGGCAAAGACAATTGGAGCGTTAAGACAGCGTGCTGGTATAACTGGCGGCACCTCTGCAAAACCAACAGTTGCAGATTCTTATCTGAAGGCTAACTATTTCAATGATGTTTCAGACCCTGCTATTCTTGAAATAAGAAGAGAACGTGGCATTGAACTTGCTTTTGAAGGGCTGCGTTTTTATGATTTGGTAAGATGGAAAAAAGGTAAGTTGCTTGAGCAGGCATGGAATGGTTTTTATGTGCCTTCATTAGACGTACCAATGGATTTAAATGGTGATGGTACACTGGATGTTTGTTTCTATAAAATAATGCCATCACCAACTGTGCCCGGCGTTACTTATGTAAACGTTGGAGAAACGGTGAATGGCACAACCAATCCGCAAAGATTATCACATGATACTTATGGTGAATTAATATGGCTGAATAATGTTCCAAGAAAGTGGGATGATAAAATGTATCTCTATCCCATACCGGAAACTGACAGGCTCTTAAATCCAAAGCTTGGACAAAATCCCGGATGGTAGTTTTTAATTAAAAATGAAAAAGGAAAAGTGAAAAATGAAACGTGAGAAGTGAAATGTGAAAGGAGAGAAGCGAAAGTTATTTTGAAGCAGCTTTTTCATTGATAAGCATAGTAAAGCAATAATAAAACGCCGTTGCTAACCAAACCTGCCAGGTTATCTGGTAATAGCCTGGCGGGTATTTGATGAATAACATTATGAACCTTGAAGTGTGCGACGCAACGAGGATAAATAGCGGCACTTCAGTTGGGCTCATAAAAAATAAAACTTATGAAAAAAATCATTTTTGTATTATCTGTTTTAATTACCGCAGGAAATGTTTTTGCACAAACAGCGAAACATGTCATCATCGTAACAGTCGATGGTTTTCGGCCTGATTTTTATCTCGATACTTCATGGCATGCAAACAATATCCGCAGCTTAATGAAAGATGGCGCACATGCCAATGGCGTTAACAGCGTTTTACCTTCTATGACATATCCGTCGCATACAACCATTGTAACAGGTGTGCAACCGGTAAAGCATGGGGTATATTATAACGGTATGTTTGAACCAAATGGGTCGACGGGTAAAATGTATTGGAACGATAGTTCCATAAAAGTGCCAACGCTTTGGAAAGCCGTTCAGCAAAAAGGATTGAAAGCTTCAGCGTTATTCTGGCCTGTTTCTGCTGACGCGCCGG
>Ga0105237_10007422_pt1 | contig 12004 bp, 14 predicted proteins | sample KBSC24metaG_FD_81520 | JGI IMG/M metagenome (GOLD analysis project Ga0105237, IMG submission 81520) | Corn rhizosphere microbial communities from Kellogg Biological Station, Michigan, USA - KBS C2-4 metaG | ecosystem: Host-associated > Plants > Roots > Rhizosphere > Soil | place: Michigan, USA... | reverse complement strand
CGGTCAAGGCGTACCACAACGTGTGCCGGCACCGCGGAAACAAGCTGGTGTGGAACGACTTTCCCAACGAGGAGACCTCCGGCACCTGCAGGCAGTTCACCTGCAAGTACCACGCCTGGCGTTACGACCTCGACGGCAACCTGACTTTCGTGCAGCAGGAGGGGGAGTTCTTCGACCTCGACAAGAGCCGCTACGGACTGGTGAGCGTGCACTGCGACGTCTGGGAGGGGTTCATCTTCGTCAACTTCGCCAAGGAACCCGAACAGCCGCTGCGCGACTTCCTCGGCCCCATGGTCCAGGGACTGGAGGGCTATCCGTTCGAGAAGCTGACCTCGAAATTCACGTATCGCTCTGAGGTCAAAGCGAATTGGAAGCTCTACATGGACGCGTTCCAGGAGTTCTACCACGCACCGGTGCTGCACGCGAACCAGTCGCCGACCAACTACTCGAAGGCCGCCGCCCAGGCCGGATTCGAAGCACCGCACTACCGCATCGACGGGCCGCACCGCCTGGTCAGCACCTCCGGGGTACGCGTGTGGGAGATGGGCGCCGAGATGCGCAAACCCATGGAGGACATCTGCCAGAGCGGGCTGTTCGGACCGTGGGATTCGCCCGACCTGGGGGAGATGCCCGTCGGCCTCAATCCGGCGAAATGTGATCCGTGGGGCCTGGATTCGTTCCAGTTGTTCCCGAACTTCGTCGTGCTGTTCTGGGGCCAGGGCTGGTACCTGACCTATCACTACTGGCCGACGTCGTACAACACCCATCTCTTCGAATGCACCCTCTACTTCCCGCCGCCCCGCACGCCACGCGAACGCATCGGGCAGGAACTCGCGGCGGTGACGTTCAAGGAGTACGGCCTGCAAGACGCCAACACGCTGGAGGCAACGCAGTCCATGATCGAGTCCCGCACCGTCAACGAGTTCCTGTTATGTGACCAGGAAGTGCTGATCCGGCACCTACACCACGAAACCGCCGCCTGGATCGAGGACTACCAGCGCAAGACGGCGGGGGTGTGACCGTGACCGTGCGACTGCCGGCCGAGTTCGCCGACCTGGAAACGTTTTCCCAATGGTGTCTGCCGACCGAGGCCCAGCGCTACGCCAAGCGGCTGGAGAGCTCCATGGCAGAGATGCAGGCGTTCTACGACGCGATCACCGCACGGGCGGAAGATGCCATCGCATTCTGCGACAAGTTCAGCCTCGACGACATGCCCGACGACGTGCTGAACCTCATGCACCTGCTCTACTCCATGATCATGGTGTCGTTCCCCGTCGAGTGCTGGAAGCAGCCACGGGTTCCCGATTCCGGCGCCACGAAGCTCGACTGCGTCTACGAACCGGTCCCATGACGGTGCTCACCGTTCTGCGGGCCGCCCGCTGGGCCGACGTCGACACCGGCGAAGTGCGGTCACCGGCCGTCATCGTGGTCGAGGACAACCGGATCAAAGCCGTCAATCCTGTTGCACCAGTTCCGGATTCGGCGGAGATCATCGACCTCGGCGACGTCACGTTGCTGCCGGGTCTGATGGACATGGAACTCAACCTTCTCATCGGCGGGCCCGGTGGGCCGGAAGGTCTGCCGAGTCCCATGCATGGCGTGCAGGACGATCCGGCGTATCGGACGCTGCGCGGCGCGGTCAACGCTCGCACCACCCTCGAGGCCGGGTTCACCACGGTGCGCAACCTCGGCCTCATGGTCAAGACGGGTGGGTACCTGCTGGACGTCGCGCTCATGCGCGCCATCGAGCAGGGCTGGCACATCGGTCCCCGGATTTACCCGGCCGGGCACGCGGTGACGCCGTACGGCGGCCATCTCGACCCGACGGTGTTTCAGCGCCTGGCGCCGGGCATCATGCCGTTGTCCGTCGGAGAGGGTATTGCGAACGGCGTCGACGAGGTGCGGGCCTGCGTCCGTTACCAGGTCCGCCACGGCGCCAAGTTGATCAAGGTGTCCGCCTCAGGTGGCGTGATGTCGCACAGCACTGCTCCGGGGGCGCAGCAGTACTCCGACGACGAGTTCGCCGCAATTGCCGACGAAGCGCACCGTGCGGGAGTGCGCGTGGCCGCACATGCGGTGGGGGACAGCGCGATTCGGGCCTGCATCCGCGCCGGCATCGATTGCATCGAGCACGGCTTCCTCGCGACCGACGAAACCATCGAGCTGATGGCCGACACCGGCACATTCTTGGTTTCGACCACCTATCTGACCGAGGCCATGGCCATCGACCGGATCGCACCGGAGCTGCGCAAGAAGGCCGAGGTGGTGTTTCCGCAGGCGCAGGCGATGTTGCCGAAGGCCATCGCGGCCGGCGTCCGCATCGCCTGTGGCACCGACGCTCCGGCCGTTCCGCACGGGCAGAACGCGAAAGAGTTGTGTGCGCTCGTCGCTCGCGGCATGACTCCGATGCAAGCGATCCGCGCCGCCACCGTCACGAGTGCCGAGCTCATCGACGCCGATGACGAGCTCGGGCGGCTGGCCCCGGGCTATCGCGCGGACATCGTGGCCGTCCCCGGCGACGTATCCCAGGATATCGCCAGTACGCTGGACGTGCGCTTCGTGATGAAAGAGGGGCAGATCTACAAACGGGTCGATGGGAGTGCGTAGTGGACCTGGACGAGAACCTCCTCTGGCACCTCAAGCAGGCGTTCTACTTCTCGCTGACCTCGGTGAACGAGGCCGTCAGTAGCCACGGCGTCAGCACTGCGCAGATCGGTGTACTACGCCAACTGGCCAACGAGCCCGGGCTGTCCGGCGCGGATCTCGCGCGCCGCCTGCTCATCACGCCGCAGGGCGTGCAGCTGGCGCTGAAGGCGCTCGAAGACCGTGGGCTCGTGGAACGCAAGCCCGATCCCCAGCATGCCCGCATCCTGCAGGCGTACCTGACCAAGCAGGGGCGAAAGACTGCGTCCGCCGTCGTCAGCGACGCGGTCGAAGCGCACGAAGCGGTGTTCGGCGTGCTCACCGCCGACGAGCAGGAGACCCTCAAGCGCCTGTTGACGCGCGTGGTCGAGCAGGGCACCGGGCACAAGCTGATCGACGATCACGTCGGGGACTGACGGTCCCGCGCCAACCTGTTGACTCTTTCCCGCGCGTGGCCCGACCCGGACTTTGCCGCGCACGGTCGATGACGACGGGTGCTGTTGGGCAACGGTCCGCGCTGGGAGCTGGGACGTCCCCGTCAATGTGCGGCCAGATCGCGAGAACCGCTGGGCGGACGATCTGTGTGCACCATCGCGGACCCAAGAGTTCAGTATCAACCACTTGATATGAATGACAAGTACTTGATACGGTCGACGGGATGGCTGATCTTGTGGACGACTTCGCGTCACTGCGCATCAAAAGGGTGGTGCGGGAAACCGGTGACGCGGTGTCGCTGGTTCTCGACATCCCGGAGGACTGCGCGCCCCGATTCCGTTACCAGGCAGGGCAATTCCTGACCCTGCGGGTGCAGGTGGCCGGGGACCAGCACCGGCGGTGTTACTCGATGTCGTCGTCACCCCATAACGGCGACGACCTGCAGATCACCGTCAAGCGTGACGGCAGCGGGCTGGTGTCGAACTGGCTGAACGACACCGCTGCGGCCGGTGACCGCATCGATGCCGCCCCGCCGGAAGGACGATTCGTCCTGGGTGCGGGCGAGCGCGACATCATCGCCTTCGCCGGTGGCAGTGGCATCACGCCGATCCATTCACTGATCGGCGCCGCGCTGGCGGGGACCTCCCGCCGCATCCGGCTGTTCTATGCCAACCGCAGTCGCGACTCGGTGATCTTCGCTGATTCCCTTGGTGCGCTGGCGGAATCGAATCCCGACCGACTGACCGTGCGCCACCACCTGGACGACGTGGACGGCGTCGTGCGGCCAGAGGCCATCGCGTCCTTCATCGCCAATGCCGGCGATGCGGAGTTCTACATCTGCGGGCCGGGGCCGTTCATGGACGCGGTGGAATCCGCCGTCATGCAGACCGGAACGCCGCGCAGCCGAATTCACCTGGAGCGCTTCCATATTGCCGCGGTTACCGCTGCCGATGCCGCTGAGTCCGTGACCGAGGAAATCACCATTGAACTCGACCGGCGCAAGACGACCGTGGAATACCGGGCAGGCAACACGCTGCTGCAAACGGCCCGTATCGCTGGGCTGCGCGCACCGTCGTCGTGCGAAACCGGTTCCTGCGGAACATGTATGGCCCACATCGTCGAAGGCAGCGCCCGCATGATCAACAACGATGCCCTCGACGACGACGAGGTCGCCGACGGCTGGGTGCTGACCTGCCAGTCCCTGCCGACCAGCAAGACCGTCCGAGTGGTTTACGAGTAGGAGTGCACATGACACGCGTGGCTGTGGTGACCGGTGGTGCGTCGGGAATGGGTGAGGCGACCTGCCACGAACTGGGGCGGCGGGGACACAAGGTCGCCGTCCTGGACCTGAACAGTGCAGCGGCTGAGCGGGTTGCCGAAGACCTGCGCGCCGACGGGGTGGAGGCACTCGGGATTGCCGTCGACGTCGGCGACCGCGCGTCGGTGGAAGACGCCTTCGCCAAGGTGCGCAGCGAATTCGGGCCTGTACACATCCTGGTCACCAGCGCCGGCGTGGTGGACTTCGCGCCGTTCACCGACATCACGGTCCAGTCCTGGCAGCGGCTGATCGACGTCAACCTGACCGGCACGTTCCACTGCTGTCAGGTGGCGGTACCCGACATGCTGGCGGCGGGGTGGGGCCGCATCGTGATGATCTCGTCGTCCAGTGCGCAGCGTGGGTCGCCGGGCATGGCGCACTACGCCGCATCCAAGGGCGCGCTGCTGTCACTGACGAAATCGCTTGCCCGCGAATATGGTCCGTCCGGCATCACCGTGAACAACGTGCCTCCGTCGGGCATCGAGACACCTATGCAGCACCAATCGCAGGCGGCGGGAAACCTGCCGCCCAACGAGCAGATGGCCGCCAGCATCCCTGTTGGTCACCTCGGTACCGGCGACGACATCGCTGCGGCGGTCGGCTTCCTGTGCTCGCCGGAGGCCGGCTTCATCACCGGGCAGACCCTCGGTGTCAACGGCGGGTCAGTGATGTGACGGCAAGCGATGTGACGCAACAACTTCGAGGAGGAATTCATGGCTAAGTGGCCCAAGCCGGCAGAAGGTAGCTGGACCGAGCACTATCCCGAACTCGGCACCGGGCCGATATCCTTCCGCGACTCGATCTCACCGGAGTTCTACGAGCTCGAACGTGAGGCGGTCTTCAAACGCGCGTGGCTCAACGTCGGGCGCATCGAGGAGGTGCCACGGGTCGGGAGCTACTTCACCAAAGAGATCGATGCGGCGAGGACATCGGTGATCGTGGTGAAGGGCAAGGATGAACAGATCCGCGCCTTCTACAACATCTGCCGCCACCGCGGAAACAAACTGGTGTGGAACGATTTTCCGAATGAAGAGACCAAAGGCGGGTGCCGGCAGTTCACTTGCAAGTACCACGGCTGGCGCTATGACCTCAAAGGTGACCTGACGTTCGTCCAGCAGGAGGGGGAGTTCTTCGGGCTCGACAGCTCCCGGTACGGGCTCAAGCCTGTGCACTGCGATGTCTGGAACGGCTTCATCTTCATCAACTTCGACCCCGAACCGCAGTGGGGCCTGCGCGAATTCCTCGGCCCGATGATCACGGCGCTCGACGACTACCCGTTCGGGATGATGACCGAGCGCTACGACTTCGCGGCACAGAACAACAGCAACTGGAAGATCTTCGCCGACGCGTTCCAGGAGTACTACCACGTCCCGTCGCTGCACTCCCAGCAGGTGCCGAGCGTGGTGCGCCAACCCAATGCCTCCTTCGAGTGCGGGCACTTCCAGATCGACGGGCCGCACCGGCTCGTGTCGACTGCGGGTACCCGGCGCTGGAAGCTCGACCCCGACTACATGTATCCCGTCGAACGGGTCACCCGCAGCGGGCTGGTCGGACCGTGGCGCACGCCGGAAACCCACTTCTCCGCCGGCCTGAACCCTGGCGGTATCGAACCGTGGGGCATCACCAACTTCCAGATCTTCCCCAACCTGGAGATCCTGATCTACCACGGCTGGTATCTGCTGTACCGGTACTGGCCGACATCGCACAACACACACAAGTTCGAGGCGTACAACGCATTTCATCCGGCGCGTACCGTGCGTGAGCGCATCGAGCACGAGGTCGCCTCGGTGGTCCTCAAGGAGTTCGCGCTCCAGGACGCGGGCATGCTCGGCGGGACCCAGGCGGCGCTGGAGTACGACATCGTCGATGACTACCCGCTGTCCGATCAAGAGATCCTGGTGCGTCATCTGCACAAGGTGTCGGTGGACTGGGTCGAGGAATATCAGGCTCAGCGTGCCCCGGCGGGGGTGTGATCATGGCGGAATCCCGACTGCCCAGCGCCTTCGCGGAGTTCGAGCCCTTCGCCGAGAAGTGGTGCCTGGCAACCGAACCCGAACGCTGGGAAATGCGTATGCACACCCCGATGGCCGAGATCCGGGAGTTCTACGACGCGTTCGCGCCCCGCTTCGAAGAGGCGATCGATTATTGCGACAAGTTCGGGCTCGACGACCTGCCGGAGGATGCCCTCAACCTGCTGCACCTGATCTACTCGATGGTCATGGTCTCGATGGCGGTTGAGATCTTCGGGACGCAGAAGCCGGCCGACTCCGCCGATGCCGTCATGAATCGTGTCGGGGCGCCGGTGCCATGAGTGTGCTGACGCTCAACAAACTCACTTCGTCGGTCGGGGCCGAGGTGACGGGCGTCGATGCGGGGCGATTGGCGGCCGATGACACGCTGGCCGCCGCAGTGCTGGCTGCCTTGGAAGACAACGGCGTTCTGGTCTTTCCGGGTCTGGGGCTCGATCCGGAAGAACAGGTCGCGTTCTGTCGCCGGCTCGGTGCGGTCGACCATTCGTCGGACGGTCATCATCCGGTCGCGGGCATCTATCCGATCACCCTCGACACGTCCAAGAACGCCTCGGCGGCATACCTGCGCGCGACGTTTGACTGGCACATCGACGGCTGCACACCGGTCGAGGACACGTGCCCGCAGAAGGCGACGGTGCTCTCGGCCGTCGCGGTGGCAGCCAACGGCGGCGAAACGGAGTTCGCCAATTCCTATGGGGCATATGACGTGTTGAGCGACGACGAACAAGCCCGCTTCGGGCAGTTGCGGGTAGTGCATTCGCTGGAAGCATCCCAGCGCTGCGTCACTCCGGAACCGTCGTCCGAGATGCTGGCGGTATGGCGGGCCCGGCCGACGCACGAGCATCCACTGGTCTGGACGCATCGCAGCGGCCGCAAGTCGCTGGTTCTGGGCGCGTCCGCGGACTACATCGTCGGGATGGATTTGGACGAGGGTCGTGCCCTGCTGGCCGAACTCCTGGCGCGCGCAACGGTTCCCGAGAAGGTGTACCGCCACACGTGGTCGGTGGGGGACACCGTCATCTGGGACAACAGCGGCGTGCTGCACCGCGCCGCGCCTTACGACCCGGATTCGCCGCGCGAAATGCTGCGCACCACCGTGCTCGGTGACGAACCGATCCGGTAACCCGAGAGCTGCATTGACGCCGGCGAGCAGCTGTGGAAATCTAATCATCAAGAATGAGAATGCTATTCTCATCTGATTCTGCTTGGAATGGAGGACGCGTGTCGGAAGACCTCACCGCGGTCGATTTCTTCCGGGATGATCGGCTGACCGACGACCCGTACCCGTTTTACGAGGCACTGCGCAACAAGTGCCCGGTGGCCCGCGAAGAGCACTACGGCGTCACGATGGTCACCGGCTGGCAGGAAGCGGTCGACGTCTACAACGACGCCGACACCTTCTCGTCATGCATCTCGGTGACCGGCCCATTCCCGGGTTTCCCGGTGCCGCTCGAGGGTGACGACGTGAGCGAGCTCATCGTCAAGCACCGTGACGAGATTCCGTACAGCGACCAGCTGCCGACCCTGGACCCGCCGACGCACACCAATCACCGTGCGCTCTTGATGCGGCTGATCACTCCCAAGCGCCTCAAGGAGAACGAGGACGCGATGTGGCGGATCGCCGATGACATGCTGGGGGAGTTCCTGGCTCCCGGTGTGGGCGAGTTCATCAAGGGGTTCGCGGGACCGTTCACGCTGCGCGTCATCGCGGACCTGCTCGGCGTTCCCGACGAGGACTGCCCCGAACTGCTCGAGCGGCTTGCCAAGGGCACACATGGCGGTGGGCTCGGAAGCACCGACGAAAAGACGCTCTCCAAAACACCTTTCGAATACCTCTACGAGGCCTTCGCGGTGTACGTCGAGGATCGTCGCCGCGAGCCCCGTGACGACGTGCTGACCGGTCTGGCGACGGCGACGTTCCCCGACGGCACGATGCCGACGGTGGACGATGTGGTGCGCGTGGCCACGAACGTGTTCTCGGCCGGGCAGGAGACCACGGTCCGGCTGCTCAGCACGGCGTTGAAGGTCATCGGCGAGCAACCCGACATCCAGGCAAAGCTCCGTGAAGATCGCAGCCTGCTGCCGAACTTCATCGAGGAGTGCCTGCGGATAGAAAGCCCGGTGAAGGGCGACTTCCGGCTCTCGCGCGTGCCGACCACCATCGGTGACGAGGCGATCGGCGCGGGCTGCACGCTGATGGTGATCAACGGTGCGGCCAACCGCGACCCGCGGCGGTTCGAGGATCCCGACACCTTCGATGCCGAGCGCAAGAACGCCCGCCAGCATCTGGCGTTCGGGCGCGGCATCCACAGCTGCCCCGGTGCGCCGTTGGCACGAGCCGAGACGCGCGTCGCTCTGGAGCGGCTGCTGGACCGAACGTCGGACATCCGGATCTCCGAGTCGCATCACGGCCCCGCGGGAAACCGCCGGTACCAGTACATTCCGACCTACATCCTGCGTGGCATCATCGATCTCCACCTGGAATTCGATCCTGCCGGGAGCGCGTCATGAAGGTTGTCGTCGATGAAGACCGGTGCCGTGGCCATGGCATGTGCCTGACGCTGTGCCCCGACGTCTTCAGCATGACCGACGACGGTTATGCGGTCGCCGATCCCGCCGAGGTCACCCCTGACCTCGAAGTTGCGGTGCGCGATGCCATGACGAACTGTCCCGAACAAGCAATTGTCGAAACCAACGACTAGTCAAGGAGATTCGAGTGGCCAAGGGATATGTGATCCTCACCGAAGACGTCAAGGACCCAGCTGGCATGGCGGAATACGCCAAGCTGGCCGGCAAGGCCATGTCGTCCGCGACGATCGTGTCGGTCGACCAGAACCCCCAGGTGCTCGAAGGCAGCTGGCACGGCAACCAGACCGTCGTGCTGGAATTCGAATCGGTGGATGCCGCGCGCGCCTGGTACGAATCCGACGCCTACCAGGCAGCGGCAAAGGTCCGGCAGTCCGCCGCAGACTGCAACGCGGTGATCCTGGCGGGCTTCGGGGCCTGACGCGCGCCTGATGACCTGACGGGGCAGGATGGGGGCGGGCGTCAGCCCGCCGACCACCCTCCGTCAGCCGCCACGATGGCGCCATTGACGAAGGCCGCGGCATCGGAGGCCAGGAACACGATCACGTCGGCCATCTGCTCGGGTAGCGCGATGTTCGGGGCCGCCGAGATGATGGGCGTCAGACGTGCTTGACCCGTCTCGTCGAATCCGCTGATACTGCTGGTGATTCCGGTCAGAGTGGGGCCGGGCAGGATCGCGTTGCACCGGATCCCGTCCTTGGCGTAGGACCAGGCGATGTTGCGGGTCAGACCGATCACGCCGTGCTTGGACGCGGTGTAGGCAGCTCCCGCCGAGCCACCGCGGACTCCAGCCGCTGATCCGGTGTTGACGATGACGCCGCGCTGCTGGTCGAGCATGTGGGGGAGCACCGCGTGCGTCACGATGAACGTGCCGGTCAGGTTGATCCGGATGACCCGGTCCCATTCGGCGAGCGTGGTATCAGCGGGCAGTGCCATGGTGTCGATGACGCCCGCGCTGTTGGACAGCACGTCGATGTGGCCGTAGGCGTCGAGGGCTGCGGCTACCGTGCGCGCCACGGACTCCTCGTCGGAGATGTCGGCGGCGACGGCAATGGCCGCGTCGCCGATCAGTACCGCGGTTTCCCGGGCCGCGTCACCGTTGATGTCGGTGGCGACGACGCGGGCACCCGCCTTGGCGAACGCCAGTGCGGTGGCGCGTCCAATGCCCGAGCCCGCGCCGGTGATCAGCGCGACCCGGTCTTCGAATCCTTCTTTCATGCAAGGCCTTTCATGCGCGGTAGGGTCAGCGGTAGGTCGTTGTAGGTGGCGATGCCGGGTGCCGCGGCGACGACGGCGGCGATGGCATTGACGGCAGGCATCGCCGTCATGATGTGGCCCAGGGTCATGAACTCCGCCATGGTCGTCGCCTGAAAGTCCGCCGGCGGCAGGAAGCCGACCTTCATGGTGACGGTCGGCCGGCCGTCGATGGTGATGGTCCACGCGTCGGCGTCGAGCTGCCAATCGGGTTCGAGCGACTGGCCTTTGCGCCAGCGGACCTTGAGTTCGACGACGGTCCTGCCGGCCACCACACCCTGCCAGCTGGCGGCGACACCGGCGACGCAGCCCTTGTTGATGGTCCACGAGCCGAGGTCGAGATCCGCTGTGGTCTGGGCGTACTCGGCTTCACACCGCACATCGTCGAGTTCGACGCCCAGCGAGTCGGCGACCAGTCGCACCGCCTCACCGAAGATCGCGGTGCCCGCGGCGGCCATGGGCGGCAGGTCCGGTGAATCGATCGGCATGCCGAACCCGCAGGGGATCTCTGTGGCCGGGGAGTCGTAGAACGTGGTGTCGGCGCATTCCGCGATGGTCACCTTGTCCACCCGGTCACACGCCATCGCGCCGACGATCGCCAGCAGTTCGGCGAATCCGGGGCTCACGCCGGAGCCGAACATGGTCGAGCCGCCGACGCGGCAGGCCTCGACGATGCGCTCCCGATCGCGGCCCAGGTTGTGCCCGGTGATGAACGACGCCGTCGTAACGACATTCACGCCGGCTTCCAGGATGCGCACCACTTCGTCGACGTCGATCCACATGGGGTTGTACACCACACAGTCGGGCTTCTGTGCCAGCAGCGCCGTCACGTCGTTGGTGGCGGCAACTCCGACCGGTTCGATCCCGCACAACTCGCCGACGTCGCGTCCGACCTTGTCCGGCGACCAGGCATAGCAACCGACCAGCTCCAGGTCCGGGTGCGCGGCAAGAGCTTTCACCGAGCTCTGGCCGACGTTGCCGGTCGTCCACTGAACGACGCGATAGGGCTTCATGCGGGCTCCTCCGTGATCGATATCGCCTGACGCGGGCATTGACGGACGGCATCGGCGATCCGTCCGCGGTTGTCCGGCGTCACTTCGTCCTGCCGGATGTGCAGGTAGTCCTGGTCGTCGAGATGGAACACCTCGGGGATGATTCCCTCACAGACCCCGTTGCTCTCGCACAGCCCGAAGTCGACGCTCACCTTGCTCATCGCAGCACCCGCACCGGGACGTTCTGCCAGCCCATGACGTTCTGCATGTGGACGCGTCGGCAACCGTCCCAATCGATTTCGTAGCGCGGCATGAAATCGAGCAGCGCTTCCAGCGCGACGGCACTCTCCATCCGCGCCAGCGCCGCTCCCAGGCAGCTGTGGATGCCGTAGCCGAATCCGAGGTTCTGCGCCTCGGTGTGGTTGCGGTCGATGTCGAAGACGTCGGCGTCGGTCCAGGCCTCGGGGTCGCGGTTGGCCGATCCGCCGAGCAGGAACACCGGCGCGCCTTCGGGAATCGTTGTGCCGTGCAGATGCACGTCTCTCATGCTGCGGCGCACGTTGTACTGCGAGGGCGCCTCGTACCGCAACAGTTCCTCGACCGCGGCGGGAATCTTGCTGCGGTCGTTCAGCAGCTTCTGCCACTGCTCGGGAAACCGGGCGAAAAGATAGACGGCATTGCCGAGAAGTTTGGTGACCGTCTCCGCGCCCGCGCTACCCAACAGCGATGCGTAGCCTGCGATTTCG
>Ga0105237_10007418_pt1 | contig 12008 bp, 8 predicted proteins | sample KBSC24metaG_FD_81520 | JGI IMG/M metagenome (GOLD analysis project Ga0105237, IMG submission 81520) | Corn rhizosphere microbial communities from Kellogg Biological Station, Michigan, USA - KBS C2-4 metaG | ecosystem: Host-associated > Plants > Roots > Rhizosphere > Soil | place: Michigan, USA... | reverse complement strand
AGGAACAGGCAGGAGGGTGTGAGGGCGAGAGGGCGAGAGGGCAGGAGGGCAGGAGGGCAGGAGCAGCCTGGGGGCACCACAGGCAGTTACGAGGGAGGAGTCGACGAACTGGTTCAATGGACCAGTGCCTGCGCCTGCCTGCGCCTGCTCCCACTGGACAGTCGCACCCTACCTTCTTACAGCCTGCTGCAGCCTGTCAAAGTAATAGCAGGCAGAGCACTGCGAGAGACCAGGGTTTCCCTCGTCCTTTGCCTCCTTGTCCGTGTCCTCTCGTTGCATGACGACCACCTTCTTCCTCGAAAAATGGCGCGGCACTGCGAGCTTCTCAGCGTGCCAGGTTCACCTGGTGCGAGAAATTCCACCTCAAAGGACGGTGCGCAATGGCGTTAACCGGTGGATATCGACTAGCTGGGTCGTTGGATGGTCCTCCTCGCTTGTTTCTTAGTCTGCCTGATCAGTGGATTGGTGTCCGTCATCCATCGCTCACTGGATGATATTGGCCTATGAATGCCCAACCCGGCCTTCCCTGCATCGCACACTCCCGCTCCTCGAAGGCATTGAGACGCACCCGGAGGGCACCAGGAGGCACCTGTAGGCATCTGCAGGCAGTCCTGAGTCCATGACACCCGTTCGATCAACTCGGTCTTGCCATATCTCGTTGTTGCTCAACACTCATTCTCTGCACCTGAGTGGATTCATAACACAACACTCCGGATCGACCTTGTCAGTTCTGGTGCCAAGTGGCTCACATGCACCTTGAACGGGGTGTTGTCCGCCTGTCGTCCCCCAGCGAGAGGTGCAAGCTGCTGGCGCTAGGTGTCACAGAACGTGGAGAAAGATGTTGTGTATCTACATTACGGCAGCCTGTTGGATGCTTCTCATGCCTCCAACGCAGTGTGATGTGATATTGCGAAGGGACCCGGACTCGAAGAACGCGGGGAGCCGATTCTGCACCCATTCTGCACACTGCCCAGATTTCGAGATGGGCATTGCAGCGCACTTCAGCGCTTCTTGTACAACATTCTACAACTCCTCCTGTCTTGACTCTTTTTCGCGGGGTCCACCAAGGCTTCTTCGGTGCATCCCAAGTGGCGGTGGCGGTAAACATTTCTACGGGTGAGGAACTCAGAGAACTTCCGCCTTGGTCAGGATCCCCTTGCCCTGTTCGATCGGTCGAAGCTATCGAGAAACCTTTTGGAACATCCATGGGGGAGCCTCGGATCGCTTCAATTCAATACCAGCATATCACGTGCGGGGCTTTCATCCACAATGTACCCGGTACCCACCACTGGAGCCATCAGTCTCGTTACAATAAGTCCCGCTACTCCGGAACATGCTGTTCAGGATTTGCAGCGGGTCATTCTGATACGCATGTGGAGTATGTACAGCTTCAGCGCCAGGAGACTAGTCCCTTGTTTGGTGGCAACGCTTCAAAAACTGTTTGACATGATCTGCTCTTGGAACCTAAAGGTGAGCCGAACTTACGGGTAGATAAGAATTCTAGTTGGCATCGCTCCGACAGCTCAGGAGTACGGAGTACCCTGCTCCGACTTTGTGGCAAGGTTGGACAGTTTGGCTGGGATGACATGCTGCCCAACTCAATCCACTCGGTGACGTTGGGTGCAAATTTCTGCCCTGACTAACAAACTAGGCTTCCTCTTGCGGCGTCTACACGACAACTCCTCCAGTTTTCTAATGCGGATCCTGGCTCTAAGTTTTGATATCCGACAAGCCTTGCTACTCAGCCAGCGAATTGTGCGCAACCTCCAGCATAAGCATTGAGAGCTTGTTTCCTTCTCCCAGTTTACCCCCCGGCAGGCTGCCCAATGCCCCCTCCACTCCCTTCACTCATTCATTCATTCCTTTATCAGCACAAGCAATAGAAACATAATCGAACATGGGGCTGGTGCAAGACCCCGACTTGCTTTCTCACCCAATTCTCCGGATTCTCCCGCCTCCGTAATGAAGCATCCCTGTCATGAACATTTGAGCCACCAAACTAGCTGGCTTAATCAACTGGATTTCCCAGTAGTTTATCGGTGCTTGATCGGCAGTGAGTGAACGACTACATCCGTTGCACCGGGGTTAACCCGAGCAAGGTCATGCCATTCCACAACACTTGTCGAGCAGCCTCGTACAAGGCCAGTCGAGCCTTTTGCAGCTCAGGCTCACTGCCCACAACCTGCAAATGATCGTAGCTGGAACTCAATGCGTGTGCCATCTTGAATAGATAAGTCAGCACGGTGGCAGGCTCCCGTGTCTTCAGCGTGTTCAGAATCACGTCCGGATATTGTGCCAGCGACCGAGCCAAGTTGATCGCGTGGGGTTCCGTGAGCAGTGACAGGTCAGCGGAGCCGAGGGTGCTCACATCTGCATTGGCCTTGCGTTCGATGGAGCAGAGTCGGGCATGTGCATACTGCAAGTACGGTCCAGTGTCCCCCTCAAACGCCGTCATCTGGTTGATGTTGAATTCATACCCATTCCGAACTTTGCCAGTCAGATCCTGCACCATGATTGCCGTGATGGCCAGCACGTCCGCCACCGCGTCAGGGTCCTCCAATGCATCATACTTGGCGGGATTCCCCCTCATCACATCCAGCATCACGTCCTTCACCGACTGGATCACGTCGTCCAAGAATTTAACCGTGCCCTTTCGGGTACTCATGCCTTTGACCATGCCGAAAGAAATGTGCTCGCATTTGTCGGCGACATCCTTGTGGCCACTGACCTCCGTCGTCTTGAATAGCTGCGCGACGTGCTCGTTCTGTTGATCAGCAATCACGTAGATCATCTTGTCAAAGTGGTACTTGTCATGACGCTCCAGGATCGCCGCCAGGTCACGCGTCAGGTAGAGGGGTGTGCCGTCCTTTCGCACAATGATCGCCTTGTTGAGCTTCTTGGCGCCGTGCTTGCTGAAATCAATCAGGATTGCCCCGTCTGACTCCTCCGCAATCTTCTTGGCAATCAGGTTGTCCAGCACCGACTTGATTGTCTCGGCACCTACCTGTGACTCGCCCGAGTAGACGTCAAATTCAATGTTCAACCGCGCGTACGTCCGCTTGTATTTCGCGATACTCAGATCTCGGAACTGCTGCCACAGCGCGAGGGCCTCGGGATCTCCATCCTCCATACTCTTGAAGTACTTCCGCGCCTTCTCGTCCTCACTGACCTCAACCAGCGGCTCCAGCTTCGCCTCCAGGTCACTGACGTCCGCGTCCGCGTCCGCGGCCTTTTTCTCTTTAATCGCCTTCTTCAACTCATTGATCGGCCCATCCTGCGCGGTCTTAATCTTGTTGATCTCGACATAAACGTAGAACAGATGCGCAATCGAGTTGATGTCCAGCTCCTCCTGGCTGCCGAACTGCTTGAACCCGTTCGCCAGCAGCCCGTACTGCTTGCCCCAGTCGCCCAGGTAGTTCATCTTCAGCACGTCCCAGCCCAGCGACGCGTACAGCTTCGCGATGAAGCCCCCAATGATCGTGCTCCGCAGATGCCCCGCGTGGAACTCCTTGGCGATGTTCGGGCTCGAGAACTCCACGATCAGCTTCTTCTGATTCTCTGGACCCAGCGGCGCCGCGGGGTCTTTCATGCCGTTCCCTGGATTCGTGCCGTACGCCTTGGTCGTCTTCAGGATCTCCGGGATCACCCTGCTGATCAAGGGCTGTGGCTTGAAGAAGAACTGCACGAACGGGCCCGCCTGCGACACCGTGACTAGGATCTCATCTCCAGTCGGGAACTGGTCGACGATCTCCTTGGCGGTCTCGTCGGGCTTCTTGCCTTTGATCCGCAGCGCCGGCACCGGCAGCGACAGGTCGCCCTTGTCGAGCGTCGTCGTCCACGCGAGCAGCTTGACCACCTCGTCGGCCTTGCGGTCCACCAGCGGGCCCAGCAGCTCCGCGATGTAGCCGCGGTAGAAGTCGATCGGGTTCTGCGCCGCCGCCATCTCGTTCAGGCTGAGCCCTTGCAGCGACGCCGTCACTGTGCCCGCCATCCTGGCTTGGGGAGCGGGTGTGTTTGTGGACGTAGAGTTCTGTCGTGTGCCGGTAGAAGTAGAAGTAGTAGAGTGGAGATTTCTTGTTGGTAGTATGCCAGTGCGAGGCTGAGGCTGAGGCTGAACTGGGCGTAGACGTAGACGTGGAAGTGGACGTGTGTTATTTCGAGCCCAACAAGCTGCTGATGCCGTGGACTGTGCCCGTCTACGACTTTGTGATAATATTACGTTCCGTTTCAATTGAGCTGTGGTAACCAGGACGCGAGCAGATTTCAAAGTTTTCGAGAAGAGTAGTAGTGAAGAAGGAGAAGCAGCAGCAGCAGCAGCAGCAGCAGAAGAAAGGTTCAATGAGAGAAGAATCATTCGTGGGAATGTGGATATCAATGTGAATGGTTGGAAAACTCAAGGGCACTTCTGCACTTCACCTCCCCTTCACCTTTCTCCACAAGGGTTGGAGTCATAATAATGATTGATAAATCCCCATGGTGCCGCTGATTGTGACTGGGCGGGTGCCTCAAAAAGGGACTAGAGTCGACAATATCTTGGCGTGCACGCCGTGCCACATGCCTATGTACCACCGTTCGGATTATCATATCGCCGAAACAAGGTGGGTGCGGGTGGTCAGGGCGTCATTTTCACTTTTCGGGCTTTATTTTGGCTGTGCAGCCTGGCTTGCCTTCTTCTAGACGTATGTAGTACTGCAACTACCGCTGTTATTGATTGTTGTTGGTTACGACTGCACTACATACCAACATGAGAATATACAGGATTCGCCCAACGAGCCACAATGCCCGAGGTGTCGCACCATGAGTCCGAGCCTCAGCCTACACCGAGCCAAGCAAGGAGCGACGCTGGCGACACATCACCCCGCCACCACTCCAGGCGGTTTCGCTTTAAGACGAAGAGAAAGGACACCGATGAACATCAAAATGATTCAGATGGTCGCAAACGCCGCGTGAGGGACGACCGTGAACCACACCGACGGAGGAAGCGGCACAAATCATCCCGCGACCGAGAGACCGGCCAGCGCGCATTCCAGCACTCTACAAGCCGGCTGCCTCCCGAACAGGCCTTTCGAGAATCACTTTTCGATGCGCTGGGAGACGACGAGGGCGCCGCCTTCTGGGAAGGCGTCTACGGGCAGCCGATCCACACATACCCGAATACATACCAGGACGATGAGACGGGCGAGCTGGAACGCATGACGGATGAGGAATACGCACAATCCGTGCGGCGGAAGATGTGGGAGAAGAGCTGGGAGGGGATTGAGGCCGCTAAAGAGGAGAAGAGGCAACGGGAGCAGGAGAAAGCCCAGCAGAGGAGACGAGACGAAGAATCACGCAGAGCGGCGCAAGATCACAAGCCGTATGACCATGATATTTTCGATAGCCATATCGAGGCCAGCCTGAGGAGAGGACAGCGGCGGAAAGACCGCAAGAGGTGGCAGGAGATATGGCAAGATTATCTGCGTCGGTGGGATGAGTTGCTGAGTTTGGCTCAGAATCGAGTACAAACGAAGGAGGAGCAGGCCGAGGATGAACGACAACTATTCCTATGCAACATGATAGCTTGGCCCGTGGAGTCGGGACAATCCAAGGACATTGCAAGGGCTGAAGTCGAACGTTTCGTTCGGAAAGGCACTGAAGCCTCGGAATCGGATGAATTCGCGTCTGGTGTCTTCGGCAGTGCCATCAAAGCCGAGCGAGTGCGCTGGCATCCCGACAAGATCCAGCAGCGATACGGCTTCCTGGAGATTGACGAAAACACCTTGAAAAGGGTAACTGCGGTTTTTCAGATCTTTGACGACATTTGGAACGATTTGCGGGCGAGGCAGAGTCCGTAGTCATTGGGTTGGTTCAAGGGTCGAAACCCGACCGATAAAAGCCCACATCATTCTAATACCCCATATCGATACCAAGTCTAATTATTTATAGGTTTATCCGAACCTGTCCATTGCTCAATAATGTGGTCGGGCACTGACCTAACGAAGACATGAACGTGCTCTATTCCTGGGACGGATTGCAAGGCTGTCCAGTTCTTGAACCACATTACTTTATCCTCATCTCCGGGCAGATTTTTGACACGCTCCACGAATGTCTTTTGGATAAAGTTCTCGACCTGCTGCCTTGACCTAGGAGTCATGTCTCCCTTAGTAGGCTCTGTTTCTAGCCGTGTCTTCAACCAGACAATGATGTGCTTGATACCAGGTTCGTACCCATACGGCCAATCGTTGACCAGAATCTTGTAGTCACTTGGATCTGCGAATGGCACGGCATTGCTGAAAGCGAATTGCGGACCGGTCATCCCAGTAGTTGTGGGCAGAACATCCCATCTGAGTCGCTCAATTCTCACAAAATTGGGAACGCTGCCATATGCAGCCCTGGTATCAATGGACCATCTGATGTATCGTTTTAGATCTGAAGGCCATCTCTTGAGGATGCTGAGGTTGTGCTCAGCTATTTCAGTCAGAGGAAGGGCGACGTGATTGCGTTATGGAAACGCACCAACGATCTGTCGAAGCTCTTCCCAAGTATGGGGTGCGTATTCTTCGTCAGTCAACTTCAATTGAGCTCGGTCGACATCTGTCAGGGGAAAGGGCAGTTCGTCCTCAGCCCAATCGAGCGCCATGGCGATGCTGGATCGGGATGAATTCCGCTGGGTCGCCGCAACAGAAAGGCCCAGGGACTGGCGAATAGGACTGCCCTGTCTATTCTGCCCCAGAATTATGTTGTAGTCCTGGACGAAAACAAACGGGAGTGCTTGCCCCGAAAGGGAGTCAGAGACACAGGCACAGAAACTGAATGCCAGCGGAATCGGTTGGCGGCGAACTCACCCGAAGAGTAGCCTTGTTGCCGTAAAGACTTCCGTGGACCGGAAACAGCCCCGCACTTTCTCACCTGATCGAGTAAATAATGACCGACGAAGATACAAACAGTTCAGGGGGAAGCAGCTACTCGTAAGTCTGATGGTGAAGAATGGAAACGAGGTCAGCGATAGATGAGACCAGTGGGAGCCAGGATGGAATTTTGTTGTGTGCGGCATTGATAATCGTGTGCCTGGCTGCTCCGCGAGTTGGTGGCTCCTTCCCTGAGAGTACCTAAGTTGCACCTGCACCTGCACCTGCCCCACGTTAATCGCCGCACTGGCGGCATCACCGCTCCTCCGCAGAGGCTTGCTTGCACCTTCCCCAATCCCCCAATCTCAATATTTTGTAAAAAGTCATACCACCCGTACCACCGACAGCACTGCTCCTCTCCCTCAAATCAATTTCGAGTCTCATGTGTGTCTTTCTCTCCAGGTGGTCTATCCAGGCGTGATACTTCAGATAACGAAGGTAAAACCCTCATAGAACCGCGAACATGAGGTAGGTCATCACCCAACAAACTCTCCCCACCGTTCAATTGCTAAACGACTCGCAGTGCCCTTTCGTCCCAGAATATCAACGGGGTCTACATTCCTTCGGCACTCCTACTGGTTGGAGTTGCAATTGTGAAGGCCGAGTGGCTTCCCTACGCAGCCGCTTTCGCTGCTATCGTTGGTGGATACAAGGTCTTCGCAGGTGGTCCAGGTTCGTCAAGGTGAAATCACCCGCGAATCACCCTCAATTGACATTTCCCTTCCAGCCAAACCCAGAAAGGTCTTGATTCCAGATCAATTCCAACACTTCCCTGTTACCAAGATCACAAAGACATCCCACAATGTCGCCATCTACCGTCTCGGCCTGCCGAACCCTACCGATATCCTCGGCCTGCCCATTGGCCAACACATCTCCCTGGCAGCAACTCCCAAAGGAGCAGAGAAGGAGGTAGTACGATCATATACCCCTATCTCATCGGATGAAGATCAAGGCTATGTAGATCTCATGATCAAGGCATACCCCCAAGGTAACATCAGCGCCCACATGACCACATTGAAGGTTGGAGATACCATCAAGGTCCGAGGTCCCAAAGGAGCCATGGTTTATCACCCGCAACTTGCAAAACGTATTGGTATGATTGCTGGTGGAACTGGTATCACGCCCATGCTGCAGATTGCTCGAGCCATCGAACGAGGACGCCCTAGGAATGGTGGCAAGGACACAACAAAAGTTGACCTGATCTTTGCCAACGTCAATCCCGATGACATCCTGCTGAAGGAGGAAATCGACAACCTGGCCCAAATTGACCCCGACTTCAGTGTATACTATGTCCTGAATAACCCCCCTGAGAAATGGGATGGTGGAGTTGGTTTTGTCACCCCAGACATGATCAAAGCCAAACTCCCAGCACCAGGACCCGATGTCAAGATCTTCATCTGCGGGCCACCGCCAATGGTCAGCGCATTGAAGAAGGCCACCGAAGGCCTGGGTTTCCAGAAAGCCCGACCTGTGAGCAAGTTGGAAGATCAAGTCTTCTGCTTCTAAGTCCCGAAATGTGGCCGTTCAGAGTTATGTCTCGGATATACGAGACTCGGAGCAAGGCGAAAATGGGTAGCGAGCACAACTTCATCGAGCTCACATTAGATCAGGCAGGAGAAAATGCAGATACATCCGCAAGCTCATCCCGGCTCTTGCGTTTGGAGCAATAGTAAGGCCATGCCTTGTTTGTTGATTCCCATAACCGGGTAGCGAGAGATATAGCTCTGCTAGCTAAAGAGTTAGTTCCCTTTGACAAGACCATTCCAAAACGTGGCTGTGGCGGTGTTGATATTTCATGTTGATCGCCGTTGCGCGACTCAAAAAACTTGGCCGTTATCTTATCAACCCCCCACCACTGATTCAACCATTGACGTCATGCTTCATCCTCGTCGCATCCAAGCAATCAGGTACAGTCGTTGCTGTCAAGTTGTTCTCCCTCGCTTGATTACTAGGTGCTCACTACTCAGTGATCTACACAGTGAATCTCGCCGAAGAAGAGCCACGTAGCATCATGTGGCTGAAGCTCTGGGCCATGCACAAGACTTCCTTGATTGACCAATCCTCGCTATCCAAGATTCGGCTCCAAGCCATCTTCATCGATGATGTCGACCAAGGCAGCTCTGAGCCTTAGCAAAGTCATAGACTGGGATCTTTGATAAATCTGCTATCTCTCTGACTTCCGCGCATAAGATTTCTTTACCTTTCAATCCGTGTAATTGCGCTTGAAGATCTAACGAATTAATGTTGATTTAACTGTCCCTGATACCCTGATTGAGCGTTTTGGCAAGCGAATATACAGACATATCACTACGAACCAGGCGAATATACTTACATACCTACCGATATATACATATCAAATACCCAACTGATATCATCACCAAGAATAGCCGGCATCCCAACCAACTTGTATCCGGACCCGAACAGGAGGATGAAGTCCTTTTACTCACTCCCACCAACCGTGCTCCTAGCCTTGTCGGGTATACTGCCAATAAGGCAGCTAGCCTCCGCGCAGGAGAACTCGACATTCCCCAAACGGGGGCTAATATACATCCAACCTGAACGAGGACACGAGCGAGACTACAACAACTTCGCCGGGCCTAACTCGCCGCTGACATGGTACTACACCTACTCACCCTGGCCAACATTAACACAATGGTCCGCAGAGTTCGTGCCCATGGTCCACGGGGTTGGCGACGCAGAGGCGTCCGTCGATCGGATCAAAGCCTTCCACAACGGCTCCAGCCCGCTGGGCGAGAACACGATGACGCACGTCCTGAGCTTCAACGAGCCCGACGGGGACACAGACAGCGGCGGCAGTGACTCTTCGCCTCGTCATTCTGCACAAGTCTATCTCGAGACCGTCGCGCCGCTGCGCAGAGATCCATATAACTTCCAGATCTCGCTACCGGCGACGACGGGGTCTCCGCGAGGGCTAGAGTGGCTCGCAGACTTCAATGAATCGTGCTGGGACCAGAACCCGAACGGCGGATGCGAGTTCGATTTCGTTGCGACGCACTGGTACGGCGATTTCGCCGGCATGGCGTCCTGGCTCGGCACGATTCACAACCTGTATCCCGACCACCCAATCTGGCTGACCGAGTTTGCGATCCCAGCCCTCGATGCAGATGAGACTCGTGCATTCATGAACCAGAGCCTGCCGTTTTTAGACGACCTGGAGTATGTCGAGCGGTATTCTTGGTTCGGCACGTTCAGAGACAACGATGCGAACGAGTGGACGGGTGACGGTGTCAGCATGCTGAATGGGAATGGTGGCTTGTCGAGCCTTGGTGCTGATTATATGGGTGGCCAAGCTACTGGGTTCCGGGAAGGCCAAGGTGCTGCTGCTTCGTCGGCCAGATGTAGTCTCTTGTTGCTGGCTGTCGGGGTTTCGCTAGCCTCGCTGACGGGTCTGTGGTGATGAATGGTCCAGTGGATGACTTGGGTTGTACCAGTCAATGTTGAACATCTAGTATAAAGTCTACTTATGTACCAACCCAGAATTTGAGAAAAGGCTATCGGCCGTCAGACTTGCTACCTCGTCATGTCGATCTACAACTTGTGTATCATTGGAGAGATCACTTTGCCAACATCTCCCATGTATATATGATTACTTCTTATTCTATCTTGGAGCTTGCCGCATTTATATCCGCCCACGGCACCCCACTGTGAAGCATTTGCACTTTGTCGCCTCTTAGAGTTTCGCTATCTGTGATGGAACTAGATTCTCGTCCTTCGCGAATTGATAGTAGTACTCTAGACTCTGTGGATTGGCCAGTGTCTCAGACGGTTTCACTCGTTTTCCGGACACGATTTGCTTGACTGGAAGCTCGACTTTCTTGGCGTTGATCGTCATCTAAGATGGTATCAGCATGGATTATGCGCAATCAGGATAATATATTGAACTTACCGGGATTGCAGGCGTCTCAAAGACATATTTGGGAACATGACGAGGCGAATGCTCCTTCCTGATGGCAACTTTTACTCGCTGTACCAAATCCTGTGTCAGTTTCTTCCCTGGCCTCATCAGGAGAAAGAGCATCACGCTCTCGTCTTCATCTTGGAGTCGACGCTGGCCTACGCAGATGCTGTCTGCGACCTCGTCCGAAAAGTTGGATTCAATCACGCTGTAGATGTCCGAGCTGCCGAACCTCACTCCACTGGGGTTGAGCACACCATCCGCTCGTCCTAGGAAGAGGATCTGTTTGGTTTGCGGATGGATCATGATAAAGTCACCATGGGTCCAAACCCCCTCATATTTCCCAAAGTAGCTGCTGTTGTATCGTTTCCTGTCAGTGTCCCCCCAGAATTTCACAGGCATGGTTGGGAAAGCTTCGGTGCAGACGAGCTCTCCGGCAGTGCCGTCAGGTACTGCCCGCCCTCTCCCACTTTCTATCGTCGCATCGAACACCGAGACTGCCATCCCTAGTGCTAGGCACTGTGCTCCCCCAACGTAGACTGGAAGTACAGCATTTCCGGTACCGAACGCCGCAGCGATGTCTGTTCCTCCGGAAATGCTGCACAACTGCACCGAAGGCGAAAATCCAACATCGTAAAACCATTCATATAGCGATTCCGAAAGGACCATCCCAGTGCTCGTAACCATTGTCAGGTGGCTGAGGTTTGTGACCTCGTGAGGGATGATGTTGTTTGATCGTAAGGTATGCAGATACCGAGGAGAGACTCCCCAGTGTGTCACCTTCTCTTCCCCCACGAGGCGGATGAAGTTCTTTGGGTCGACGGCAAAGGGACTGCCATCATACATCACCGTTCTGGCACCCATGAGCATGAGCTGGATGGAACTCATGTACATCATCCAGCCGGTCGTGGTAAACTGGAGCTGAGTTGATGTGTGATCTACCTCGCGATGAAGCCGGGATTCCTTGTGCCCGCTGAGGACAACACCCCCGACGCAGTGCACAATGCATTTCGGTAGGCCTGTGGTGCCCGAAGAGTACACAATAATCATCGGGTCCCGAAAGTCGAGCTGCTCAAACTCGAGTTCGGATGAGCGTGCATTTGAGATAAAGGATTCCCATGTCTGGCAGTTGGGAATCGTTGAGACGTCGGCAGGCTTCCCGAGAAATCGCGGTTGGGATATGACGCCTTTGAAATTACGTACTT
>Ga0105237_10007417_pt1 | contig 12010 bp, 7 predicted proteins | sample KBSC24metaG_FD_81520 | JGI IMG/M metagenome (GOLD analysis project Ga0105237, IMG submission 81520) | Corn rhizosphere microbial communities from Kellogg Biological Station, Michigan, USA - KBS C2-4 metaG | ecosystem: Host-associated > Plants > Roots > Rhizosphere > Soil | place: Michigan, USA... | reverse complement strand
GCCAGCAGCTGACTATGGTCGGACATGCCTGTTGCTACCGCCGCCACAGCACCGGGTTCTTCCCGCTGGCTGTTGCCATAAGCTATGCGGAAGCTGAATATGGACCCCTTGCCTTCTTCACTGGTGAGGGTGATGCTGCCACCCTGCAATTGCAAAAGCTGTCTACAGATGGCAAGACCCAGTCCTGTTCCGCCATACTTACGGCTGATATCCAATCCTGCCTGGGAGAAATTGTCGAATATCTCCGGTATACGATCCGCGGGGATGCCGATGCCGGTATCAGTCACTATAAACAGCAGTTCCACCTGTTCGGCCATCCGTTCCTGTAAGCTCACCTTTATCCGGACAGAGCCTTTTTCGGTGAACTTGATGGCATTCCCGATAAGATTGATCAATACCTGGTTCAGCCGGTGGGGGTCCCCGTTCAATAAAGGTGGTATGTTGGCATCTATTTCCAGCTGTAGCACGAGCCCTTTTTTCTTTACCCGGTGGCTAAAGACAGCCTTTACATTGTCCAATACATCCCTGAGCCTGAAGTCTATTTTTTCAATGGAGAGTTTGCCCGCCTTGATCTTGGAGAAGTCGAGGATATCGTTGATGATCACCAGCAGATTGTCCGCACTGCGTTTGATGATATCCACAAACTCTTTCTGCGGCTCAGCCAGGGAGGTCTCCAGCAGAAGGTTGGTCATGCCCTGTATACCATTCATGGGAGTGCGTATCTCATGGCTCATATTGGCCAGGAACTGTTCCTGCATTCCCTTGGCTTCCTGCGCCTCGCGTGTCGCTTCGATCAATTGCTGCTGATAATGCGCCCTGGACCTTTCCAGCTCCATCTTCATACGCTGTTTCTCCGAGATGTCCCGGACAATGCATTGGAACCCTGTAGGTGCCCCCTTGCGTAGCAGCAGTACGGCAAACTGTTCCACCCATTTTATCTCTCCCGTACTTGTAACGGTCTTAAAGCTCAGCGTCGACTCTTTTTCACCCGTCTCCAGCTGATGCAGGTAGTGACGCGAAACTTCCATCAGACAGGAAGGTTCTACCAGCGTGGAGAAGTGTCTGCCCATCAGCTCTTCGGGAGAATAGCCTGTCAGCTCCAGGGTCTGGGGACTGGCAAAGGTGATATACCCTGTCTCGTTGGTGGAGTAGATCACGGCCCCGGCGTTCTCGATGAGCATGCGGTATTTCATTTCACTTTGCAGGAGTCTTTTTTCCGCCCGCTTGCGGAGGAGAATATCCCTGTTGAGCTGAAGGAGTATAAGGACGATGAAGAAGAAGGCCAGCAGGCTGCCTGTGATAAGTGTATAGGTGCTGCCCAGCTCGCTGTTCTTGCTGGCGGACTGCCGGACATTGAGGAGATTGCGCTCCTCCCGCATCATGTTCCGCAGAGCATACTTCATCTGGTGGATCATGGCTGCCGCCCGAATGCCCGCCCGTTCATTTTCGTATGCTGTCGCCTCCACGGCTGCCCAGTTCTTCTCCGGCGGCTCCGGCCCAAACCGTCCCACGACCTCGGGGCCAAGGTATACGAGGCTGTCTACAAACAGCCCCAGTTCGTGCGTATAGTCTAAAAGTTGACGGAGATATTTTTGTTGAGAGGGATTGTCCTTTGTCAGCTCGCTGAGATGGGCGATATCTTCTTCCAGCAGACCGTGGAACTGTTGCATACCCGGCCTTAAGGAGTCGCCCCCGCTGATACCGTAACGGAGTGAAAAGGACTCACCCTCCGCCACCTGGCTGTCGATGCGCTCTATCTGCTCTATCACCGAATAGGTATGGTTGATCCAGAAGGCCTCTTCCCGCATATTCTGCTTGTTGGAATAGATAAGCCATCCGACCAGACAAAGCGAGGCGATGGAAAACAGCAGGAGCCATGCTATCTTTCTTTGAATTTTCGACAATCCATTAAGAATAGTTCTCATAAAAGATGCTGGATTCAATTAGAATAAGCGCTTAACCATTTGTATTATAACGAATAATCTTTCTTAAGATTTTCGCCCTATTATATAAGGAACGTCTTTTTAGAATTTTTAGGTATAAACACTTAAATTCGGTGAAACGACTGCACATGAGATCAGCCTTACTTATCCTGGCATTTTTCTGCCTGCATACTGCCTCTGCCCAAAACATACCCACCCCCAAAGAGCATTTCGGATTCAACATCGGCGACGACTATCAGTTGGCGAATTATACCCAGACGGAAGCCTATTTTCGCCGGCTGGCAGCTGCCTCGGACAGGGTTCACCTGGTGGAGATAGGCGGCACGGAGGAGGGCCGTCCCCAACTGATGCTCATCGTCTCATCCCCTAAGAATATCCGGCAGCTGGCGCATTTTAAGACCATCTCCCAGCGGCTGGCCCACGCCGAAGGACTCACGGATCAGCAGGCCCATGAGCTGGCGGCCCAGGGTAAGGCCGTCGTATGGATCGACGGCGGATTGCATGCTACGGAGACGGTAGGCACTCATCAGCTGATCGAGACGGCCTATCAGCTCATCAGCCGTAAGGACCCGGAAACGATGCGTATACTGGACAATGTGATCATCCTGCTGACTCACTGCAACCCCGACGGTCAGGAGCTGGTATCAAACTGGTATATGCGGGAACCCAAACCGGAGAAGCGCTCGCTCGACAATCTCCCGAGGCTGTATGAGAAATATGCAGGCCATGACAACAACCGGGATTTCTTCATGCTCAATCTGAAAGAGACCCAGAACATAGGCCGTCAGCTCTTCATCGAATGGCTGCCGCAGATCATGTATAACCATCACCAGGCCGGGCCTGCCGGCTCCGTACTGGCAGGACCTCCCTATCGCGACCCCTTTAATTACGTCTTCGACCCGCTGATCATCACCAGCATCGACGCGGTAGGGGCGGCCATGAACAATCGCCTCAATGTAGAAGGCAAGCCGGGGTATACACAGCGGTCGGGATCTGTCTTCTCTACGTGGTACAACGGTGGTCTTCGCACTACCACTTATTTCCACAATATCATCGGGCTGCTGACAGAGATCATCGGGAGCCCCACTCCCACTACGGTGCCGCTGGTCCCGGGAAGACTCATCCCCAGTGGTGCGACGCCGAATCCCGTCACGCCGCAGCCCTGGCATTTCCGGCAATCCATCGACTATTCCGTCTCGCTGAACTATGCGGTGCTGGACTATGCGATGCGCAACAGGGATGAGCTGTTGTTTAATATCTATAAGATGGGGATGAATTCCATCCAGCGGGGACAAAAAGACAATTGGACACTGTCGCCACGGCGGATTGCGGCCATCGGGCAGATGTATAAGGATTCGTCCCGCCGGCCTGCCGACGAAGAGGGAAGTGACACTATTCCCGCCCGATATTATGACAGCGTATTAAAGAACCCCGCCCTGCGTGATCCGCGCGGCTATATCATTCCCGCCGACCAGCCGGACCGTGCCACCGCCGTACGGTTTATCAATGCGCTGATCCATACGGGTATTGTCGTGCACCAGTCCACCGCCTCCTTTGCCGTGGAAGGCAGGACCTATCCTGCAGGAAGCTTTATCGTCAGGACGGATCAGGCATTCCGGCCCCATGTGCTGGATATGTTCGAGCCGCAGGACCATCCTAACGACTTTCAATATCCGGGTGGTCCTCCTGTTCCGCCTTATGATGCGGCGGGCTGGACGCTTGCTTATCAGATGGGGGTTAGTTTCGACCGTGTGCAGAATGGTTTTGAAGGTCCTTTCCGACGGCTGCCTTATGGTGAGGAGCAGCATATGCCTGGCACATTGGTGGTCAAGGGCTCGCCCCAGGGTTTTGTCCTCGACAGCCGGGCCAATCAGTCGTTTGCGGTGGTCAACGATTTGCTGCAGGCCGGCATTTAAGTGTCCCGGATCACTGGGCAGGGAGCCGGCCCCTCTTACGGATCAGGCTCCTTCTTTATCCCGGCGTCCGACACGGCTAAACAGCTATTGGTCAGCCTGGCTGCTTCCAAAGGTGTCGACGTGCAGTCCCTGAACGAGCGTCCCGCACATCTCACCCGTATACAACCCGCCCGTGTGGCATTATGGGATGTCTATGGCGGCTCACTGCCTTCCGGCTGGGTCCGGTGGCTGACGGAGCAATATCATTTTCCCGTGGAGGTCATTTATACAAAAGACATCGACAGCGGCGCGGACCTGCATTCGAAGTATGATATGATCATCTTTGTCTCGGGCGCTATCCCTGCCGTTGCGATTCCCGGGGCGGCGCCCCAGCGTATAGGCGGCTTTGGCTTCCGTCAACCGAAGCCCGAGGAGATACCAGCGGAATATCGTAGTCATCTGGGGCGTATCACAACGGAGAAGTCCATCCCACGTCTAAAGAAGTTCCTGGAAGAAGGCGGCAGCATCGTCACCATCGGCAGCAGCACCAACCTGGCCTATCATCTGGGATTACCTGTCCATGATGCGCTCACCGAGTTGGTAGGTGGCAAGGAGCGCAAACTGCCGGGTGAGAAGTTCTATGTACCGGGCAGTGTGCTGCAGGTCAGTGTGGATTCCACGCAGGAGGCTGCGTGGGGTATGGGCAGCACCGCGGATGTTTATTTCGAGCAGAGTCCTGTGTTCAACCTGTCTCCTTCCACCTACGCCACCGGCGAGGTGCGGCCACTGGCGTGGTTCGCCACGGACAAGCCACTGCGCAGCGGATGGGCCTGGGGGCAGGCGTATCTCCACAATGGGATTGCGGCCTTTGTAGCGAATGTCGGGAAGGGCCGGCTTTATGCATTTGGGCCCGAAATTACCTTCCGGGCCCAGACACATGGGGTGTTTAAGTTGTTGTTTAATGAGATGTATGTGATGCAATAATCACCACACACTATCTATCTTATATCCTTATCATTTAATATATCTCTCGCCTTGTCGGCATAAAGATCTTTATCCCTGATCCTGCCCTTTTCATCTATCCACCGTATCATCCTCCGGTGATGAAAATAATATCTGTTCTCTTCTTTCTTTATAACATGCCCGCTCATGGGTTTGTCATAGGTGTAGTCAACTTCATATGCAAAACACAGCTCGTCACCGGAGAAATAATACTCCCACTTTGCCCGGCCTATGGCTCCCATATACTCGGCTACTACCTTCCTAAGCCCCCTGCTATCGTAATATTTCTTCACTTCACCCCCTTCTGAAGACTCGTCCTGCGCTTCTGCATCCACGACCCGCAATTTAGAGGCGTTGATCTTCTGATATTCAGCCCGGATGTTGGTGATGTATATTTCCGTGCTGTCCTGTTCATCATTCGCGCTGTCCGGCGCGCCAGACCCATTCCCATAGGAGTTGATGGAAAGTGTACATAAAAGAATAAAGGTTATATGTTTCATGTGTCAACAAAAATAATACACATCGATCAGCAGCTTCCCCCCATCCCTCCATCGCACCCAGCCCTGGATCAGCGCGCCCTTTGGACACTCCGCACAGGTCTTTACGCATTCCACAAAGACCCAGTCATTTTTAACACCCTTCACTATATAGCTGTAACTGGCCGCACCCGCTACCTTCCGACCCTTATTCGGCCCCGCCGTATACATCACGGCCGACGGATTCATCTTAAAGAAAATGCTTTTCAAAAACACCGGCCAGGATTGCGCCACCACCAGTCCCGGCATATGCTGTATATCCAGGTACTTTTTCTCATTCCCCACAAAGACGGATATTTTTCCTCCGGAATAAGTACTGTCCGTATCGAAGATCAACACCCCATGATCCAGGTAACAGGACCGGATATTGTTCAGCAGGTTATCGTCGATGCCATTAGTGGATCTACTTATACTAAAGTCCCCGTTTCCTTTTTTAAATACCCTGCAAAATAGCTTGCCATCCTCGTTATAGAGGTCCACATGTCCGGCATTTTTCATTTTTAACAAGCTGATCCTCAACACCCCCTTCTTGATCCCTGGTCTTTGCGAAAATGCCGGTGCATAACAAAATAAAATGAGTAGGAATAACCAGAAGTTTTTCATAGCATATTGAATTATGCATTCAATATACAACTAAATTCCACTTTAGTCGCAGGTCTCGCGAAGAACCTCCAACCATGATCCGGAACACACCGGGCTCGATGACCCAACGCAGATCCTTATCCAGCATCTTCAACATATCGGGCGTGATGATAAATGTTACCATTTTAGTTTCCCAGGGCCGGAAATGTTCCCGCTGAAATCCTTTCAGCTCCATCACGGGACGTGCCACCGACGCCAGGTCATCATGGATATACAATTGTATAACCTCCTCTCCCTCCCTGTCACTCGCATTTGTTACCCGCAGACTGACCGTGGTACTATCTCCGGCTGCGATCCTGTTCTTTTCCAAACCAATATTGTCGTAAACAAATTTTGAATAGCTCAACCCAAATCCAAATGGGAATAAAGGCATCCCGGATAAATTATTATAGTCGTCTCCCCTGCCCGTAGGCTTATGGTTATATACAAGCGGCAACTGCGCCTCATGCACGGGATAGGTGATGGGCAGCCGGCCGGCCGGATTGTAATCCCCAAACAACACATCCGCCACCGCATGTCCGCCTTCTTCACCAGGATACCAGACGGCGCCAATAGCTTGTACCTTGTCGATCCAATTATTCATCGTGATAGCGCTGCCACCTACCAATAACACCACCAGCGGCCGCCCGGTAGCAGCCACGGCCTGTATCAATGCTTCCTGGTCGCCTGGTAAAGACAACATAGCCCTGTCCTGGAATTCGCCCTCTGTAATACCCGCAACGACCACAGCCATATCAGCCTGTTTAGCAGCAGCTACCGCATCGCGTATCTTTTTCGCCCTGTCCACCGTATCCCCCACATTCCACACGAGCTTTATAGTGGCATCGCCATTCGTCTCGAAGAAGTCTATCTGTATGTCGTATTTCCTGCCCTTCACAAAGGTATAATCCGCCAGCGTCGTGTGATAAGATTCCTTCTCCCACCGGGACACGATAAGACTATCGTTGATATACAACCGGTAGCCGTCATTGCCTTCCAGCCCGATACGAAACTTTCCACTCACGGGCGCCGTCAGCGCACCCGTCCACTGCACCGAATAAAAATCTGTAGTAAGCCCCTGCACAGGCGGTGACAGCGTCCAGTGGAAATTGATGTTCCTGTCCGTACGCTCTGCCACGGGAAGACTATCGGCACGCCGTGAACCAAAGTAGATCCCATGCAGCCCCTCCTTCCCTTCATATTGCAGATAGTTAGCCGGAATGACGGAATAATCCCGGAGGCTCCTGTTCGCACCTTCCGAATAGAGAACACGTACCCCGGCGCCCGCGCGTTCTTTTATTCCCTGCAGTATGCTTACTTTATTATTGCCCGGGCCGCTGTACCCGCCCAGTCGCGCTTCTGCCGCATCGGCACCCAGGACGGCAATGGTCTTTACACCACGACGGATAGGCAGCACCTGTCCTTCATTCTTCAACAATACAAAAGACTCACGGGCCGCCTGCCGCGCAATCGTTTTGTTTTCCCTGCCCTCGCCGGCATCCATCGTCTCCGACACGTAAGGATGTTCAAAAAGACCCAGCTCGAATTTGGCCCGGAGTATCCTGGCCACGGCATCGTTCAGGCGCATGCTATCGATGCCGCGTAGCAAACTATCAGGCAGGAATAAGGCATGATGCTTATATTCCGTCTGGAAGATGACATCCAACCCACCGTTGATGGCGTGCTGTGCGCTCGAAGGATAGTCCCCGGCGGTATGATGCAGCACCAGCTCTCCACCCACAGCATTGGCGTCGGAGATGACAAAACCTTTAAACCCCCATTGCTTCTTTAGCTTGTCCAGCAGGAGCCAGGCGTTGGAAGAGGCCGCGGTACCGTCCAACGTATTATAAGCGGTCATGATGCTCCTGGACCCACCCTTTTCGATACAGGCTTTGAAAGGAACAAAGAACTGCTCATCCAGCAATCGCTCGTTATAATGAATAGGATAGCTGTCCCGCCCTCCATCACCTACATTGGCTACAAAATGTTTGGGTGTCGTGACAATACCCAGCCGCTCAAAAGCGCCGACAAACGCCACCCCCATCAGCGACGCCAGATAAGGATCTTCGCCATATGTCTCTTCGGTACGGCCCCAGCGTACATCCGAAGCAAGATTCACGACGGGCGAAAGTATATCCCGGATGCCGCGTCTTCTTGTCTCGCGGGCAATCGATGCAGCCACCTGCCCCATCAACGCAGTATCCCATGTCGCCGCCAGTCCGATAGATGCCGGGTAAGCCGTAGCACCCTCGCGTACCAGTCCATGCAGCGCCTCGTCAAAGGCGATGATAGGTATCCCCAGTCTTGTCTGCTCCACAAAATATTTCTGTATCCCGTTGATCTTATGAGCCACCCGTAAGGCGTTCTCACTGGTGTTGTAGTTTAGCATCTGCCCTCCCGCATCCCCGCGGCCGCCGGCGCTGACCTGGAAACCGAACAGTCCATTGCGGTACTGCCCCGGCTCGGAATGGTCCATATCTCCCGGTATCATAAAGATCTGCCACGATTTTTCTTCCTGTGTCATCCTCGACAAAAGATCCGCCACCCGCCGATCGACGGATTGTGTACTGTCCTTATACAATGGCTGCTGAGCGAGGCTCCGGAACCCGGACAGGACGAGCAATAAGAAAAGGATGTGCTTCATATGGCCGGCAAGATACGGCCTATTTCACTGCTCTCTTCAACAATCCGACCGCCTCTTTCATCTCCTTCTCATTCAGGGAAGCAAACCCCAGCCGCACCGCATTTGGTCTTGCCGGAGGCACATGATAATACTCCTCTCCACTGCTGACAGACAATCCCAGCGCACGCGCATTTTCCGCCACGGCCCCGGCAATGGTCTTCCCCGTATACTGCGCCCACACGGCAAATCCGCCATCCGGCACCGTAAATCGCAGCTGGCGCCCCATCTCCTCCTGCAACAGCGAACAGAGCAGGTCCCTTCGTGCATGATAGATCTTATTGGCTTTCTTCAGATGCCGGCTGATATCTCCGTTTTGCAACAGATTGGCAATGGCCTCTTCCAACAGCTGCTCACCCTGTCTGTCGACAAGCCGGCGGAGACGGGTAGCCTCCCGGATCACATTCTCCGGCGCTACCATAAAGCCTATCCGAATAGCCGGTGCGATGGTCTTACAAAACGACCCAACATAAATGACATTCCCATAGTAGTCGATGCTCGAGAGAGGCAGTATGGGACTCGATGCATATTGGAAGTCGAAGTCATAGTCATCCTCCAGCACCGCAAACTGATATTTTTTCGCCAGCTCCAGCAGTTGCATTCTCCTGGCAGGCGTCAATGTCACGGTAGTAGGGTTATGATGATGCGGGATAATATACAACAGCCGTATCTTTTTCCGGCGGCAGAGCGCCTCTACCGCATCCACATCGATACCCTCCCCGTCCACAGGTACAAGGTTTATTGTAGCTCCCGCCTCCGCCAGCACCTGGCTGGCGCCCACATAGCCCGGGTCCCCCACGACGACCTGGTCCCCTTTTTCCAGCAGCACATGGCTGGTAAGATACAATGCCATCTGAACCCCTTTTGTGATCAGGATATTGGAGGGACTTGCCTGCAGCCCCCGGGTCTCGTTCAGGAATCTGGCAAGCTCCACGCGCAGGTGCTCAGACCCCTGCTCGGGACCGTATGACAAAAATCGCGAGGTGAATTTGTAGTTGGCGAATCTCCTGTATTCCCGGATCAGCAGCTCCACGGGCGCCAGACGGGTATCCGGGAAGCCGTCGTTGAACACCAGCCTCTCCCGCACAGGAGAATATATGCTCTCATAAAGGAATTTCCGCTGGTGTACGGGAAAAGCCGCCCGCGCGGGATAGTCCGCCACTGCCCCGGACGCCGACATCTGCCGGGGCTTGATCTCGGGCAGGTTTTGCGAGACATACAATCCCTTCCGTTGATAGGACTCCACCCAATCCTGGGCCAGCAGCTCGTCATAGGCCGCCAATACCGTCTTGCGGTGAATATGCAATGCCGCCGCCAGGTCGCGGCTGGTAGGCAGGGCCATACCGGGCTTCAACATGCCCTGTTTGATAATACCGATGATGCCGTTGGCTATCTGTAGATAAACGGGCACGGCCTGGTCCTTATCGATGGTCAGCAGACGGATGATGGGGTTCATGTTGGACTACTTTGATTGATTATTCTGGTCTATAAAGGTAGTCCAAATACGGGATAGCTTTGAGAAAAAAACAACAGATTATGAATACCAAAAGAACACTCACCATCCTGGCCTTCCTCGCCATCTATTTTATCTGGGGGACGACGTATGTGGCCAACATCTTTGGCCTTCAGGGGATGAAACCCCTTGTCCTGTCCAGCCTGCGGTATGCGGGTGCCTCCACCCTGCTGTTGGTCTGGTGTCTTGTCAAAAGACTGGCCCTGCCGTCCTTCCGGCAGTTAAAGGTGCTCGCCATCAGCGGTCTGCTGATGCTGGGAGGCGGCGCCGGCTTTGTGGTCATAGGCGAACAGTATATCAGCTCGGGGCATACTGCCGTGATCATCGCTACAGAACCGCTGCTCTTCCTCCTGCTGGACCGCCGGGGCTGGCGGTCGAACTTTTCCAATAAATGGATGCTCACCGGACTGCTCCTGGGGTTCACGGGTATCTTTCTCTTCTCCCGTTACTCCAACCCCTCAGCGGCTGCTACGGGCGGGGCGCTGGAACTGATAAAAGGCACTGTGCTGGTGCTCCTCAGCTCTGTATTCTGGGTCTCGGGGACGCTGTATGCCCGGCGTCATCAGACGGAAGAAGGCTCCCCCGTCGTCCAGGCGGCCGTACAACATATGGCAGCCGCCATTGCCTGTGCTGTCATCGCATTGTCTCTGGGGGAATGGCATTCCTTTTCCCCTTCGGAGATACCCTCCCGGGCCTGGGGCGCTCTGACATTCCTCGTCCTCATGGGCTCGCTGGTAGCCTTTATAGCCTTCACCTGGTTGATAAAGATCAAGCCGCCGGCCGTCGTCAGCACCCATACTTATGTCAACCCCATCGTGGCAGTGATCATCGGCAGCCTCATCGCAAAGGAGCAGATAGGCACCTTGCAGATATTCTCCCTGGCAATGGTATTGATAGGCGTACTGCTCACCTCGATAAAAAAAGCTCCGGCACTTTGACACAAAAATTCTATTATTACGTTATAAAGTCGCTAAAATCCTATATATGACCTGGCTCTGCAGGATGTCTTTTACCTTATGGCTCATCGGATCGATGTGTGGATCGTATGCCCAGATAAAACCACTTTACGCCTACCAGGATCTCTCTCATATATTTTATGCCAAACAAAAGGACTCCCTGAAAAAAGCCTGGAGCTGCCCCTCGGTGTATAATAGCAGAGAAACACAAAAACAATATAGGGAGATATGGGACCAGCGCACGGAATTTATCACGCAGGCCATCCAGGATGATGCCTATGTAAAGGACGAGGATGTGTATCCCTACATCGACGGTATCATCGACCAGATCATGCAGGCCAACAAAGAGCTGTTACCCATGAAGCCCTTCCTCCTGCTGGATAGAAGCTCTTCCGCCAATGCCTACGCCGTCGGCGGTAATGTCATAGCCGTGAACCTGGGGCTCGTCAGCTGGTCACAGTCGAGGGAGGAACTGGCCCTGGCCATTGCACACGAGCTTTCGCATAATATCCTACATCATACGGAATCAGCCGTCAGACAAAGGGCCGAGATGCTGACCTCCGATGAATATAAAAAGTCGATGAACGCCGTGCTGGATTCCAAATACGAGCGGTTCACCCGTCTGCAGAAAGTGCTGGAAAATTATTCCTTTTCCAGAAGCAGACACCAGCGCTACCATGAGAGTGAGGCCGACAGCATGGCGATCGTATTGCTGAAAAAGGCTGATATCGCATTTGACGCGAATTTCTTCCTTCGCCTGGACAGCTCTGACATCTTCTACAGACAGCCGTTGAAGCGACCGGTAGGAGATTATTTCGTCAGCTACCAGCTTCCCTTCCAGGACAGCTGGACCCAGCGGCGCAT
>Ga0105237_10007414_pt1 | contig 12013 bp, 8 predicted proteins | sample KBSC24metaG_FD_81520 | JGI IMG/M metagenome (GOLD analysis project Ga0105237, IMG submission 81520) | Corn rhizosphere microbial communities from Kellogg Biological Station, Michigan, USA - KBS C2-4 metaG | ecosystem: Host-associated > Plants > Roots > Rhizosphere > Soil | place: Michigan, USA... | reverse complement strand
CACGATTCTCGACAATAGACTCGAGGAGCTCGGCAGCGGCGAATGCCTGCTCCCGGAACGCGGAGACAGGCGGAAGGGACGGTGGGGTGACAGACGAGGTGGACATCAATCAAAAAAGATAGACCAATTTTCGAACATTTGTTCGAGTCGGACATTGGCGCGAAAATCTTAGTTAATGCGGACGGAAGGATACTTCCAAAACCAGGACGAGAACAGACTTTCGTCATGGCCTCACCCCCTCCAACCTAGGCACCCGCGGCACATCACATTTTTGACCCCTTGGATGTGCACGCTAGTTGCTGGTAGCTTTCGTCCATATGCAATGGTTAATTAACGCCGCCGAAAAGGCGGGTTGGAAAACGTCCAACAAGCCCGCCCTGGCGCCCCAAGCGACCTCGATACAAGCGTGGAGCGCCGTCGCCAAAGCCTATAACGTCTCCGAAGCCCAGCTCGCCGAGCAGGTGGCCAAGCAGTACTCCACGGGCGTGGCCGATCTGTATCGCGCGGAGGACCGGGCGGTCAAGCTCGTTCCGGAAAAGTTGGCGCGGAAATTCATCCTGCTTCCGCTCCATGAGACGCAAAACGAGATCGTCGTCGCGACGGCCGATCCGGGCGACTATGAGGCCGAGCAGGCGGTGCAGTTTACCTCCGGCCGGCGCGTGATCATGCGCGTGGCGCCGCCCTCGGCGATCGTCGATGCCTTGAACCTCAAGTTCACGCCGGAACGCGCCATGGAGTCGCTCCTCCAATCGGTCGATACGCGCATCGCCGACCAGATCGAGGTGCTCGAGGCCGACTCACCGGAGTCGGTGGCGACCGAAGAGGCGCAGGCCACGCCGGTGATCCGGCTGACCAACATGATTCTGCACGCGGCTATTGCGGCGGGAGCAAGCGACATTCACATCGAGCCAGGCCGTCAGCAAGGGACCGTGCGCTTTCGCGTGGACGGCGTGCTGCGCCAGTACATGCAGCTTCCGCTGCAGGCGCTCAACCGCGTCGTCTCGCGCATCAAGGTCATCGGCAAGCTCGACATCGCCGACCGGCTCCGGCCGCAAGACGGACGTACGCGCATCTCCGTGGACGGCAAGGCGTTCGACATGCGTCTCTCCACGGTCCCCACGCGCGAGGCCGAAAAAGCGGTTATCCGTATTCTCAATCCCGATACGTCACGCACGCTCGACGAAATCGGCCTTTCGCAACACGAGCTCACGCGCCTCAAATATCTCCTCGGGCATCGCGAAGGGATCGTCGTGGTCACCGGTCCCACGGGGTCGGGCAAGACGACGACGTTGTACGGCGGCATTCGCGAGCTCGCGGGCCGCGAAGTCAACATCATGACGGTCGAAGATCCGGTCGAATACGAACTGGCCGGCGTCACGCAGATTCAAATCGATCCCAAGCGCGACGTCACGTTTGCGTCGGCGCTGCGTGCGATTTTGCGTCAGGACCCAGACGTCGTGTTCGTCGGCGAAATTCGCGACACCGAAACGGCGCACGTCGCGCTGCAAGCCGCCATGACGGGACACTTGGTGCTCTCGACGCTGCACACCAATGACGCGGTCGGTGTCATTCAGCGGATGGTCGATCTGGGCCTCGACCGCACCAGCCTCGCCGCCGCACTTCGCGGTGCCCTCGGCCAACGGCTCATTCGCCGGCTGTGCAAGGTGTGCCGCGAGCCACAACCCGCGGAGCGCGATTCTGAAACCGAGCGGCTGGAGCGCGCCTTTGGCGCCAAGCAGGTGAATCGCCCGGTCGGATGCCAGCAATGTGGCGAGTCGGGGTATCGCGGCCGGCTTCCGCTCACCGAAGTGCTCGTCTCCTCAGCGGAATTTCAAGAGCTCGTCTCGCGTGGCGGAAGCCACGCCGAGCTGCAACGGGCCGCCGAGCGTGGCGGAATGCGCACGATTCGGCAGGTGGCGCTCGAGTGGCTCGCCACGGGCGAGACCAGCCTCCAGGAAATCGAGCGCGTGCTCGGCGAAGGCGAGGCGCCAACAGGAACGACCGGTGCGGCGGACAGCAAAGAGCCGTCACGTGTGCTGGTGATCGACGATGACCCACTCATGCGTGAGCTTGCGGTGGGTGCGCTGGAACAAGCCGGTTTTACCGTGGAGTCCGCGGTCGACGGAAAGGCGGGGTTGGATATTCTGACGCGCGACAACGGGTTTGCACTGGTGGCGCTCGACCTCAATATGCCCAACATGGGCGGACGTGAAGTGCTGAAGCGGCTCCGTGCGTCGGTCGCGACAGCCTCCATCCCGGTCATCATTCTGACGGGTGGTGACGGCGAATCGACAGAGATCGAGCTGATGGAGTCCGGCGCGGATGACTATCTGGCCAAGCCGTACGATCCCGCGCGGTTTCTGGCGCGCGTTCGCGCGGTGCTCCGGCGCGCGGCGGCTACGTAACGAGACGCGTATGATCCAAACGCAATCGGCCCCGACTGTCATTCACCGACAGTCGGGGCCGATTGCCATTATGGGACGACAAATTACGTCGCGACGCTGAAGTGCGAGACGCCCGACTGGAGATTCTGCGCCGCCTCGTAGAGATGCTCGATGGCGCGGTTGGACTGCACGAGCGAATCCGCGGTCTGTTTGACCGAAGCACTCAACTGTGACAGCGCCTCGCTGATCTGCTCGGCACCCTCGGTCTGCGACTGCATCCCATCGTTGACCGCGTCGAGATGCGGCGTCAACGCCTGCACCTTTCGAATGATCTCGGACAGCTGTCCGCTGACTCGATCGCTGACATCGACACCACGGCGCACCTCGTCGGCAAACTTGTCCATCCCCATGACACCGGCCGTCACCGCGGATTGCATCTCTTTGATGATTTGCTCGATATCGCCCGTGGCGGTCGCGGTCTGATCGGCAAGCCGGCGAATCTCGGTCGCGACGACCGCGAATCCGCGGCCGTATTCGCCCGCTTTTTCCGCTTCGATCGCGGCGTTGAGCGACAGCAGATTGGTTTGATCGGCGACCTTCACGATGGTCGTGACGACCGAGGTGATACTTCCCGCTTTTTCGCTCAACACGCTCAGACGCGCATTGACGGCGCTCGAGGCCTCGCTCACCTGACGCATCGTGGCATCGAGCTGAGTCAACCCCGCCTGCCCGGTTCCCGCCAGAGTCGCCGTCTCCTCGGCGACCGAGACGACCTGCCTGACGGTGTTGGCCAAGTGTTGCGACGTGGCGGAAATCGCCTTGGCGGTTGCGCCCACCTGGTTGGTGGTAGCGGCGATCTCCGTGGCGGTAGCCTGTTGCTCTCGCGCTGTCGCGGCGATCTCGGTGGTGGACGTGTTGATCTGCGCGCTCGATTGGTGGACCGCGCCCACGAGTAAGGCGAGCCGGTCGGCCATTTGATTGAACGCGTCACCAAGACGGCCGAGCTCGTTGTTGATGTGTCCGCGCACCCGACTGGTAAATCGTCCTTGCCCGATGTCGTTCGCGGCGCGTTCGAGCTCGGTCGTCATGCGCGAGACGCTTCGCGCGAAGACGTAGACAAATCCGATCGCGAGCACGATCCCCAGCAGTAAGATCAAGGGGACGGCGGCGATCAGGCGATACCGTACCACATTGCTGTCACGCACCGACTCGACGATAATGGAACCCAGCACCGGATCGATGGCCGCCACGGCTTCGGCGGTCTTTGCCTCCAATGCGGTGTCCGCCGTGGATCGCCGAGCGTTGGCGGCGTATCCCCGGGCGCGCACCGCGGTGACCAACTCGCGAAAGGCGGTCCCGTACGCATCGAGATTCTGATGCAATTGCTCGGCGGACTGCCGCAAATTGCCGTCGGAGAGTTTGGTGAGCGAATCCGCCCAGGTTCGTGTCAATGCCAGCGATGCCTCGTGTGCCTGCACGCTGGGTGACTCGCCCGTCGCGTAAAACGCGCTGTCGGACATGGTTTGCAGGAGGAAATCTTTTTCCGCGATCCGCAGCTGCACGACTTGATTGGCGATGGCCCCCGCCATCCATCGCCGCTCGTTGGCGCGGTCCATGGCGTGCAAAAAGTACGAGCTGGCACCCAGCCACAGCGCCGCAACGCCGATCAGGACGCCAAGGGCGCCCATGACCAGTTGAAAAAAAACGCTGCGTCGGAAGACAGAAAACCGGCTCATTTGACCGTAACCACCTTGACCCCCTGGGGCAGCGGGGTCTTCGCGTCCACGTAGCCAATCGCGTTGGCATTGGCGCGGACCACGGCGAGCACGTCCGCATCTTTGGCTCGTGTCATGGGCGGGACATTTTTGCCAGAGAAAATTTGCGTCTGCCAGTAGGCATCCATCGCTGCCGCGGATTTGCCGACGACGGCCTTCATGAACACATCGCGCAGCTTGGCCCCCTTGGCCTGGTCGACCGGCACCACGGGTTTGTCGTCACTCCAGCGCGTGGTCTGCTTCAAGAAGATCGCGGCGACGTCCCTTTTGTTCAGCGTCGTGACCGGATTGTCCGCGTTGACCACCAGCACATAGTCCTGCGCGCTCGCGGACGCCGGCGCGCCGAGTATCATGATCCCAATCAGCGCCGCGGCCATCCAGGCCATACGCATGAGACCGCTCACACCTCGCACCCGCCGCATCAGAAGCTCACCGACAGGCTAGCGATCGCGTAGTGCGTCTTCCCCGGCGGTCCCGTGGGGGGAATGTACTGATCGAAGTTATATCCTTTGAGATCGTGGCCCTCCAACTTGGCCACGAGCTCGGGAGAAAACGCATAGTTGATCCCGAGGACCCGATCGTCGATGTTGCGGTAATGGACGGTGCCATCCATTTGATTACTGCGCACATATTGGCCGTTCACCGAGAGGCCACCGATGAGCTTGACGCCGGCTTCGCCGTATCCCGACGCCAGTTTGGTATCACCCGCGCCACTGGACGCCGCTTTTTTTGCCAGGAAACTCATGTATTCACTCCGGACAAAAAAACGATCGAAGGTACCATCCAGCGAGAGGTGATACCGTGTGTTTGTTGTCGTATCGACACCCGTTGCGGTTGGTACGGGGAGGTGGAACCGGAACACCGCCGCGCCGACGCGCAATCCCGAGATCGGTGTGTTGAGCCAGAGCTGGCCGCCGACGTTGTTGTTCATTTTGGTCGAGAACAACGTCGGCCCTGACGGGGTCTGGATCGGAACCAGAAACTCGACGCCGCCACCATAGGCGGAGGCATCGACGCTCCAATCCCCCAACGTGCGCCGCCCGGAGACGACCACCCCCTCGAGTGTTTCGACGCCGTCGAAATACACGCCATCCGCCGCACGGAAGAAGGGCAACAGCGTCCCGACCGCACGGATATCGTTGTAGAGTCCGAGTGGCAGTGGCGCCTTGCCCACCTTGATTGCGACGGGTCCAAAGTCGTGCGCGTAGTATGCCCAGTCGACCTGTACGCCTTGATCGTTGAGGACGCTGGACCCGAACTCTCGATTGCGGACTTGCACGACGAACCGCCCTTCGTCGGAAATCGCGTAATTCAGCTGCACTGCGAGCGCCCGATAATCCCATTCCCCATTTCGATCGAGGCCATGGATCGGCAGTCTGTCGCTCTGGGCGTATCCTTGCGTCAGGTAGCCATGAATCGACCACTTGTCGCTTTCGTCTTGCGCGTGCGCGGTCGTGAGCGGGGTGATAGCGCTCAGCGCACCCAGGGCGACGAGCGTTGCGAGGGACGACGAGAATCGTGCGACGAGACGAATCGGCATAGAATCAACACTCCTTGAGAAGGTGACAAAAGTACGACATACGCGACCACTCAGCCAGCACATCGGTCAGGCGGTCGCAGTGGAGGCTGGAACTTCATCGGGAGGAGCGAGCGTGCCTCCTTCGTGCTCCCCGGACAGCGGAAAAGCCACCGAGAAGGTGGCTCCCTGACCAACCACACTCTCGACCCAAATACGTCCTCCGTGCGCGTCGACCACGTTTTTGACGATGGCCAAGCCGAGTCCCGTGCTCTTCTCGCCGCCGGTGGCGCGGACGCTGGTCACGCCGAACGGTAAAAAGAGCAGATCCAACTCGTGCGCCGGAATGCCCTGTCCATGATCGACCACGGACAACACCGCTTCCCCACCCCGCACTGCCACGCTGACGTCGACGGTCGTGCCGGGGTGCGAATACTTGATGGCGTTGGTGAGCAGGTTACTGAGCACCTGCTCCACTCGATGCGGATCGACCGACACCAACGGCATCTGTTCCTCCGTGGTCACGGTAATGGTGATCTGTTTGTCCGCGGCCAGCAACCGATTCAACATCACGTTGGCCTCGACAATCCACGCCAGGGAGACCAGCTCGCGGTTCAGCACCAGCTTGCCGGCCTCGATACGCGACACGTCCAGCAAATCGTTCACCAACCGTAGCATGAACTCCGTGGATGATTGGATGATCGTCAACGCTTTTTTCTGCTGCGGCGTGCACTGTTCAAACAAGTCGCGGGTCAAGAACTTGAGGAATCCGAGCACAACACCCAATGGATTGCGAAGATCGTGCGCCGCCATCCCGACAAAGTGGTTGAGCTGCTGATTCAACGACGTCAGCATCGTGTTGCTTTCGAGCAGTCGCTGCTGACTCTCCCGCAAGGCGTTGAATGCCTCATCGCGCTGCACTTGGTTGAGATACGCGCGGGAGTGATACCGAATCCGCGCGATGAGCTCCGCGCGATCGGGAAGCTTCACGAGATAATCGTTCGCCCCCGCCGCGAAGGCGTCGCTCTTGATTTGTGGATCTTCTTTGGTCGACAACACGATGATCGGTGTCGTCATGGTCTTGGGATGCGCGCGAAGCGCACGCACGACCGCGAGCCCGTCCATCCCATCGTCCGCGTCGGACAAGACGAGATCTTGCAAGATGACCGTCGGCTGCAACGCCGCGGCAAGCTCCACGGCGTCGCCCCCAAGCCGGCAATAGTGCAGATTGATGTCCGACTCTTTGACGACCATCCGCCGCAACGCTTCGGCGACAATCGGCTGGTCATCAACCAGGAGCACAAGGCTCGTATACTCGGGCTCACCCGAAGTCATCCTGGTCTCGGCAGAGAGTGCAGCTGTCATAGAGTTCCCTCGCGAAGAGGACGTGGAGGGGATTGCGCGATATCGAGCAATCGAGGGCCAATGCGGGTAATGGGTAATACCTCGCCGGCCGCCGCGAGCTCGATAGCCGCTTTGGGCATGCCGTACACGACACTGGAAGCACGGTCCTGCGCGATCGTCACAGCCCCCGCGTCGCGCATGGCGCGGAGTCCTTGCGCACCGTCGCGCCCCATCCCCGTCAACAGCACCCCGATGGCCGGCCCATGCCAATACGTCGCGACGCTCTCGAAAAAGACGTCAATCGACGGCGCATAGGCGTACGCAGGAACAGCAGCGGGCACGGATGGCGGTGTTTTGAGGAGGGCGGTGGACGCTCCGGCCGTATTGGCTCGGACATAGCGAAGCACGCCGGCGCGCGTGACCGTCAAATGCACGTCATGACCGGTCGCGAGGACCACAGTCCCCGGCACCAGCGGATCCCCCTCCTTGGCGACACGGGCGGGGAGCGTGATCTTGCCGGCCAACCACGACGCCATGCTGCTGGCGAACTGCACATCCACGTGTTGCAAAACAACAATGGCGCCACGATAGTCGGCCGGCAGCACACTCAGCACGGTCGCGAGCGCGCCAGGGCCGCCCGCCGATGCCCCGATCGCCACGAGCATCGGTGGTTTGGTCGTGGCGTCATACGGGCCCGCGTGCGGGTCTCGCGACGTGGTGCCGCGCGCACCGGAACGCGGCACAGGCGCGCCGGCGCTCATGAGGTGGCTCCGCCGAGCAGGTCGGCCGCCGCTTGCAAGAGCGTATCGTCGCGAAAGCTGGCCTTGGTGAGATAATAATCCGCGCCTGCGTCCAATCCACGCAGACGATCTTCCTGACGATCTTTGTACGACACGATCATGACCGGTGTCGTACGCAGCCGCGCGTCTTTTCGAATGAGAGTGGTCAGCTCGATGCCATCGAGCCGCGGCATGTCGACATCGGTCACGACGAGATCGTACGCACCGCCACGAATGGCATTCCACGCATCCATTCCGTCAACGGCCACGTCGACTTCGTACCCGGCGGCTTCGAGCAGCTTCCGCTCCGTTTCACGCACAGTAATGGAATCGTCCGCCACCAGTACACGGTGACGACGCGTGACACTCCGTTGATTCGTGGGGCGACCAAGTGCAGTCACACGTCCGTCGGTCACCAACATTTCGACCGATCGCAAGAGATCATCGACATCGACAATGAGCACAGGTGCACCGTCGGGGAGTAACGCCGCGGCGCTCACGTCGCGTACTTTGCCCAATCGCGAGTCGAGTGGCCGCACCACGAGCTCGCGCTCACCTAAAAATTGGTCGACCACGAGCCCGTACCGCACGCCGCGGTCACCCAGCACGACGACAGACAGATCGTCCCCTCGCACTGCGGGCCCGGTCACGCCGAGCACGGCATGCGCGGGGACCAACCCGAGCGATTGGCCGTCCAGCATGACATGCTCGCGTCCTTCGACCGTTTCGATTTGTCCTGGTGCCACCTTCAATACGCGGGCAACACGTGTCAAGGGAATCGCGTACGGCTCGCCACCAATGTTGGCGACGAGCGTACGCACGACCGACAGCGTCAGCGGCAAATGCAAATGCACGCGTATCCCTCGGCCGGGCTCCGACGACAGATCGATACTCCCACCCACTTCGCGAATCGTCACGCGCACGGCGTCGAGCCCCACCCCGCGGCCCGACGTTTCGGTAACTTCGGTTCGCGTGGAAAAACCGGGGAGAAAGAGAAATTCCAACAGCTCCGCGTCGCTCAGCTGCTCCGCCACATCGGTCGGCACGAGTTGCCGTCGTAGGACCGTGGACCGGATCGCGTCCAACGAAACACCCCGCCCGTCGTCGGTAATCGTGACCAACAGCTTGCCAGCGCTATGACGCGCCTGCAGCACGGCATGCCCTTCCGCCGGCTTTCCGGCCTCGATGCGCTCGGCCACCGTTTCGATACCGTGATCGACGACGTTGCGAAGCAAGTGGATGAGCGGCGCTTCCAATCGCTGCAGGATGTCCCGATCCACAGGCGTGTGCTCACCCAGGATCTCCAGGCGGACTTGCTTCCCGAGCGCCCGAGCCATGTCGCGCACCATGCGTGGCAACGCGCGCACCCCGTCGGCAAAGGGACGCATCCGCGACGCCAGGACTTCTTGATACAACGTGTGCGACACCCCCATGGCACGCCGGTCGTATTCTTCCAAATCACTCAACGCATGCGTCAACGCTTCGCGCGATTCAGTCGCGCATGCGGCCGCCCGCATCAGCATTTCGGGGATCCGCTCGTTATCGCCGCCGGTAATCGAGAGGTCGCGCACCGCGCCAATCAGCTGCACCAGTTCGCCGTGCGCCCGCTTGAGACGGCCGAGTTGCACGCCAAACGTCGATACCCACCGAGACGCGACCAACGACTCACCAGCCAACCCCAGCAGGCGATTCAGATGCTCGGCGCCCACTCGAACCGTCGCCGGTCCAGCATCGAGTCCCGACGATGCACCCGGGCCCACGTCGAGCGTTGGGTTGAACGAGGCGACCGGAGCCCCGTTTAGGGAAGCGGAGGCCGCCGGTGCACTTATCCCCGCGCTTATCCCCGCGCTTGCACCGGCTGACGGTTGTGCCGGCGGAGGCGACGAAACAGGAGGCGAGACAACCGATGGCACGACCGGAGCCGGTGCTTCAGTAGACGATACAGCGGACGGTACGGCGAACGCAGGCACCTCATGCCGCTGCGTTGGTGCAGGCGTTGGTACAGGCGTTTGTGCAGGCGCTGGCGCAGACGCCGGAACAGCCATCGGAGTGCTCGTCGGCGACGCGTCGGACGCCCCGGATGACTCTGTCGCGCGCGTCAACGTCGCGACAAAATTTTCCGCCGCCGTGTGCTCCGCTTCTGTCCCTCCCCCTTCGATCGTGACGTCGGGGGCGGCCGCAAGGTTACGCAAGAGATCGACGCCTTGCAGCAACACATCGATGTGCGCGGGCGTCAGCGTCAATTGCTCACGCTGCGCCGCGACGAAGCAGTCCTCCATGACGTGCGAGACCCGAACGACCGGATCGTAGCTGAGCATGCGAGCCGCCCCTTTGAGCGAATGGGCCGCTCGCATCAACGATCGGAGATGCGCCGCCGCCGAAGGGGCGCGCTCGAGGGCGATCAGCCCATCGGTCAGCGTCGAGGTCTGCGCTTCGATCTCGAGCCGAAACAGATCGAGCATCGACGCGTCGCGAAAATCGAAATCCGTTTCGCGGGGGACACGATCGCTCATGCCAACGCTCGCTGAACGGCGATGAAGATGGCACCCTCATCCAACTGGGCCACCGTGCGGTCACGCCATGGACTCAAACCAATGGTATATCGGATCGTCGCGTTCGTGAGTGTGGCGGGAACGTCGCGGAGGGTGTCGGGAAGATAGCGATGCACGCCATACACTTCGTCCACCGGCAGGACGAAGCTGCCGCCCGGTGCGGCAACCACCAACATCCGTTGTTGCGCCGTCCCATCCGCGGCAGCGTTCGGCGACGATCCCTGACTCTCCCCTCCGACGATCGCCTGCAAGGCAATACAGAGCAAGAGCTCGCCCCGCACGTTGGTCACGCCACGAAGCAAGCCGTTCGTGTGATGCGGAATCGAATGCACGGGTGCCGGCGGCGCGATTGTCTGCAGAACGCCAATGGGGAGCGCGAACCACTCGGTTCCGACACGAAAGACCAGCACCGCCACCGTGCCGCGCTGGACTGCGGCTGCCTCTTCAGCAACATGCGCAGTCCACTCCCGCCGGTATTCGGCTGGGAGTTCGCGATCCAGGAGATGCGAACTGAAATCCAATGCCGCGCCGCGCGGAACTGTCATTGTTGATTCCGTTGTTCGATACGACGGCGGCGGGCGTGCAACCGTTCTGCCGCGGCGAGATTCCCATCCCGATGGGCCAACGTCGCGAGATGCATGGACGCCTCGCTATGATTGGGATCGAGAAAAAGTACCTTGCGATAGCAATCGATAGCACGCTCCACATCGCCCATGGCATCCTGGATCACGCCAAACAGATAATAGATCTCCGCCGACGTGGTATACGTTCGCAGTAACGGCTCGCACGCGGCGGCGGCAGCTTCGAGACGGCCGGCGTCGGCCAGCGCTCGGACCACGTGGAGATGATCATCGACGCTGAGCTGCGCGGCGTTGCCATTCGCTCCCGGCGGGTTCCCCTGTGTCGTCCCGGCTTGCGGAACGGGATGACCCTTGGCCGGTCCACCAGTCCCAGGGCGATTCGCTGGTGGGACAGTGGACGAAGGGCGCGCGGGCGACGGCGCCTGGACCGCCGGGCGATGAATGCCACGAATCGCCGGTCTGGCAGGACCGGACAATGGACGTGGCGGCCCGGCCAACTCCGTCATCGGGATGGCGCGCGGGGTCCGGATGCGTGGATGCGGCCGCCGGTCTTTGCGACAGCAGAACGCCATGTGATAGCCGGCCGAATGGAATCCGTGTGCCGTGGCGAGCGGAACTTCGGCTGGACCAACGAACAGATAGCCATCCGGCGCGAGCAATGCGGAGAGCGTTTGGAATGCTTGTGCTTGCGCGGCCCGATCGAAATAGATCAACAGATTCCGGCAAAAGATCGCATCGTAGGCCGGCACCGATGATTGAAAGCCCGGAAGCGCGAGATTCGCTCGGCCAAACTTCACCCAGGATCGGATTTCAGGGCGGAGTTGAAAACGATGATCAGCCGTCGGATCGCAATACCGGTCGCGGACCGACTGCCCTTCACCACGGAACGAGTTGGCGCTGTAGATCCCCTGCTCCGCGAAGGCGAGCGCCCGCTCGCTCACGTCGAAAGCGTCGATCCGTGTCTGCCGCGGCGTCAACCCCATCTCCAACAAGGTGATGGCGATCGAGTACGGCTCCTCGCCTGTCGAACACGGGACACTCAAAATGCGGAGCCCGACCTCTCGTTGCGCCGGTGCCGCCTT
>Ga0105237_10007413_pt1 | contig 12014 bp, 12 predicted proteins | sample KBSC24metaG_FD_81520 | JGI IMG/M metagenome (GOLD analysis project Ga0105237, IMG submission 81520) | Corn rhizosphere microbial communities from Kellogg Biological Station, Michigan, USA - KBS C2-4 metaG | ecosystem: Host-associated > Plants > Roots > Rhizosphere > Soil | place: Michigan, USA... | reverse complement strand
CCATGCCCCTACGAAGAACCTCGATTGTTCAAATTAGCAGGTTAGCCATCGACCAGAATTTTATCGACGGCGGCAGCGAGTTCGCGCAGGTTGCTGACGCGATAAACGCCGCTGGAAATTGGCGCGTACTGGAGCATATCGCTGTCGCCTGTCCCCCACTGCGAGGGCGGCTCCGGGTTGAACCAGAGCAGGCGGCGGCTGCGTCCCAGCACTTCCTTCATGATGTCGAGGCGCGGATCGTTGTAGTTATTGCGCCCGTCGCCGAGGATGATCACGGTGGTTTTGCTGGTGACGGTATTGAAGTGATCTTCCTTGAAGGTGTTCATGCTGTTGCCGAGGTCAGTATTGTAGTAGCCGGGGCGATTTTCGGTCAGCACCTTCTCGACAGCCGCCATCGGCTCCAGTTCTTCAAAGACCATGCTGATCTCGGTCAAATCGCCGATGAAGATGAAGCTGTCGGTTTTGGCGACCTGATCCTGTAATTCGTAGATCAGCGTGAGCAGGAATTCGGCGCAGTAGCGCATCGAAGTGCTTACGTCGCAGATCAGCACGAGCGCGGGCTTGACGTGGTGCGACTTGAACTTGAGTTCGAGCGGCACGCTGTCGTACTTCATGTTGGCGCGCATCATGCGGCGCGTGTCGAGCGTGCCGGTTTTGGCTTTCTTCTGGCGTAAGGCGGCGCGGCTGCGCAGGCGCGCGGCGAGGCGGCGAATTTCGTCGCGGATTTGCTCGACATCCGAATCGCTCAGGCGCGTGAAGGGAATATCCTGTAAATCGGGCTTAGGCTGCGGCTCCGCGTCGGCCATCTGCTGCGCCAGCGTCGCGCCGACATACTGCGATAGCTGGTCGGATAAGCCTTCGGCGTTCTCCTGAAGCATCTCGCGGAGTTCCTGAAGCGATTTGCCGTCCATGCCCATCTGCTGAAGCATTTCGATCAACTGCTCGATGGCCTGCTGAAGCTGCTGCATGTTCATCTGGCGCTGCATCCGGCGCTCGAACCAGGGGCGCTGCCCCATCTCGCTGGCCTGATCCAGCCCGGCCTGCTGCCCGGCCTGATCCATCTGATCCTGATCAAAGGGCTTGCCTTCGAGCAACTGCTTGAGCAGGTCGCGCAGGGCATCCATGCTGCCCATCAGGGCTTCGAGCGCCTGCTGGAGCATCTGCTGCTGCTCCGGCGACATATTCGACATGATGTCCTGCATCGGCGGCTGGTTCGAGCCAAAAAAGAGCGGGAAGAAGTATTCGAATTTGTCGCGATCTTTGTTTTCTTTGACGAGGGTGGTTTTCATTGCCGAGCGGAACTGTTCTTTATCACTGACGCCGATTTCGTCAACGCCGTTCATGGCGTCGATACTTTCCGCCAGCGAAATACGGACGCCGGATGCCCGCAGCGCCCGGATGAAATCGACCATGCGTTTATCCATTAAATTGTCCTCGACAGGTGAAAGGGAGAGATTCCCTTACGGTCTGTATCTCTATTATAGGAAGTTTGGCGAGAACCCGTCAACTCATCCAAAGGATTAGGGCAAAACAAAAGTTGCACCTTTTGATATTAAACCGTAAAATATATTCTTGTGAAATACGAACAAAACTATTGTAGATGGCTTACAGGAGCGAATCATGCCTACACAACAGGGAAGTGTCGAATTACTGAACGATCCGGTGGCTCAGCAGCTTCTTCAATCGACCAATCTCGCCAAACTCGCCTACAACTGGACGGATGGGAGTCCGCGTGTCGTCCCCATCTGGTTTCAATGGAACGGGCGGGAAATCGTGATGGGGACACCGACTGAAGCGCCGAAGGTCAAGGTTCTGGACAATGCGAAAGTCGCTTTGACGATTGACAGCACGACCTGGCCTTACAAAGTGCTGATCATCCGAGGCGTATCGACCGTCCAAATTGTAGAGGGCGTGGTGCCCGAATATGCCTCGGCTGCCGAGCGCTACTTCGGTGAAGAAGGCGGCAAAGACTGGGTGAAGAACGTCAAGGGAATGGTCTCACAGATGGCGCGAGTGGTCGTCACACCGAACTGGGTGGCTATTCTCGACTTTGAAAAACGTTTCCCCAGCGCGCTCGAAAAAGCGATGGGGATGTAAGCGACACCTGGCCTCTTAAAAAATTGATTTTGAACGGGAGATCGAAAAATGAGTACGATGGCGAGTGTGGAACAGCAGACCGAAGCCACGCTAGGACATCATCTGCAATCCTTGATAGCAAAAGACCTGGAAGCCACGCTGAGCGATTACACGGAAAACTCGATTCTGTTCACGCCGAATGGGGTCGTCACCGGCTTAGACCAGCTTCGCGGATTTTTCACCCAATTTATTCAGGGTTTGACACCCGAATTTATGAGCAATTTCAAAATGCACCAGCAGGATATACGGGGAGAATTCGCTTACTACACATGGTCATCAGGCACGGCGACGCCGTTTGGAATGGACAGCTTTCAGATACGCGACGGCAAAATCATCGTGCAGATGTTCGCAATCTACATGGCGGGGTAAGCGATAAAAAATCCCCCCGTTGATCGGAGATCGAACGAGGGGATTATGTGGATATGCGATTACTCGCCGACTGCCAGCATGACTTCGGTCGATTTGATCACAACTGTAACCTGCTGCCCGACTTTCAGGCCGAGGCGCTCGACTGACGAAGCGGTGATCACCGAGACGACCTCCTGACCACCATCGAGCGTGACCACGACCTCCGCCATGATTTTGTCGCTGGCGATGGATTTGACGGTGGCGTTCAGTTGATTACGCGCGCTGAGCATCGGCATGATGCTTACTCGGACTCTGGCTTGAGCTTGAGCGCGACCGAGTTGATGCAGTAGCGCAGGCCGGTGGTGTCACGCGGCCCATCATCGAAAACGTGTCCGAGGTGCGATCCGCAGCGCCGGCAGAGGACTTCGACGCGCTTCATGCCGTAAGTCGTATCGGTCTTGAGTTCAACGTTGCCCTTGTCGATCACGTCCCAGAAGCTCGGCCAGCCCGACCCGGAATGAAATTTGGTATCGGAAGCGAACAGCGGTTGCCCGCAGGCGGCGCAGAGATATTCGCCGGGCGTCTCGGTATCGACGTACTCCCCGGTGAAGGGGCGCTCGGTCGCAGCCTGACGCAGCACAGCGTACTGCGCCGGAGTCAATTCCTTGCGCCATTCGTCCTGTGATTTGACAACTTTCTCAGTCATGCGAATTCCTTTTCACTGGATAAGGTGACGTTCGCGGGGTGAGGGTGCGAACGTCTATCTATACCGTCTATTTTCGCGCAAAATTCTTACTGACAGCTTACACCCGGTATTTGAAATTCATTAGAAAATCCGAAAGATAACGTGTTTTCCCCGGATGAAGGGCGTCGGCTGACGATTCGCCTGCTTTTGCTGCTCACGCACTTTGCCGAGAGCGAAATAAAGCATAAAGCTGCCGAAATGACAAGTTTATTGCATTTCACACTTCAGAATAATATATTGACTTATTATATATTTTAATGCATAATATTTCGAGTAAAATTGTGTTTCGAAATCAAGTGGAGAAACGGCTCCAGATACTTGATAAGTCTATTTCCGACCGTATTCGTGGGACTTTGGAAAGGTGAGCTAGAATGGCTGTAAGAGTAATTTCAGTGAATGGAAGTGTGGATTCTAGTAATGGACAACCTATCCCCAGCGCCAGCATAACGATCTCGGATGCGCAAAGTACCCTCTCAACCTGGACACAAACTGCGGTCGATGGCACATTCTCCGTCAGCGTTGGCTTAGAAGTTGTGCAAAATCAGGTTCAGTTTAACGTGTACGTCCAGGCACTGGGCTATAACGCTAAAAGTACCACCAGACGTACTAAAAAGGCTGCCGCTGAACTAGATTTTGTCCTCGATCCCATCAATCCCGGTAATTGAGCTAAAGTCATAAATCTGTGCTGCATTTTCGCCGCTTATTCATTCTATTGATCTTAAGTATTGTCTGGCTCGTGCCTGGGCGAATAGTTGCTGCTGACTCGAGTTTCCCGGATTATAACGTTCCCGCTTCTACACAGGACTATTCACTCGAACTGACGATTTTGCCGAATTACGCGCGTCATTCGCTGACGCTGGCAGGAAAGTTAGACGACGAGGATACCGACTGCGCGGATCGGGTGAGCGGCCTTCTGCCGGGACTTTCGCTTGCCAACAAACAATTCTACGTATCATACGTACCCCCTGAAAACCTATGTCAGTTTTTTGTGCCTCAGATTGGTGACATTGAAGCCGTAACGGGGACAGCCAATACGTATACGCTTTCTCTACCGTGGAAAGATTTTCATGTACTCGGTAAGGATAGCAGTGTCATCGTCAGTGTGTTCGCTGCGGACGTGACAGAACTTCATAATGGAGACCAGACTCTGAAGATTGCGCCAGATGGCTACACATGGCAGATCGATGGCCCCGTCAAGTCCCTTGACGCTACCGTACAACCCTGGGTCATCAATGCTGATATAAATCTTACGGATGTGCTGGGGGCTGCCTTACGCGATCACCTGGATGCCAAACTTCTGTTGTCTGGTTCGATCAAAATCAGCAATATTCATAACCTGGATGGTTATTACAAACTGATCGGACGTGACAATAATAAGGATGCGAAACTCATCCCCAGCGACATCGCTCAGGTGCTGCTCGACTATCCTTTTTATCAGTCTACGGGGACTTATCCCGGATTTAACTTCTTCACTCAATACTATGACAAACAAAATTTGACCCGTGAAACTCGGCTGAACGCTAAGGTCGTATCACATGGTTTAGTTCAGGACGCGACTACAAACGATGTGAGTGGGGAGATCAATCTGAGCGTTACGGGTTATCAGCAGCTCATTTCTCCCCAGAATTCTCTCACCTTTAATTGCCCTAGCTTCGTCCCGCCTGATCCAAACGAACAACCGAGTATCCAGAACACACTCCAGATAACGTTTTGTGTCTGGCTCGGCCCGCAGGATAGCCTGACTTTACGCATACCCAATGGCTTGATTGTAGAGACAAGCTCCCCACCGAACGAGCAAACGACTGATACACTTGTTTACCGGGGTGCAGGGCAGTTTGAGGTCAAAATTTACTACAATCCTCTGGCGCTCAACATCGGCCAGCAGTACCTGTTTTTGGCACGTGTTTACTCGATCCTCTGGGAACCGTATCTAATCGTGCTGCCGATAATCGGCTTCTTTGCCTTTATTCTTCTGCGAGCCAGCGGCAGAATAGCGCTCCACTACAAATTTCTCCTGCTTCCTCCCATAATTTTGATCGTTGGCGGGCTGTTCATTCACTATGCAGGTTCCAGCACCGCCCTGCTGCTCCTGGCACTGATTGTACTGTTTCCAGAGTTAAAGGTTTACGAGCACACGATCTCGCCTCGTATTCGTCCATTGCTCAGTCGGTTGTCCATCAAAGCGACCTGGTTTTACGGGATTGATTGGCGCGATCTGGCAGCCTATTTCGTCGTTATCGTCATCATCTTGGTCATAAATGCTTTTGCGGGTCGAGGTGATACTGTAGCAGGTCAGGAGCAGCTTCAGGCGCGAGCGCCGCTCTTAATTCTGCTGCTGATCGGGAGCGTCGCTGCGATTTATTATCCCTTTGCCGCTCGTGGCAAGCGGCGCGAGCATATCCTTAATTTACACCGGGATCGTTTGCCCGCTTATGCAACTTTTTTTCTCGTGGCTGCCACCTACGATGTCTTTGATCAGAGCATACTGTCCCTCATCATTCTGATAACAGCGATTTTCGTATTGATGCTTTATCAATGGCACATCGATAAGAAACACAAGCGAGCCAAAACATCGCGTCACGTACCTGCCGCCCCGCCTCAGGGAACTCCGCCAGTATCGGCACCTCCCGTACAGGGAACTCCGCCAATGCCGACACCCGCTGTACAGGGAACTCACGACGACCCACAAGCACCCGCGGCTTCTCCAGTTGCTGAGGATCAGGCAAAGCAGCAGGCTTTGACGAGTCCAACGCTCGTCGAGGATGATCAGGATCAGGGACAAGACCCAGCTTCCACAAGCAAGGAAAACGAGATTTCCAAGCGATGGTCTCGTCATTTAGGCGACTTATTGGGGAGTCCTGGCGCGCTCATTGCCATCATTTTGATTGCGCTCATTGCCATTTCGCCAGGGATGACCTCGCTTGGTGGCATTGTATACACGTTGACGACCTTTATTGGGTCGGCGCTGCTGTTCGCAAGCCTGTATGACTTTCTCCCAGGTCAGGGGCTTGTCAAGGCGTTGGTCTATTCCATCCCCCTCTGGCTCATTTTCGTATTCGGAATTGGCACGTCAGATCGCGGGCTGAATCTTCTAAATGACCCAAGTATTGATTCCATTGCAATGCGTTACGCACTTTACTTCCAACAGTTTCCCGCCCTCCTGGTGGGTCGTGTCGTATTCTATTTGACAGTTCCGCTGCTGGTGGCATTGTTTATAGAGTTTAAAGAGCGCCAGAAACTCCAGCCACCGGGAGAGCAGGGCTTTACATTCCGTAGTTCCCTGAGTGACTTTCAGTCAAAATTGACGCTAGGCTCTGCGGTGCTGTCTGCCCTGGTCCCATCCCTTTATACGCTCGCCACACAGCAGCCTGCGATTACCACCCTTGTTGACGTATTAGGAAAGCTCACCAACGGCGGGTAGCATGTAGCGCGTAAAAATCCAAACTAAGCATACAGATGTGACTTTGTAGGTTAAAGCAAAAAGCTGCCGAACTGGCAGCTTTTTGCGTATAACTTTAGATTCCTGTTCGAGCTACCAGCCGCTTCCAGAATTTCCAGTCAGACTTCCCGACTGTCTGCGCCGAAGAGAATATTCTCGCGCACAGTTCCAGAAAAGCAGTCAGCGCATAGACCGAACAGCACCAGATGATCGGTGGCTGGCTGAAAGCCGTATTCCTGAAAGACCTGATCGAACATGCGCTGCATGACGGTATGTTCGATCTCCTGCTCTCTGCCACAACGACGGCAAATCAGATGATGGTGCGGATGCGGCTTGGCGATCTCATAGGTAGTTTCACCTGTGCCGGTATTCGCCGAGAGCACCAGCCCTAAATCGATAAAGAGCTTCAAGGTGCGATAGAGCGTGGAACGATCAATTGTCGGATCGACTTGGTGAACGCTCGCGTAAATTTCGCCGAGCGAGGTATGCCCGCCCGTATCGCAGATGGTATCGAGAATGAGAATTCGCTGGGGCGTGACCCGATGTCCGGCTGCGTGCAGGATCGCCTCGTACTCTATGGAATGATGGGACATCACTGCTTCCTGCCACTTTTTGCAATAAGCGATTCTAGCGTTTATTCAGGGCTAGGATCAAGATAGTCAGTATTGGAGAACGGCAAGTCAAATCATGGCACACGAACACACCCACTCAGCCCCGCGCGGCATCTGGGGTTGGTTTGCGACAATTTTTCATCTGAACGGTCACACGCACGAACACGGATCGGGCAGTGTTGATCCGGCCTTGACTGGCAATAGGGAAGCCATTCGCACCGTCTGGCTGGCGCTGCTGGCGCTGGGTATCACCTCGTTGATCCAGATTGCGATTGTGGCTTTTAGCAGCAGCGTCGCCCTGCTGGCGGACACGATTCATAACATCGGCGACACCCTGAACTCGATTCCGCTGCTGATCGCCTTCTACCTCGCGCGACGGGTTGCCACGAGGCGCTACACCTATGGCTATGGACGCGCCGAAGATGTGGCGGGTATCCTGATTGTCCTCTCAATTGCGATCAGTTCAGTTGTTGTCTTTTGGGAGACGATCCAGAAACTTTTCAATCCGCAGCCGATGCAGAACATCCTCTGGGTAGCAGCGGCGGCAATTGTTGGTTTTCTCGGCAACGAAGCGGTGGCGGTATTGCAAATTCGCGCAGGGCGCAAACTAGGCTCGGAAGCGATGATCGCCGATGGTCTGCACGCTCGCATGGACGGCTTGACCTCGCTGGCGGTGCTGGTCGCGGCTGCGGGCAGCGCGCTCGGCTTGCCAATCCTTGATCCCATCATTGGCTTGCTGATCGGCGTTGCCATTTTGTTCATTACTCGCGATGCCACCCTGCGCATCTGGTATCGGCTGATGGATGCGGTTGATCCGGGTGTCGTGAATCAAATCGAGCATTATGCCAGTGAAGTGAAAGGCGTCGAGCAAGTCTCCAAGTTGCGCGTCCGCTGGGTCGGGCATGAACTCTTTGCCGAAATGACCCTTGTTGTCCGTGATTCGCTATCTCTCGCTGAAAGCGATCAGATTGCGGAGCATGTGCAGGCGGCGCTCCGCCTTGCCATCTCGCATATCACTGAAGTAACCATCCACGTCGATCCGGCCTATCAACACGAAACAGGCGATGTTGAGCAAAAGATGGGCGCGATGAACATTCTCCCGCCGCGTTATCAACTGACAATACCCAGCGCTGCGCCGATGGGAGCAGCCGGGCTGGAATACGATAGTGAGGGCAGGGTCGCCTGGAACGAAATCTGGCAAGGCTTCTGCGATTTGGCGCTGGCGGGTGGGCCGCCGCATCGCGGAACGCTGCTCGAACCGATCAATCCTGCTGCTGTCACTGCTGATCCTGAAGGCTATGCGCGTGTTATTGCCGAACTGGAGCGGGGCATTCGGATGGTGACAGGTCTGCCTGCCGTACACAGCACTACACCTGGCTGGGTCGGTATGGCGTGTGACAGTGAGGAAATGGCGCTCTGGCTGCTCCGTGCCATCGTGGTCGAGAATGTGAGCGTGCGCCGCGAAGACAACGTGTTGTACTTCCCCGCCGGACCGGATTTCCAGCTTGAGAAGGAGATCAAGAACGTCATCACGGTGATTGCGAAAACCAATCACTATTGGCAGGAGCATATCGCCGCAGCGTCCTAAAAGAAGCCTGCCCTTGAGATCAGCAACGGGCATCCGCTTGTGCTTCGGACGGTAAAACTATCAGGGCTTCCATCGTCTCTGTATGGAATATATCTTCTGTGGCATAGAAGCCATGCTCAACAGGTTGTGCGCTGGAATAGCGGGAGCCACCGACTTGATGATCAACCTGCGAGGTTTACGCAAAGTTTTGGGAACAGGTCATTCTCGACGGGATCGGTCTCAATCTGAGCCTCCTTAAATGAGGGGTTGACTCTAAGTACAAATATACGTATATTTGTACATGTACTTGATTGATGGTTGAATAGGAGAGGTATGCCTAACAAAACAATCTACGTCTCCGATGATGATTTGCCCCTGTTCGAGCGCGCTCAGGAATTGTCGGGCGCGAACCTGTCGGCAGCTATCGTTCGTGCGCTGCGCCGATACATTGAGCTTGAGGAGGCGAAGGAGCGCGGCTTCGACGAAATCACGGTGATCGTGAATACGGAGGGTGCGCACCGGCGCAAGCGTTTCCTGGGGCAGCGCCTCGTTCGCTGGCTTCAGCCAACGGCGAATGGCAAGGGAACGGAAATCCTGAGTGTCTATCGCACGGCCAAAGATCGTTATGCCCTGCATACCCGTTCCATCGCGGATTGGGAATTGTCATGGGGAGACCCAGATGTCCAGCGCCATCCAAATCACTTTGGTATCGCCGATGGAATTATCAAACGGTTCACAAGCTGGGGATATGATGACTGGGAAACGTTCAAAGAGGCGGGTGACTATACGTTCGAGGTCTTCGACACGCTTGAGGACCTGAAAGCGCACGTATCCAGCGACCTTCAGAAAGCGGTCAGTCAGGCGATGGAAGGCCCCGAAATTGAGGACATCGACATTTGACCCCATAACGCCTTCAACCATCGCCTGACTCACTCTGGTGGTGTGATCGCCATCCATTAGAGCACACCAATTTTCGACGCTATTGCCTATTTAACCCTGGACTGTCCCTCGACGAACAGTCTCCAGTCTTCGCTTTGTCTATCGCTAAGTTCGGTAATCAGGAGTATTCAAGATGATCAAGGTGCAAGGGTTACGCAAAGCCTTTGGGAAACAGGTGGTTCTCGACGAGATCGACCTCAATGTGGCGGAAGGATCGATTTTCTCGCTGCTCGGCCCCAACGGCGCAGGCAAAACAACAACCGTCCAGATTCTCGCGACGCTGCTGCAACCGGATGCGGGAACCGTGAGCATTGCCGGACATGACCTGAAGCGGGAACCGGAAGCGATCCGCAGAATTATCGGCCTGACAGGACAGTTTGCTGCCGTCGATACAGTGCTCACCGGGCAGCAGAACATGATGCTGATGGTCAACCTGCGCCATATGGATCGCCGCGAAGGAAAACGACGCGCCGCCGAACTACTGGAACGCTTCGATCTGACGGATGCCACCAACAAGCCCGTAACGAGCTACTCCGGCGGGATGCGCCGTAAGCTTGACCTGGCGATGAGCTTGATCGGCAGTCCGCGCCTGATCTTCCTCGATGAGCCGACGACAGGACTCGACCCGCGCAGTCGCCAAACAATGTGGGAACTGATCACCGAACTGGCATCCAGCGGCGTAACGATCTTCCTGACGACTCAGTATCTGGAGGAAGCGGATCGGCTTGCCAACCGCATCGGCGTGCTTGACAAGGGACATCTGGTCGCCGAAGGGAGTCCGGCGGATCTCAAACATCGCATTCCCGGTGGTCATGTCGAACTGCAATTTGCCGACACGGTGCATCTGAATCGAGCCGCGCAGTCGCTCGGCAGCACTGTCCGTGACGAGAATGCCCTCACCCTTCGGGTTTCCAACGATGGGAGTGTTGAAGCACTGCGGCATCTGCTCGATCAACTGGACAGTGCCTCAATTCCAGTCGCTGGGCTGTCGGTTCACACCCCTGATTTGGATGACGTTTTCTTCGCCTTGACTGGAAAAACGAACGAGAAAGAAGCAGTCTAATGAACAGTCTGACCTATTCAATCGCCGACTCGCTGACGATGCTCCGGCGCACGCTGACGCACATCCTGAGCAACCCAATCGTAACACTTCTGACCACCATCGGAACGCCCGTGATCTTACTCCTCCTGATGTACAACCTGTTCGGCAGCGTCATCCAGTCGAACGGCGCGACCAGCGGCAGCTATATCAACTACCTGACGCCGGGACTGCTCCTGATTACCGGCATCTACAGCGTTGGGTGGGCGGCGCTGCGCATCAATACCGATATGACGCAGGGCATTATTGCTCGTTTCAGAAGCATGTCGATTTCGCGCGGTGCTGTCCTCAACGGACACGTGATCGGCAGTAGCGTCGGGACTCTGATCAGCATGACGGTGATCTTTGTGCTCGCCTATTTGATGGGCTTTCGCTCCGCCGCGAATCCCGTCGAGTTGTTGGCAGCACTCGGACTCATTATTCTGTACGTGTTGGCGATCATGTGGCTGGCGATTGCGGTTGGCGTGTGGGGTAAGTCGCCGGATGTGGTCAACAGCGTCCTCTATATTGTCTACATCCTGCCCTTTTTCAGCAGTGCCTTCGTTCCCACGACTTCGATGACCCCCATCGTCGCCTGGATCGCCACGAATCAGCCTTTTACGCCGATCATCGACACGCTGCGCGCACTGCTGACGGGTGCGCCACTCGATGAGCGAGCGGTTGTGGCGCTCGCGTGGTGCTTAGGGATTGGGCTGGTCGGGTTTATCGGATCGCGCCTTGCATACAATCGCAGCGCAAGACTTTGAGTTCTCATCGCAAGATTGGCTGGTTGTTCCCAAGAGAAGAAGAAACGCCTCTCATTGATGAGAGGCGTTTTTGAACTTGCTGCTCCGCGCGCCCGCCAAAACATTAAATAACCAATAGGGTTCGTTGAAAAAAGCTACAAATCGCGTACTCTTAGGCGTTTCCACAACCGATGAAACACTCTAGCTCCGGAGGAAGTTATGGAAGTCAGTACGCTTGCAGGAAAGCCAGCCGATCCCGCTTCACTTATCAATGTACCCAAACTCATCACCGCCTATTATACGGAAACCCCCGATTCTTCAGTCCCAGCGCAGCGAGTTTTGTTCGGCACGTCCGGGCATCGCGGGACGGCCTTCGACAATGCGTTCAATGAATGGCACATCCTG
>Ga0105237_10007408_pt1 | contig 12016 bp, 11 predicted proteins | sample KBSC24metaG_FD_81520 | JGI IMG/M metagenome (GOLD analysis project Ga0105237, IMG submission 81520) | Corn rhizosphere microbial communities from Kellogg Biological Station, Michigan, USA - KBS C2-4 metaG | ecosystem: Host-associated > Plants > Roots > Rhizosphere > Soil | place: Michigan, USA... | reverse complement strand
GGCCTCGTCGTTGCTCAGATACAGCAGCCCGCAGCGGTGAAAGCCCGTGTCTTCACCGCTATCGGCGGCAAAGCGTTCCCAAAGATCGAGGCTCTTGCTCGCGATCGGCAATTCTCGAGCGTCGCGATTCTGCTGCCGGCACCAGCCCCAATTGCGGCTCGACTGCTCGGCGCCGATCCGTCCCTTTTCGACCAGGGCGACCGAGACCCCACGCTGTGCCAGGTAGTAGGCGGTAAAGGCACCGATGATGCCGCCGCCGATCACGACGACGTCAGCCGAGGTCGGCGGCGTGGGCGAAGTCTGGATGTGGCGCAGCGGAGGGGACATGACGACCTCGGTCGCCGATTCAGGCCGGGACGCTTTGGACAACGTAGAACTTCGCCACGCGATCGCTGCTTTCCCATCCGATCGGAGCGCCCTGGGGCACGAACAGCGCATCGCCTGTGCCCACCGACAGCACGCTGCCATCGGGGGCTGCAAACCGCACGCTGCCGGCCAGCAAGTGCATGAATTCGTTGAGCCGATGCGCACGGACGATCCGGTGGTACGGTGTCGAATCCCAGGTGCCCGCGAGATACTGCGCGGCGTCGTCGGTGAAGACGTTGTCGCTGCGGCAATCCGGGACCGGGCCGAGCAGCGTCTGTGCCGGCGGCGGATTGGACGGCTTGAAGTCGGCGTCGGCGCGCAGCGGGACAAGGCCGCGCCTGGTCGGTTTGTCGCAGGCGGCTGCGCAAAAGACGAATCGCGCGCGCGATTCGGCCAGGATGCGAAGCTGCGTCCCGCACCCGATGACAGCACCCTCTTGCGGGCCGAGCACCAGCGGGGCCGCTCCGACTGCGGTCAGGGTGAGCTCGCCCTCCACCACGACGATGGTTTCGATGTGAGGAAAACTTGCGACGTCGAGATCACCGATGAAGCTGGTTCGGCCCGCGCTCATCGCGCCCGGTCCTTCCCACGCGATCTCGCGATTTCGCGCAAAGGGATCGTCCTTGCCGAACGCCGCCCTGCGGAAAGAGGTTGAAACGGGTGCGCCGTCGGCGCGATGCAGCACTAAGGCCACGATCATGATTGCTCCTGAGTGCGGTGGAGTGCGTGATGGGGCTGAAGCAGGCCTGTCGATGTCCAAAAGTCTAGGCTGCGTGCCCCTCGCGCCGGTGCTGAAGTCAGGGTCTTGCACAAAGCAGACTGCGGTGCTGCAAGGCGCCACAGCAGATCCTGCGGTCGCTTCAGCTTGTCGCCAACTGTCGCAGCTCCGAGCATCGGAGAAGCACAGGACGTGCTTCGCGACAGCGTGGTATTGAAGGAATCAGCGGAAGGACAGCGCGGTAGCTGCCTCGTGCAGCATCTCGCGCGTGGTGTCGACATCGACCCCGATGTGCCGATCGATCCGGCGCACGTACGGGCAGGTCAGTACCGCGACAGCCTCGTCGTTCGGGCCGAGCACGGGCAGCGACAGATCGATCACGCCCTCGGCCTGGCGGCTCTTGCCCTGCCAGCCTCCCGAAGCTCGCACCTTGTCGAGCATCGTGTCGAGCTCGGCGGCGTCGATGGGCGCCTCACCGTCCATCGGTTCGTGCTCGCGCAGCATCTCCAGGCGACGTTGCTGCGACTGGAAGGCCAGCAGCACATGCCCCGAGCCCGTGTCGAGAAGGCTCACGCGGGCACCTAGCCGCAGCGAAAGGCTCCACGTGGTGGGGCTGTTGATCTGGGCGACGACGGTCAGATTGCCGCGGTCGTGCACGGTCATGTGGCACGACTGCTCGGACGCCTTGCAGAAGCCGTCCATCAGCGGCAGCGCACGCGCGACCAGCCGCTCCACCGGCGGATGGCGCGCGCCGAGCACGAACAGTTTCAGACTCAGCGCGTAGCGGTCACCCTCGGCCGAACGTGTCACGTAATTGCGCGCAACCAGTCGCTCGAGCATTCGGTAGATCTCGCTCTGGCTGCGTTCCATCGCTCGCAGGATCTCTGCGCGCGTCAGTCCGTGCGGCTGTTCGGCGAGCAGTTCGAGGATGTCCAGGCCCTTGTCCAGCGCAGGCGCGCGATAGCGGTCGTTGTCGGAAGTGCTCACGTGGGATCGGGCATGGCGGTGGTGGAACAGGCACGAGACCATAACGCATCACCGGCGGCACAGCGTCACACGCGACGGCGCGACGACGAGGGTTAGCCCCGATGCATCGCATGTCGGGGGACAACCAAAATTCATCTATGAATACTTCATTCATATATGAACAAGACCTGAGGGACCGAACTGGCGCCCGGCCCGGGCGTCTGGCCGGCAAGCGCATCCTGATCAAGGGTGCCGCTCACGGCATCGGCGGCGTCACAATCTGAGCGATGGCCATGGCCAAGCGCATCGACGCCCACCACCACTGCTGGCGCATGGCGCGAGGCGACTATGGCTGGCTCGATGCGGCGTCACCGGCGCTCGACCCGCTGCGACGCGATTTCGAGCCGGCGCAGTTCGAGCCGCTGCGCGCGCAGTTCGGCGTTCACCAGACCGTGCTGGTGCAGGCAGCTCCCACGACTGGCGAAACCGAACACCTGCTCCACCTGGCGGCGCGCTCGACGTGGATCGCCGGCGTCGTCGGCTGGATCGATCTCGCCAACGCCACGTCGACCGCGACGCTCGAGCACTGGGCGACGAACCCGGTCTTCAAGGGCGTGCGGCCCATGCTTCAGGACCTCCCCGATCCCCGCTGGATCGCCACCGCGCCGCAGCCGCGCGTGATCGACTCGCTCGAACGCCTCGGCCTGCGCCTGGACGCACTGGTGCGTCCACAGCACCTGCCCGCGCTGACGCAGTTCGCGCAGCGCCACCCGCAACTGCCGATCGTCCTTGACCACGGCGCGAAGCCGCCGATGCGCGCCGGAGAGCCGCAGTCGTATTGGCGCACGCACGTCGCCGCGCTTGCGCGCGAACCGCAGGTCTGCTGCAAGGTCTCGGGCCTGCTCACCGAGATCACCGACTCCGACGCCACCGTGGACCAGCAGCTCGATGCCGTGCGACCTGTCTGGGACCATCTGCTGGACTGCTTCGGTGCGAGCCGTCTGATCTGGGGCAGCGACTGGCCGGTGCTGAGCCTTGCGGCGGACTACGGCCGCTGGATCGCCGTCTGCGAGGCGCTGTTCGCCGACCTGCCCGAGGCGGACCAGGAGCGCGTATGGTGGCGCAACGCCGCCGACTTCTATCACCTACCGCTCGAGCTGGCAGCATGACTCACGTGCCCATCCCGGCCGACGCGCTGATCTCGGCGCGCGGGCTCAGCAAGGCCTTCAACGGCGTGCGTGCGCTGGAGGACGTTCGGTTCGACCTGCAACCCGGCGAGGTCCACGTGCTGATGGGCGAAAACGGCGCCGGCAAGTCGACGCTGATGAAGATCCTGACCGGCATCTATCGACGCGACGCGGGGGAGATCCTGCTCGACGGCACGCCGGTGGACTTCACGAGCCCGCGCCAGGCCCAGGCCGCCGGCATCAGCATCGTGCATCAGGAACTGAACCTGATGAACCACCTGACGGCGGCGCAGAACATCTTCATCGGACGCGAGCCGCGCCGCGGCTGGCTGCTCGACGAGGACCGCCTGAACGCGCAGGCCGCCGCGCTGTTCGAGCGCATCAAGCTGGCGCTGGACCCGCGCACGGTGGTGGGCACGCTCACCGTCGCGCGCCAGCAGATGATCGAGATCGCGAAGGCGCTGTCGCACGAGGCCCGCGTGCTGATCATGGACGAGCCGACCGCCGCGCTGAATCGCGAGGAGGTCGAGGACCTGTTCCGCGTGGTCCGCGAGCTGCGCGAGCAGGGCGTGGGCATCGTCTACATCTCGCACAAGATGGACGAGCTCGCGCGCATCGCCGACCGCGTGACGGTGATGCGCGACGGTCGCCACGTCGCGACCGTGCCGATGGGCGAGACCTCGATCGACAAGCTGATCGCGATGATGGTCGGCCGTGAGCTCGCCCAGCTGACGCGCGAGTCGGTTCCGGCGCCCGCCGGCGAGGTCGTGCTCGAGGTGCAGGGTCTCGCACGCCGCGGCGTGCTGCACGACGTGTCGTTCCAGCTGCGCCGCGGCGAGATCCTCGGCTTCGCCGGCCTGATGGGTGCCGGCCGCACCGAGGTTGCGCGCGCGGTGTTCGGCGCCGATCCGATCGACGCCGGCAGCGTCCGCGTGCACGGCCGCGAGGTCGCGATCCGCTCGCCCGAGCAGGCGGTCGCGGCGGGCATCGGCTACCTGTCCGAAGACCGCAAGCACTTCGGCCTGGCCACCGGCCTGGACGTGCAGGACAACATCCTGCTCGCCAGCTTCGCGCGCTTCCGCAAGGCGCTCGGCTTCGTCGACGAGGCCCGCGGCCGTCGAGTCGCGCTGGACCTGGTCCAGCGCCTGTCGATCAAGACGCCCGGGCTGCAGCAGCAGGCGCGCTTCCTGTCCGGCGGCAACCAGCAAAAAGTCGTGATCGCACGCTGGCTCTACCGCGATTGTCCGATCATGCTGTTCGACGAGCCGACGCGCGGCATCGACGTCGGCGCGAAGGCCGAAATCTACAAGCTGATCAAGTCGCTCGCCGCGCAGGGGAAGGCGATCGTGATGATCTCCTCCGAGCTGTCCGAGGTCCTGCTGCTGAGCCACCGCGTGATCGTGATGTGCGAGGGCCGAATCACCGGAGTGCTGCCCGGCAGCGCCGCGACCCAGGAAAACATCATGCAGCTCGCCACCGCCCGCGCCCAGTTGTCCGCCGCCTGAGGCGACCCCCGCATTCACATTCGAGACCTCCATGACACCTTCGACGACCCTGCCGGCACGCGAACCCACGTCTCGACTCAAGGCGATGGCCCTGAACCCGCAGACACGCCAGAAGCTGCTCGCCTTCGCGAGCCTGATCGTGCTGATGGTGTTCTTCGGCCTCGCGTCGCCGAACTTCCTGCAGACCGACAACCTGGTCTCTATCCTGCAGGCCACCGCTGTCAACGGCGTGCTCGCGATCGCGTGCACGTTCGTGATCATCTCCGGCGGCATCGACCTGTCGGTCGGCACGATGATGACCTTCTGTTCGGTGATGGCCGGCGTGTTCCTGACCTACTGGGGCATGCCGCTGCCGGTGGGCATCGCTGCCGCGATCCTGTTCGGCGCGCTGTCGGGCATGACCTCGGGCGTGCTCATCGCCAAGCTGCGCATCCCGCCGTTCATCACGACGCTCGGGATGATGATGGCGCTCAAGGGCCTCGCCCTCGTGATCTCGGGCACCAAGCCGATCTACTTCAACGAGACCGAAGGCTTCACCGCGATCTCGCAGGACTCGCTGATCGGCACGCTGGTGCCGGCCGTGCCGATCCCGAACGCGGTGCTGATCCTGTTCCTCGTCGCGGCCTTGGCCAGCGTGGTGCTCAACCGCACGGTGCTCGGGCGCTACACCTTCGCGCTGGGCAGCAACGAAGAGGCGGTGCGGCTGTCGGGCGTCAACGTGACGTTCTGGAAGATCGTCGTCTACACCGTCAGCGGCGCCATCTGCGGCATTGCCGGGCTGCTGATCGCCTCGCGACTGAACTCCGCGCAGCCTGCGCTCGGGCAGGGTTATGAGCTCGACGCGATCGCCGCGGTCGTCATCGGCGGCACGTCGCTCTCAGGAGGCAGCGGCACGGTGCTCGGCACGATCATCGGCGCGCTGATCATGAGCGTGTTGACCAACGGCCTGCGCATCCTGTCGGTCGCGCAGGAATGGCAGACCGTGTTGACCGGCGTGATCATCATCCTGGCGGTCTACGCCGACATCCTGCGCAGAGGCCGCAGCTGATCCCATCGCCTCCCTTCCCTTCCCTCACACGACAACGATTGGAGACTCCGTGAACCGCAGACATGTCCTGACCCTGGCCGCCGCCGCACTGTTCGCATTGCCGGCTGCCGCACAGCAGACCTACATCCCCCTGATCTCCAAGGGATTCCAGCACCAGTTCTGGCAGGCCGTGAAGGCCGGCGCCGAACAGGCCGCCAAGGACAACAACGTGACCGTCTCGTTCGAAGGTCCCGAGACCGAGGCGATGGTCGACAAGCAGATCGACATGCTGTCGGCCGCGCTCGCGAAGAAGCCCAAAGCCATCGGCCTCGCGGCGCTCGACAGCCAGGCAGCGATCCCGCTGCTGAAGAAGGCCCAGGCCGCCGGCATCCCGGTGATCGCTTTCGACTCGGGCGTCAAGAGCGACATTCCGGTGACGACCGCGACGACCGACAACAAGGCAGCCGCCGCGCTTGCCGCCGACAAGCTCGCCGCGCTGATCGGCGGCGAGGGCGATGTCGCGGTCGTCGCGCACGACCAGACCAGCAGCACCGGCACCGATCGCCGCGACGGCTTCCTCGAGCAGATGAAGGCCAAGCACCCGAAGGTGAAGATCGTCACCGTGCAGTACGGCGGTGGCGACCACCTGAAGTCGACCGAGGTCACGAAGTCGATCCTGCAAGCCAACCCGAAGCTCAAGGGCGTGTTCGGCACCAACGAGGGCTCGGCGATCGGCGTGGTCAATGCGGCGCGCGAGATGAAGCGCCAGATCGTCATCATCGGCTTCGACTCGGGCAAGCAGCAGAAGGCGGCGATCACCTCGGGCGAGATGGCCGGCGCGATCACTCAGAACCCGGTGGGCATCGGCTACAAGACCGTCGAGGCGGCCGTCAAGGCGCTCAAGGGCGAGAAGCTGCCGAAGGTCATCGACACCGGTTTCTACTGGTACGACAAGACCAACATCGCCGACCCGAAGGTCGCCGCGGTCCTGTACGACTGATCGTCGCCTGACGGGTGGGCTGGGCGTGAGCGCGCCCCCCCACCAACTCATCCGCGCCACCAACAACGAGAACCATGACCAAGATCCGCTCGCTGCGCGTGCTCGACGTGCGCTTTCCAACCTCGCAGCATCTGGACGGCTCCGACGCGATGAACGCGGACCCGGACTACTCGGCCGCCTACGTGGTTCTCGAGACCGACCGGCCCGGCCTCGAGGGTCACGGTCTGACCTTCACAATCGGACGCGGCAACGAGATCTGCTGTGCGGCCATCGAAGCGATGCGCCACCTGGTCGTCGGCCTCGATCTGGACTGGATCGCCGAGGACATGGGCCGCTTCTGGCGCCACGTGACCTCCGACAGCCAACTGCGCTGGATCGGCCCCGACAAGGGAGCGATGCACCTGGCCACTGGTGCTGTCGTCAACGCTGTGTGGGACCTCTGGGCCAAGTCCGAAGGAAAGCCGGTCTGGCAACTCGTGGCCGACATGAGTCCCGAGGAAATGGTGCGCTGCATCGACTTCCGCTACATCACCGACTGCATCACCCCCGCCGAGGCGCTTGCGCTTCTGCGCGACAAGGCACAGGGCAAGGTCGAGCGGCGCGCGGAGTTGCTCGCGCACGGTTATCCCTGCTACACGACCTCGGCCGGCTGGCTTGGCTACGACGATGCGAAGCTGCGCCGCCTCGCACAGGCCGCGGTCGATGCGGGCTTCTCTCACGTCAAGCTCAAGGTCGGTCGTGACCTGGCCGACGACGTGCGCCGCCTGCGCATTGCCCGCGAGGTGCTGGGTCCGGACCGCCAGCTGATGATCGACGCCAACCAGGTGTGGGACGTCGACCAGGCCATCGAGTGGCTCGGCCAGTTGGCCTTTGCCAAGCCTTGGTTCATCGAGGAGCCGACCAGCCCCGACGACATCGAGGGCCACCGGCGCATCCGCGAGGCCGTGAAGGGCTCGATGCAGGTCGCCACCGGCGAGATGTGCCAGAACCGCATCGTTTTCAAGCAGCTGATCATGCGCGGCGCGATCGACGTGGTGCAGATCGACGCCTGCCGCCTCGGCGGCGTGAACGAGGTGCTGGCCGTGATGTTGATGGCGGCGAAGCACGGGTTGAAGGTGTGCCCGCACGCCGGCGGCGTCGGCCTGTGCGAGTACGTGCAGCACCTGTCGATGATCGACTACCTGTGCATCGCGGGCACCAAGGAGGGCCGGGTGATCGAGTACGTCGATCACCTGCACGAGCATTTCGTCGACCCTTGCGTGATCCGCGGCGCGGCCTACATGCCGCCGAGCCGGCCGGGCTACTCGATCGAGATGAAGCCGGCAGCGCTCGCGCAGTACACACACCAAGCCTGAGGAGTCGCCGCATGGACCTGCATCTCCAAGACAAGATCGTCATCGTCACCGGTGGAGGTGCCGGCATCGGCGGCGCGATCAGCCTGCAGCTGGCACGCGAAGGCGCGGTGCCGGTGATCCTCGCCCGCAGCCCGCTGAAGCCGGCGTTCGTCGAGACCTTGACGGCGCAGTGCCCGCGCTTCGGCTTCTTCCAGCTCGAGCTCGAGGACGAACCGGCCTGCGCCGACGCGGTGGCCCGCACGATCGCGCAGTTCGGCGGCATCGACGCGCTGGTCAACAACGCCGGTGTCAATGACAGCGTCGGCCTCGAAGCCGGACGCGCTGCGTTCGTGCGTTCGCTCGAAGCCAACCTCGTCCACTGCTACCTCATGGCGCACCTGTGCGTCGAGCAGCTCAAGGCGCGGCGCGGCGCGATCGTCAACATCTCGTCGAAGACCGCGCTCACCGGCCAGGGCGGCACCAGCGGGTATGTGGCCGCGAAGGCCGGGCAGCTCGGGTTGACGCGCGAATGGGCGGCCGCGCTTGCGCCGCACGGCGTGCGCGTGAATGCGGTGCTGCCCGCCGAGGTCATGACGCCGCTCTACGAATCGTGGCTGAAGACCCGGCCCGACCCCGCCGGTGCCTTGGCCGACATCACCGCACGCATCCCGCTCGGCCAGCGCATGACGACCGACCAGGAGATCGCCGACATGGTCGTGTTCCTGTTGTCCGACCGCTCCTCGCACACCACCGGGCAGTGGTTGCATCCCGACGGCGGCTACGTGCATCTGGACCGTGCGCTGCCCACGAGCCGCTGATCCAAGCCGCTGAAAGCACGCCATGCGCCAATGCCTGATGCTCGACCTTCGCGACGACCCGGTCCTTATCAAGGAGTACGAGGCGCGGCACCGCGCCATTTGGCCCGAAGTCGCGGCGCACATGCGCGCGCACGGCGTGATCAACATGCAGATCTACCGCCTCGGCACGCGCCTGTGCATGGTCATGGACACCGACGATGCGATCTTCGACGCCGACCGCATGGCCCTTGCCGCAGCCACCGACGCGCGGCTGATCGAGTGGGAGAAACAGATGTGGCGCTACCAGGTGCCCACGCCCTGGACGCCTGCGGGCGCCAAGTGGGCCGTCGCCGAACCGATCTTCGATCTGGCACTGCAGCCTTGATGCCGCTGCTGCCCTAACCCATTGCGCAATACCGGGTCCGCGTCCGGCCACGAGGCCGGCGGAGGCGCAGCTTTGTCCGGAACCACCACCTGAAACAGGAGACATCCCGCATGCAACAACTCACCCTCAAGCGCATCGCCCTCGCGATCGCGGCGCTCGTCGTCACCGCACCCTGCGCCTGGGCGCAGTCGTCGGTCACGATCTACGGTCGCGTCGTCGGCGGCGCCGAGTACATCGACAAGATTGCCGACCCGGCTACCGGCGAGACCCACTCGCTCAAGCGTGCCGCCGACAACCAGTGGGGCACCAGCATGCTGGGCTTCAAGGGCTCCGAAGACCTCGGCGACGGCCTGAAGGCGAATTTTCTGCTCGAGAGCGGCTTCGGCTTGAAGAGCGGCACGACGAATGGCAATGCGTTCTGGAACCGGCGATCCTATGTCGGCCTGTCCGACCCGAAGTGGGGAAGCATTCGCGTCGGCAAGAATCTGCTGATCAGCAACGATGTCTGGTTCCTCGACCCGACCGGTCAGCAGTTCGTCGGCAGCGCGACGCTGGTGCGCGGCCGCAACTGGCAAGGCGCCAACAACGTGGTCGAGTATTCGACCCCCGACCTCGGCGGCTTCTCCGCGACGGGGCAGATCGGCCTCGGCGAGCAAGCCGGCTCGAGCAAGAGCCTGAGCAGCGCTGGTGTGTCGCTCAGCTACGTGAACCAGAACCTGGAACTGCGCGCGATCTATTCGCAGCGCTACGACGCTTCCGCCGCGTACAGCGATGTCTACTCGTTCTCGAAGGAAGGCGTCGTCGGCGGCACCTACCGCTTCGGGCCGGCCAAGGTGTTCGCGGCTTACGACTACATCACGGCGCCCGATGCAGCGCTCACCGCTGCGTCGAAGGTCAAGCACGGCTGGCTCGGTGTGCGCTACGACATCTCGAGCGGTCTGCAACTCGTCGGCGCCGTCTACCACGTGAACACCGATCGCGTCGACGGCAAGGCCACGCTGGTGATGCTGGGCGCCGACTACTACCTGTCCAAGCGCACCTTCCTGTACGCATCGCTCGGCGGCGTCAACAACTCCGGCACCGGCAACTTCGCGGCCGACGTGACCGTCGGCGGGCCGGGTGCCGGCGCTTCGCAGAGGGCCATTTACGCGGGCATGGGACATAGCTTCTGATCTGGCGGGGCGGGCAGCGTTGCGACGCTGCCCTTTCGACGGTTGCCGCGATCTCGACAGCCCGGTCCGGGCGTCGACGCCGAGATGTGGCACTCGCGCAGAGCCAGCGATTTCTTCCGATGATGCCGCGCGCGGCTCGCCGCGGCGCTATATTGGCCGCTGGTCAGGGATCTTCAGAAAAGAGGGGTCCCGAGGTGCATTCCGTCGGTCTCGTCTGGATCGTGCTCGGCTGCATTGCGACCGGCGCGGTTGCGGGCGCGCTGGCGACGTGGCTCCTCGTGCGGCAACGCGTGCGCGCGCGCGGCAGCAGCCCCATCGGCGACGAGCGCGCGCTGATGCGCACTCTCATCGATCTGATGCCCGACTACATCTACGCCAAGGATGGTGCGGGCCGGTTCGTACTTGCCAACAAGGCCGTCGCGCGCGTGATGGGAGCGGACGCTCCGCGCCAACTCATCGGCAGGACCGATGCCGACTTCTACTCGCCCGAAATGGCCGCCAAGTTCCGTGTCGACGATGAGTCGGTGCTGCAGGGCGTTGCGCTGCAGGACCGCGAGGAGCTCGGGACCGACTCGGTGGCGGGCGAGGCACGCTGGCACCTGACCACGAAGCTGCCGGTGCGCGACGCGCACGGCGAGGTCGTCGGGCTGGTCGGCGTCAGCCGCGACATCCATCGCCGCAAGCTCGCCGAAGGCGAGATCCGCCGCCTGAACGCCGAACTCGACCAGCGGGTCCGCGACCGGACCGCCGAACTCGCGGCGGAGCGCCACCTGCTGCGCACCCTCATCGACAACGTGCCCGACGCCGTCTACGTGAAGGACACCGAATCTCGCTACGTCCTGGTCAACCAGGCGATGGCGGCGGGCGTGGACACGACGCCCGCCGAATTGCTCGGCCGCACCGTCTTCGACTGCTACCCGCCCGAGCAGGCGCAGCGCTTCTTCGAGGACGACCGCGAAGTGATGCGCTCGGGGCAGGCGCTCATCGGCCGCGAAGAAGTGGCGCTCGACCGCAGTACCGGCGGCCAGCGCTGCATGCTGACGAGCAAGGTGCCGCTGCGCGACGACGGCGGGCGTATCGTGGGTATCGTGGGAATCAGCCGCGACATCGGCGAGCTGCGGCGCGTGCAGGAACTGCGCATCGCCAAAGAGCGCGCGGAGGCCGCCAACGAAGGCAAGAGCCGCTTCCTGGCCAACATGAGCCACGAGATCCGCACGCCGATGAATGCCATCCTCGGCATGTCGCAGCTGGCGATGCAAAGCGGCTTGAACGACGCGCAGGCCCGCTACGTGAGCCACGTGCAGCGCGCCGCGGAATCATTGATGTCGATCCTGAACGACATCCTGGATCTGTCCAAGATCGAGGCCGGCCATCTTGAGATGGAATGCGTCGAGTTCGACCTCGACGAAGTGCTGGATCGGCTCGCGTCGGTGATCGGACTGAAGGCCGAGGAAAAGGGTGTCGAGCTGGTCTACGCGCTGCCGCCGCGACTGCCGCGCCGCCTCCTGGGCGACCCGACACGGCTCGGGCAAGTGCTGCTGAACCTGGCCAGCAATGCC
>Ga0105237_10007406_pt1 | contig 12018 bp, 2 predicted proteins | sample KBSC24metaG_FD_81520 | JGI IMG/M metagenome (GOLD analysis project Ga0105237, IMG submission 81520) | Corn rhizosphere microbial communities from Kellogg Biological Station, Michigan, USA - KBS C2-4 metaG | ecosystem: Host-associated > Plants > Roots > Rhizosphere > Soil | place: Michigan, USA... | reverse complement strand
TCCGCGGTCTATCGTTGTCGCCGTGACACGGTGCGACGCCCAAGGTCTCAGGGAGCGGTCAAGGTTGTGAGTTGGTCTTCGGTGTCGGCCGATCATTCGTCCGCGACGAGCGTCGAGTCGGTTATGCCGGTTGCCGTCATCGGCATGGCGTGTCGACTTCCGGGCGGCATCGATTCGCCAGAGCGACTTTGGGAAGCGTTGCTGCGCGGCGATGACCTGGTGACCGAGATTCCGTCCGACCGGTGGGACGCCGACGACTACTACGACCCCGAGCCCGGCATGACCGGCCGGTCGGTGTCCAAGTGGGGCGCATTCCTCGATGACGTCAGCGGCTTCGACGCCGACTTCTTCGGCATCAACGAGCGCGAGGCCACGTCGCTCGATCCGCAGCATCGACTGCTGCTGGAAACCTCCTGGGAAGCCGTCGAACATGCCGGCCTCACACCGGAAGTGGTGACCGGCTCGCTGACCGGGGTGTTCGTCGGGCTCACGCACGTCGACTATCAATTGGTGGCCGCCCAGTCCCCCACCATGGAAGGGCCATACGGCTTCCAGGGCAACAGTTTCAGCATGGCGTCGGGCCGGATTGCCCACGCCCTGCGGGTGCACGGCCCGGCCGTTACGGTCGACACCGCCTGTTCGTCGAGCCTGTTCGCCGTGCACATGGCGTGTCGCAGCCTCAACGATGGCGAGAGCGACCTCGCCCTCGCGGGCGGTGCGTACGTCATGCTCGAACCGCGCAAGTACGCTGCCGCGTCGGCGCAGAGCATGCTGTCGCCGACGGGACGCTGCCGTGCGTTCGATGCCGCGGCGGACGGATTCACCTCTGGCGAAGGTGTCGCCATGGTCCTGCTCAAGCGCTTGCCCGACGCGCTCCGCGACGGTGATCGGATCTTGGCCGTGGTGCGGGGCACCGCGGCCAATCAGGACGGCCACACCGTGCACATTGGCACGCCATCGCAGCAGGCGCAAAGCGCCGTGTATCGAAAGGCGTTGGCGGCAGCCGGTGTTAACGCCAGCACGGTCGGCATGGTGGAGGCCCACGGCCCAGGCACTCCCGTCGGTGACCCCATCGAGTACGCGAGCCTTGCCGAGGTGTATGGCCTCGACGGTCCGTGCGCGCTCGGATCGTCGAAGACCAACTTCGGCCATACCCAGTCAGCCTCGGGGGCACTCGGGCTGATGAAGACGGTCCTCGCGCTGCAGCACGGCGTGGTCCCGCGGAACCTGCATTTCAACCGGCTGCCCGACGAGCTTGCTCGCATCGACACGAAGCTCTTCGTGCCACAAGAGGTTTCACCGTGGGCCACCAACGGTGGCCAACCCCGGCGCGCCGCGGTGTCGAATTACGGGCTCTCCGGGACCAACGTCCACGCGGTCTTGGAGCAGGCGCCGACGGCCGCGCCCGAGCGAGATTCGAATGAGGCTGCGGCGCTGCTGTTTCCGCTGTCGGCCACGTCGGCCGACGAGCTGCGACGCACCGCGGGCCGGCTCGCCGACTGGGTGGGCGCACGTCACGACGTGACGTTGCCCGACCTGGCCTACACGCTCGCCCGTCGGCGCGCGCACCGGCCGGTCCGCACTGCCGTCATCGCGCGCACCAAGCCCGAGCTGGCCACAGCCCTGCGTGGGATCGCCGAGAGCAGCGACCCCTACGAGTCGGCGACCGGGTACGACGATCAGGGACCGGTGTGGGTGTTCTCCGGCCAGGGTTCCCAGTGGGCCGGCATGGGCGCCGACTTGTTGGCGAGCGAACCGGTGTTCGCCGCCACGGTTGCCAAGGCCGAGCCCGTGATCTCGTCCGAGTGCGGATTCTCGGTGACGCAGGCTTTGTCGGCGGGCCACACGGTGACCGGGCAGGATCGGATCCAGCCGACGCTGTTCACCATGCAGGTCGCCTTGGCCGCGACTCTGAAGGCACACGGTGTGCGCCCCGGCGCGGTCATCGGACATTCGGTCGGCGAGGCCGCTGCGGCCGTCGTGGCTGGCGCGCTCTCACTGGAGGACGGGCTGCGCGTGGTGTGCCGCCGCGCCGGACTGATGTCCCGCGTCGCGGGTGACGGCGCGACGGCCGCGGTGCAACTTCCTGCGCAGCAAGTCCTTTCGGAGCTGGCGGTCCGCGGCGGCAACGACGTCGTGGTTGCGGTGGTGGCGTCACCCGAGTCGACGGTGATCGCCGGTGCGGCGCCTTTGGTTCGCGAACTGGTGGCGGCCTGGGAGCAGCGCGACGTGATGGCCCGCGAGATCCCGACCGACGTGGCATTCCATTCGCCTCACGTCGACCCGATCGTCAACGACCTCACCGCGTCACTCGCCGAGCTCGACCCGATGACGCCGGACATCCCCTTCTACTCGGCGACGTCGTACGACCCACGCGAACAACCGGTGTGCGATGCCCGCTACTGGGCGGCCAACATGCGCCGCATGGTGCGCTTCTCCGCCGCGGTACGGGCTGCCCTCGAGGATGGCCACCGCGTGTTCGCGGAACTGGCACCCCATCCCCTGCTCACCCACGCCATCGAACAGACCGCCAGAAGCATCGACATGCAGCCGGCCACTCTGGCGGCCATGCGCCGCGACGAAGGACTCCCCCACGGTCTGAAGGAGTTCGTCGGCGAACTCCATTGCGCGGGTGCAGCCGTCGACTTCTCGGTGCCACACCCCCATGGGCGACTGGTGGACGCACCGCTGCCGACCTGGACCCACCAGCGGCTGTGGTTCGGCACCGATGGTGACGACGGCCCACCGCGTGGAGGCCACACCATCTCGGTCCATCCCCTGCTGGGGTCACACGTCCGTCTGCAGGAGGAACCCGAGCGCCACGTCTGGCAGGCCGACGTCGGTACGGACACCCAACCGTGGCTTGGCGATCACCAGATCCACGACGTCCCCGTGTTTCCGGGGGCGGCGTACTGCGAGATGGCGCTGGCCGCGGCCCGCACCGTGCTCGGCGAATCGGCCGAGGCCCGCGACGTTCGCTTCGAGCAGGCCTTGCTCCTCGATGCGCAGACCACGGTCGGTGCAGTCGCATCGATCCGGACGCCTGGCACCTTCGACTTCGTCGTGGCGACCAACCAGCAGGGCGAGCAGGTGCAGCATGCCGCAGCCGTCCTGCACACCGCGCACGACGAACCACCGCCCGCGCGCGACGTGTCTCGTCTACTGGCCGCACACCCCGACCGTCACGAAGGCGACGAAGTTCGGGATCGCCTGAGCCAAAGCGGTATTCAATACGGTCCGACGTTCACCGGCCTGATCGCCGTGCACGGCGCGGACGCGGTGGACACCGTGCTGGCCGAAGTCGCGCCAAACCCGCCGATCCGTGCGGACCACGCCGCCTACGGCGTGCACCCCGCACTCCTGGACGCCTGTTTCCAGTCGGTGGCTGCTCATCCGGACGTTCATGCGATGGGCGGCGACGTGGTGGCCTTGCCGACGGGTGCCCGACGCGTGCGCGCCTACGACTCGGCACGCAATGCCAGGTATTGCCACACGCGGGTCACCACCATCGACGCCACCGGTATCGAAGCCGACGTCGAGGTGCTCGACCAGCACGGCACGGTGCTGCTCGTCGTGCAGGGGCTGCGATTCTCGACTGGCGCATCCGAGAATGCCCGCAAGGACCGAGTGTTGTCCGAGCGCTTGTTGGCGATCGAATGGCAGCAACGTCAGTTGCCCGAGTTGCCAAAGGCCGACGCGGGAACGTGGCTGCTCATCGGTTGTCCTGCAGACGACGTGGTGGCCACCCAATTGAGCGCGGCGCTGGAAGGCCATGGCGCGCATTGCCTCAGCATGAACTGGCCAAACGAAGACGGTGGCTCGAACGGCGAGGTACTCAGAAACCATTTGCGCGGCGATGAATTGACCGGTGTGGTGGTCGTGACCGAACCGGGCGACCGCGCGTTGGACGAGCAGAGCGCGCTGCGAGGTCGCGAGTACGTGCAGCACCTGGTGCACATCGCCCGCGAGTTGATGGACACGTCAGGAGAGCCACCGCGTCTGTTCGTGGTGACACGCGGTGCGCAGGCAGTCCTGGCCGGCGAACGGCCCAACTTGGAGCAGGCCGGGCTGCGTGGCCTGATCAGGGTGATCGGCAATGAGCAGCCACCTCTCGGCGCCACCCACATCGACGTCGACGAAGCCGATGGGGTCGCCCAACTAGTGGCATGGCAGCTTCTCGTCGGCTCCGACGAGGACGAGACCGCGTGGCGCAACGGCGACTGGCACACCGCCCGGCTGTATCCCACGCCGCTTGGCGCAGAGGATCGGCACACCACCGACGCCGACCCGCAGCACGACGGGATGCGTCTTCGGATTCGCACGCCCGGGGACTTGGAGTCGATGGAACTCGTTGCCACCGAACGCGTTTCACCGGGGCCTGGCCAGATCGAGGTGTCGGTCCGCGCATCGAGTCTCAACTTCGCCGACGTGCTGGTCGCATTCGGCCGCTACCCCTCCTTCGAGGGACGACTGCCTGAGCTCGGCGCCGACTTCGCCGGGGTCGTGACCGCGGTCGGACCCGACGTGACCGACCATGCGGTGGGCGATCACGTGGGCGGGCTCTGCGCCGACGGCACTTGGGGCACCTTCCTGACCTGCGACGCACGCCTGGCCGTCACACTGCCTGCCGGCCTCTCCGACGCCCATGCGGCCGCCGCGACCACCGCGCACGCCACCGCCTACTACGGCTTGCACGACCTGGCCCACCTCACCGCTGGCGACAAGGTGCTGATCCACTCCGCGACGGGCGGCGTCGGCCAGGCGGCGATCGCCATCGCCCGAGCCGCCGGAGCCGAGATCTTCGCCACCGCAGGCAGCGACGCGCGTCGAGACCTATTGCACAACATGGGCATCACGCACGTGTACGACTCACGGAGCCTGGAGTTCGCCGACCGGATTCGCGACGATACCCAGGGGTACGGCGTCGACGTCGTGCTCAACTCGGTCACCGGAGCGGCCCAGCGCGCCAGCCTCGAATTGCTGGCGTTCGGCGGGAGATTCGTCGAGATCGGCAAGCGCGACATCTACGGCGACACCCGGATGGGGCTCTTCCCCTTCCGGCGCAACCTCACGTTCTACGCCGTCGACCTTGGGCTGTTGTCACACAGCCACCCGGATCGGTTCCGACGACTGCTGGCCACGGTGTATCGACTCGCCGCCGACGGCACGCTGCCGCCACCGGAGTGCACGCACTACCCACTTGCCGACGCCACCACGGCGATTCGAGCGATGAGCGGCGCCCAACACACCGGCAAGCTGATGCTCGACGTCCCGGCCGCAGGCCGCATGCGGGTCGTGGTGCCGCCGGTGCGCGTCGACGTCTTCCGGCGGGACGGCGCCTACATCGTCACGGGCGGACTTGGCGGCCTTGGACTGTTCTTGGCCGAGCACGTGGCCTCCGCTGGTGCCGGGCGCATCGTGCTGTCCGCGCGGACGCAGCCCTCCCCGCAGGTGCTGGAGAGGATCGAAGCCATCCGGGTGGGCGGCGCCGACGTCGTCGTGGAGTGCGGCGACATCGCTGAACCCGAGACCGCGGCCCGGTTGGTCGCCACGGCGACCGCCACCGGGTTGCCTGTGCGTGGTGTGCTGCACGCCGCCGGGGTGATCGAGGACGCCATGCTGGCCAACATCACCGACGATCTGATCGAACGCGACTGGGCACCAAAGGTTTACGGCGCCCTGAACCTGCATGACGCTACCGTCGGCCAGCCGTTGGACTGGTTCTGCTCCTTCTCTTCGGCGGCAGCGCTGGTCGGCTCGCCAGGGCAGGGCGCCTACGCTGCGGCCAATGGCTGGCTGGACGCCTTCGCACGATGGCGCCGAGATCAAGGCCTGCCCGCCAACACGATCGCATGGGGCGCGTGGGCAGAGATCGGGCGAGGCACCGCGATGGCGGCGAGCACCGACGTCGCCATCACTCCAGACGAAGGCGCGTACGCGTTCGAGGCCCTGTTGCGCCATGACCGCGCCTACAGCGGCTACGCCCCGATCGCGGGCACCCCGTGGCTGTCGGCCTTCGCCCAACGCACACCCTTCGCCGAGGCGTTTCGCGCCAGCAGGAAGAACCCAATGGGCGCAAGCAAGTTGCGCGCCGAACTCGACGAGTTGCCCCTTGACGAATGGCCGTTGCGGCTGCGGCGGATGATCTCCGATCAGGTCAGCGTCGTCGTGCGGCGCAGCATCGATCCCGACCGTCCACTGCCCGAATGCGGCATCGACTCCTTGGGCGCCCTCGAACTGATCACCAGGATCGAGGCCGAGACGGGGGTCCGCGTCAGGGCCACCGAGATCACCACCATTCGCGGCCTGGCGGGACTGCTGTACGAGAAACTCGCACCAGCCGAGACTCGCTAAACCTGCGGCTCTGGACTCGGGTCGAGCGAAGCGACGGGAAATGCCTGGGACGATCGCTTGGGCAACCGCGCCCGGACTGCGGCCTGAACCGATGTCAGCCACTTCGACGGACGCTGCGATGAACGGGGCTTCCGGCTCCGGCCCGACGGCCACCAGTTCGCCTTGCCCACCAGCACCGCCAGCGCGGGCACGGTGATGGTGCGCACGATGAAGGTGTCCACCAGCAGACCGACACCAATGATGAAGCCGCCTTGCACCATCGACCCGATGCTGCTGAACAACATGGCCAGCATCGGTGCCGCGAAGATCATGCCCGCAGTGGTGATTACGCTTCCGGTCGTGCGGACCGTACGGATGACGCCAGATCGGATTCCGTTCGGGGACTCGTCGCGGATCCGCGAGATCAACAACATGTTGTAGTCGACGCCGACCGCCACCAGCACTATGAACGCCATTCCCGGCGTGCTCGCAGCCATGGGCTGGCCGCCGATGAGCTGCAGCACGATCACCCCGATGCCCAGCGACGCGAGGCACGAAAGGATCACCGTGCCAACGAGATACAGCGGTGCCACTACCGCCCGCAGCAGCACCACCAGGATCAAGAAGACCACCGCGACGGTGATCAGCACGATGAACCGCAGATCATGGTTGAAGTAGTCGCGCAGCTCGCTGTAGTACGGGGTCATGCCCGACATCGATATCGATGCGTCGGCCAGCGACGTGTTGGCCTGCGCACCGCGCGCGGTTTCGAGGATCGTCTTGACCTGATCCATGGCCTTGGTGTCGTACGGGTCCAGCGAGGATTGCACCAGGTAGCGCGCCGAGTGTCCGTCGCGTGACATGAAGACCTTGGCGACGTCCTTGAATTGATCGTTGCCAAGGATCTCCGGCGAAATGTAGAAGCCCGCAACGCCGGGATCGGACGCGTTGAGTTTCATCGACAGCAGGAAGGCCGAGGCACGCGACAGTCCTTCGCCAAGCTGCTTGGTTTGGTCGTCCAGTACCCGAAGTCCGTCGGCGATCTTTCGACTGCCGTCGGCAAGGGCGTCGGCACCCTGCTGAAGGCTCGACATGCTCTGGCCCAGTCCATTGGGATTGTTGACGCCAAGCGTGCGAATGGCTTTGGCGGCCGCATCCAGGGAAGGTTGCATCTGGTGCAAGCCGTCCACGAGACGCTGTAGCCGATCACGCTGCTGTCCGCAGTCGGGATCGTTGTCGCACCCGGGGTCGTTCTTGAGCCCGTCCAGTGCGTCGGTGGCCATGCCGACCATGTCCTGGAAGTTCTGACTGCCCGACCGGGGCGGCTGGGCCGGGTCGCCCATCTCGCCTGCGGCCTGTGCGTCGGCCAACTCCCGCTGCGCATCCTGGAATTCCTGAGAGCTCTCCAGTTGCTCTCGCACGGTGGCCATCGCCTTGTTCAGGCCGTCGAGAATCCCCGTCATCTTCGTCAGTTGGCTGCGCACGGTGCTCAGGCTGTCGGCGAGTTTGTCGGCTCCGCCGGTCAGCGCGGCGCGCGCGTCGGTGCTGTCGGTGATCTTCGACGTCGCGTCCGCGAGCTTGTTGCCGATCTCGCCTGCCTGATAGCTGAGCGTGGCCTGCTCAAGCGGTGCGCCCGTCGGCCGGGTGACGCCCCGCACCGTATCGATGTCGGGCAGCTGACTGACCCGCTGTGCCATCTGCTCGAGATCGGCGAGCGCCTTGGTGGTCCGCAAGTCGTGCGGTGAGTTGATGAACACGTACTGCGGCGCAGTGAGACTCGCCGGGAAGTGACGCTCGATCACCGACATGCCCACGTTGCTCTCGGCCGATGACGGCAGCGAGGTGCGCGCGTCATAGCTGGTGTGTAGCAAGGCCACACAAGCCGCCAGCGGGACCAGGATGACGAGGCTGGCGACCAGGTGCCTGCCGGGGCGCCGCACGATGTGAATACCGGACCGCCGCCAGAACTTGTTGGTGAGCTCCTTCTTCGGCTTCGCCCAGCCACGACGGCCGCCGAGCACCAGCATCGCGGGCAACAGCGTGATCGACGCAAGGAAGGCCACCGCAATCGAGACGGCCAGCGCAGGCCCGGTGGTGGAGAACACCTTGAGGGACGTGAAGCTCATGCCGAGGAAGGTGATCGCGACGGTCGCCGCGGAGGCGGCGATCACCTTGCCGATCGATGACATCGCGCGTGCGACGGCAACGTCGGAATCGAGCCCTTGCCTTAGGTATTCGTGATACCGGCTGATCAGGAAGACCGCGTAGTCGACGCCGGCGCCGATCATCATCGCGCTCATGAACACGATCGTCTGCTGGGAAATGGCCAGGCCCATCTCCGCCAGGGCGGCCACCACCTGCGTCGCGGCCGCCTGCGAGATGCCGATGGTCACCAGCGGCAGCAGGATCGTGAAGACGTTGCGGTACACCATGATCAGAATCAGCAGCACCATGATCAGCGTCGCGGTCTCGATGACCCGCAGATCGCGCAGTCCGATTTCCTCGCGTTCGGCGACCGTCGCGGTAAGCCCCGTCATGTGCACCGTCAGCGCCGAGCCCGCGACCGTCTGATTGACGGTCGCCACGACCCGCTGATAGGCGTCGTTGGAGGTCGGTGAACCCAGTTCGCCCGCAATGCCGACCGGGATGAACCACGCCTGGTGGTCCTTGCTCTCCATCACGTCGCGCAGCGGCGGCTGGGAGACGAAGTTCTGCACCATCACGACGTCGCGGATGTTGCGATCCAACTTGTCCACCAAGCTGCGGTAGACGTCCTCGTCGGCGGTGGTCAGCCCATGGTCGTTGGTGAGTACCACCAGGGCGATGTTCTGGATCCCCGGTTCGTGGAAGGCTTCGGTCATCTGGCGGGTCGCCGCCATCACCGCGGAGCTACCCGGCAACAGCTCCTGGTCGCGGTCGCTGGCCAGTTTCATCAGTGGCGTGACCGCCATCGACAGCACCGCGACAAGAATCAGCCAGGCGGCGATCACCAACCACGGCCAGCGCAGTACGACGTGCGCCAGTCTCCCGAACACGCCGATGACCGGCGACCTCTTGGCGAGGTCGTCGTCCACCACCTCGTTCGGTCGTCGTGGCCAAGTCAAGTTCACATCGTCTCACCGCTGAGCAACTGGCCGAGCTGCCGGCCATACGAACTCAGCGCTTCGGTGCTCAGCATCGCCTGATGGGTGGTGTCGACTGGGTGCACGACGATGTCGCCGGCCACGTGCGGTCGCCAGGTGCGGTGCAGGAACGCGGACCGGGGCGAGCGAAGCGACGGGGAATAACCCCGATCGCTGTCGTCTCGCTCAGCGGAGAACATGATCGCATCACCATGGAAGACACCGGCTTCGTGGTCGCGGTAGAACGCGATGTTGGTGTTGAAATTGTCCACCATCCGATCCAACAGCTGACCGTATCCAGCGAATTCTGCATCACCTGGCTGGCCGACCAGTTCGTCCAGCTGCTTCCTGTCCACGGCCGTGCTCGCCATGCTGCTGAGGCTTGGCTCGGCGTCGAGGAGGACGAGCCGTGCGGCACCGCCGCGGCGCTCGAGCTCCGCGGCGACCTCGTGCGCGACCACCCCGCCAAACGACCAGCCAAGCAGGTGATACGGACCGTCCGGACGAAACGCTTGAATCCTGTCGGCGTATTTGACCGCCATGTCGCGGATCGATCGTGGTGCATCGTCGTCGACGCCGTCGAAGACTTGCTGAATACCGATGATCGGGCCGTCGAGGTATTCACCGAGAACCTGGTAGGGCCAACTGACCCCGCTCACCGCATGCATGCAGAACACCGGAACACCGGCGCCATCCTTCAGGACCTGAACCGGGGCGATCTCTACCGTCGACGCAGTGCCCGTCACTAGTCGCTCGCTGAGGGCACGCACAGTGGGGGCCTCGAAGACGGTCGGCACCGAGAGTTCGCTACCCAGGTCACTGTTGACGGCCGCGATCAGGCGCATCGCCGAGATGCTGTCCCCGCCTAGATCGAAGAAGGACTCATCGACACCAACGGACCCCGACTCAAGGCCGAGCACGCGGCCGTAGATGTCAGCCAGCGCCTCCTCGGTGGGATTGCTCGGCGCGCGGTACTCGCCGGACCGGAATTCCGGAGCCGGCAAGGCGCGGATGTCGACCTTGCCGTTGACCGTCACTGGTAACGCGTCGAGCACGACCACGGCCGCAGGGACCATGTGTGCCGGTAACCGGTCGGCCAGTCGTTCGCGCATGGCAGCGGGGTCGGCGGTGCCGGTGACATACCCGACCAGGCGCTTGCCGCCGGTACCGTCCTGACGGGCGATCACGACCGCTTGCGTGACGCCGTCGAGGTCGGCCAACGCGGTTTGGACCTCACCGGGTTCGACGCGGAAGCCGCGAATCTTGACCTGGTCGTCGGCCCGCCCGACGTATTGCAGCTGCCCATCGGCTCCCCACCGCACCAGATCCCCTGTGCGATACATGCGTGAGCCGGGCGAAGTGTCGAACGGGCATGGGACGAACCGCGACGCGGTCAGCGCCGACCGCCGTATGTACCCCACGCTCACGCCGGCGCCTGCGACGTACAGTTCGCCGACCACGCCGCGGGGCACGGGACGTAACCAGGCGTCGAGGACGAACAGTGCGGCCCCCGGCACCGGCGAACCGATCGGCACCGCCGTGGAACGTCCGGCAGGCCCAGCTTCCAGGGACGCAGCCATCGCCGCGTACACCGTGGTCTCGGTCGGACCGTAGGCATTGATCATCACCCGGCCGGTCCCCCATCGGTCGACCAGCTCGTGCGGGCAGGCTTCGCCACCCACCAGCAACGCCACCGATTCCAAGCCCTCTGGCGATAGCATCCCTGCCGCAGACGGGGTCTGGGTCAGCACGTCGACCCGTTCGCGGACCAGCATGGTGTGGAACTCGTCCGGTGAGGCAGCGACCGGCTCCGGCACGACCACCAAGCGCCCGCCGTGCAGCAGTGCACCCCAGATCTCCCACACCGAGAAGTCGAAGGCGTACGAGTGGCACTGCGTCCATGCCTGACCCGACGTCAGCCCGGGGTTCGGTGAGCCGAACAGCCGGGTCACGTTGGCGTGCGAGACGGCGACGCCCTTGGGTACACCGGTGCTGCCGGAGGTGTAGATGACGTAGGCGACGTCATCCGGGGCGGGGGCCGGGAGCGACGCATTCGCCGGGGCGTCGAAGGCGGAGTCCGCAGAGGTGTCGACGGCAATCACCTCTACGCCAAGCCCATTGAACCGCTCGGCGAGAGCATCCGCCGTGATCACGACGCTCGGCGAGGCATCGGCAAGCATGAACGCGAGCCGGTCTGCGGGCACGGCAGGGTCGATCGGCAGGTAGACCGCTCCGGCCTTGAGCACCGCCAGAATCGACACGATCGCATCGGCCGACCGCGAAAACATCAGTGCGACAGTCTCCCCCGCGCCCACGCCGCGAGCGACCATGTGGCGCGCAAGCCGGTTCGCAGCGTCGTCGAGCTCCCGGTAGGTCATCGACAGCCCGCCGAAGGTCACCGCGAGTGCGCCGGGCGCGCGCTCGACCTGGGCGGCGAAGAGTTCGGGAATCGACACGGCTGCGGCCATCGGGTCGGACAGCGCCCTCCGGTGGCCGAACGCGTCGAGCCTGGCGTGCTCATCCGCATCGAGCATGTCGACCGACGACAGCCTGCGCATGGGAT
>Ga0105237_10007405_pt1 | contig 12018 bp, 14 predicted proteins | sample KBSC24metaG_FD_81520 | JGI IMG/M metagenome (GOLD analysis project Ga0105237, IMG submission 81520) | Corn rhizosphere microbial communities from Kellogg Biological Station, Michigan, USA - KBS C2-4 metaG | ecosystem: Host-associated > Plants > Roots > Rhizosphere > Soil | place: Michigan, USA... | reverse complement strand
GGGCGGCTACTTCATGCGGCGGCTTCGTGTGAGCGGCGAGCGCTACGCCGAGGAGCCGGAGAAGAACCAGTATTCGCACATTTGCGAGGCGGGCGAGAACGCCTTCCTTGGCGGCGGCGAGGGTAGGGCGGTGACGATGGGCAACGTCGCGACCACGCCGGTGCAGGCATGGAATCGGCGCAAGACGATGCGCAGGGTGTCGTGAAGGAGGTCCCCGCCTTCGGCGTCGAGCCCCGGCGCTGGACCGTCGTCTTTCATCGCAAGGCCGAGAACCGGTTTTTCGACCTGATCGCGATGGGGCACTTCAAGCACTGCTCGGCGTTCGCATGGCTGCCCGAACTAGAGATATGGGTGTTCTACGACGTCGGCTTCCGTCTGACACGGCTGACCCACATCGCCGACGGCCAGTTCGCGCGCGCCACGATCGGGAATTTGTGCCAGGGCAATGCGACGGTGACGATCGAGGCACGGCATGACGGCCTGCCGTGGATCCGCTGGGGGCTGTTCTGCACCACGGCGGTGGCGCATCTGGTTGGTATCAGGTGCGTTTCCCCCCGTCCTGACGCGCTCTACCACAGGCTCATCGCCCTTGGTGGAGACTTGCGTGACGATGAGCCCAGCCGAACCGCCCCCGGTCGCCGTCGATCCGAACCTCGCCGCCCAGCAGGCGGCGGCGCAGAACGAGATGATCAAGAACCTGCAGGTGCAATCGCAGAGTGATACCGCATCGATCATGGCGCGCTACGGAACGCGCCTCGCCATGTCCGGTGGCACGGGCGCCGCCACCGCGCCGCTGGTCACGCCGTCCTCGCCCTCGCCGCAGTTCGCCAGGGGCACGTTCTGATGGCCCTCGCCAACGCGCTCTCCACCATGACGCAGGAGGCCAAGAGCCAGGCGGCCGCCGATCGCCTCGCAGCCGCGAGGCACTGGAAGGCGCGATGGGAGATGGATTTTCGCGAGTGCTATTTCTTCGCCTCGCCGCATCGCCAGCGCATCATGAACTCGGCGTCGTCCTCGACCGTCAACCGCATTCTCGATGCCGGTGAATTGAACACCGACGAAGCGTTCATTCTTTGCGGCGACTTCGTCACCGAGGTCGTCAACGCCTTCATGCCGGAGGCCAAGCCGTGGTGCGAGATGGGCCGCGGCATGGATGTGCCGCAGGCGGCGTGGGACAAGGTCAAGGACAAGGTCAAGGTCAACGAAACCGCGATCTTCGACGCGATGCGGGCCTCTAACCTCTATTCGGAAGTGGCGAAGGGCTTCTATCCCGACCTGTCGATCGGCACGGTGGGGCTGTGGATCCAGCGCCCGCACCCGGCCTCGCCCATCATCAACTCCGCGGTACCACTACGGGAGATCGAGATCAATCTCGGCCCATACGGCGACATCGATGACCGCTTCGTGGTCCGCTACACCCGCAACTGCTACGTCCGCGAGCTGGTCGGCGAGGAGATCTGGGCCAAGATCAGCGACGAGCTCAAGAAGGAAATGGACTCGGACGCCAAGGGTCAGACCCAGGTGGTGTGGGGCTATTGGCGGATCTGGGAGGATCGCTCCGACGAGGTCTGGCAACACGTCGTCATGGTCGGCAAGACCGGCAACAATCTGGTGCACGATGTCGAGCTGCGCGGCGAGGGCTGCTGCCCGCTGTGGATTGGCCGCTTCAACCCAACCCCCGATGCGCCCTGGGGCCACGGTCCCTTGATCATGGGGTTGCCCAGCCTGCGCCAGATCGACGAGGCCGAGATCATGATCCAGGAAAATGCCGAACTGGCGATGCGGCCGCCGACGACCTATCCCTCGAATTCGTTCTCGCAGGTCGACCAGGGATTCGAAAGCGGATTCGCCTATCCGATCCAGCCCGGCGAAGAGGTCGCGATCAAGAAGATCTACGACGCGCCGGCGCCGAACTCGGAGAATTTCGCCTACTCCGAGAAGGTGAAGAAGCTGCGCAAGCTGTTCTATGTCGATTTGCCGGAGCAGACCGGCGACACCCCGCCGACGCTCGGCCAATGGCTGGACGAGATGGCGCGCGCGCAACGCCGCATCGGCACGCCGGGCATGCCGTTCTGGCGCGACCTCAGCCAGATTTTCATCCGCTACAAATACCTGCTGGAGAAATCCAAGGCGATCGAGCCGATCACGGTCGATGGCCGCCAGGTCGCGATGTTGCCGCGCAATCCGGCGCAAGCCTCGGCTCAGACGCAGGAACTGGCGGAAGCCGCGCGCACCGCGCAAATCTGCGCTGGTACGTTCCCCGAGGGCTGGAAGATGAATATCGACGATCGCGCCACCATCAAGAACTGGATCGAGAAGTCGCGCACCGGTGCCGTGCTCGAGATGCGGCCGATCGGGCAGGTCGCCGAGGCCACCAAGCAGATTGCCGCGCTCGCCGGAGCCCGCCATGTCGGAGATCCCGGCGAAGCCACCCCGGGGCCGGCGGCATGACACATCCCTTGCCCGACAAACTGTTGCTAGAGGCGATCGACCGCATCGCGCGCACCCCGGATGGCCGCCTCGCCTACCTCTACCTGCAGCGCCGCATGATGGAGGTCACCAGCCTGAATGACCCCTGTGCGTTGAGCGCTGACAACGGCGAGCGCAGGTTCGCCGCCAGATTGCTCGGCCTCATGGCAAAAGGGATCCTCGAAAGTGGCGGACGAACCAGTAGCGGCGACGGCACCGGCGGCACCGAGCAGCCCATTGTCAGCCCCCCCGGCCAGCCCGTCGACGCCCGCGGCACCCGCGGCGCCGGCCGCCGCATCACCGAGCGAACCATCGTCCCCGGCTGGAACGACCGCGACATCGACACCCCCGACGAAACCTGACTGGCTGCCCTCGGATGAATTCTGGGATGCCGAGAAGAGCGAGGTCCGTGGTGCCGACCTCGGCAAGAAGTTCAACGAGATGGCGACGTGGAAGGCCGCGGAGGATGTCCGCAAGGGCGCCCTGCCGCAGACCCCGGACGCCTACAAGGTCGAGCTGCCCGCCGATTTCAAGGCGCCGCCCGGTGTCGACTTCAAGCTCGACGCCGCCAATCCCGCCTTCGGCCAGCTCAGGTCTGTCGCCCACAAGCACGGCCTGACCCAAGACGCGGTCAACGAGCTGATCGGCGTCTACGCCAGCGACAAGCTCGGCAGCGATGCACAGATCGCCACGGCGCGCACCGCCGAGATCGCCAAGCTCGGAGCGGCCGGACCGCAGCGCGTCGATGCGATCAACCGTTTCATGGACGCCTCCGGGCTCGGAGTTCTCAAGTCCGGCGTGTTCACCGCCGCCCAGGTCGAGGCCTGGGAGAGCCACATCACCAAGCTAACCACGCAGGGCGGCGCCAGCTTCTCGCAGCAGCACCGCACCGCGCCGGATACCACGGCGATTCCCGGCTACGACAAGATGAGTTTCGAGCAGCGCCGCCTGGCGCAGGACCAACTCGCCGCCACCCGGCGCAGAGCTTAAGACGGAGGACGCCTAGATGGTTTCGCTCACGACTACGATCTCGACGCCCACCAACTTTGTCGAATACGCGAAGTCGATCGACGAGAACGATCCGACCCGCACCTTCGTCGAGAACATGATCGAGACCTCCGACGTGATGCGGGCTATCCCGATCCTGCCCGCCGAGCGGGGAAAACGCGCGTACATGGACATCGCGTCGCTGCCGACCGTCGGGTTCCGCGGGTTCAACGAGGCGGCCAACCAGGGCCTCGGCTCGTTCAACCTGCGCGAGGAAGATACGTTCTTCATCGATGACTACATCTACGCCGACCGCGCCATGCTCGATCGTCTCGGCCCCGAGGGCAAGTACAAGCAGGAGAAGCTCAAGAGCGTAGCCCTCGGCCAGTTCTTCAGCCAGAACGTCATCAAGTCGGACAACTCGAGCAATCCCCGCACCCCGAACGGCATCCAGGTGCGATGCCTCGACACCACGGCGATCACCGGCAACCTGATCAACAATTCGGCCGCGGCCGGCGGCGCCGCGCTGTCGCTCGCCAATCTCGACCAGCTCTACTGGCGGGTGAACAAGCCGACCCACTGGATCATGCCCAGGGGCATGATGCCGCAATGGGACACCGCGGCGCGCAACAACACGCTGGTCAACCAGACCGTGGCCTATGCCGAGGACGACGTTGGCCGGCGCATCATCAAGTTCAAGGGCCTGCCGATCCTGTTCGGCTACGAGCCCGACGACTCGCCCGACCTGTTGCCGTTCACCGAGGTGGCATCTGGCGGCGGCGGCGCGGTCACCGCATCGATCTACTGCGTGTCGTTCCGGCCCGGCGGGTTCTACGCCATCGAGCAGACCCCGCTGTCCGTGATGGCGGAAGGCCCCGTGCCCGGCATGCCCTTCGACTCCACGCACATCAAGTGGGATTACGGCTTCGCGCGGGAGCACCCGAAGGCCATCGCCCGCCTGACCTCCGTCACCAATGCCGCGATCGTGGCGTAAGGAGCTGATCCCATGGCCTTGACCGCAAACGCAATTCCCTCCCAGGTTACGACGTTCCCGTGCCCGTGGGATGCCCAGCTCGCATTCACCGATACCCAGACGCTGGCTGCAACCGGGTACCTGAACAACCTGAACTCCGGGCAGATCGACCTCGGCGGCGCCAAGCCGGTTGCCGCGGCCGGCCGCACCGATTTCATCTGGAACCTGGACATCACCGCGATCGACGTGTCATCCGGCGACGAGACCTATCAGCTCGCACTGCTGGGCTCAAACGACACCTCGTTCGGCAACGGCAACGTCGAACTGCTGGCCTTCCACGATCTCGCCGCCGCTTCCGCCGGCCGCGTCATCGCGACGCTGCTGGGTGTCTCGCCGACCATCCCGCCGACCAATCTTGGCGGCACGCTGATCCAGCTCCCGGCGACCAACCTGATGCAGCGCATCTATTACCGCTTCCTGCGCGCGCGCCTGATCGCCGGTGGCACCACGCCATCGATCACGCTGAGTTCCTGGATCAGCCGCGCCGGCATCGACGTCTGACGGAGATCATGGGATGGCGACGAGCAACGGCGCGTTCACGCTGACGATCAACACCAACGTCGGCTTCGGCGAGACCGGTCGCCCCCATACCGAGAGTATCGCGCTGCGGGACATGCTTCTGCAGGTCGCGCAGGATGTCGGAGCGGGCCGCCCGTCGCGCCACATCTTCGACCGCAACGGAAACGACGTCGGCTCCTATAGCTACGGGTCAGGGACGATCAACGCAGGAAGGTAAGACCATGGCCGGAACGATCACGATCGACACCAACAAGCCGGTGACCGCCTATCACATCGTGACCGGCGCCCAGGTTTTCCCCTACGAGATCGACGCCGTGCACGCGATCGGCAACCATCCGCTGGAGTGGAGCGCCACGCCGTGGACCCGCGAGGACGCCGAGAAGTCCCGCCAGCGCCTGAACGAACGCAACGAGGCCGAGGGCATGGCTCCGATCCCGGCGCCCGCACCACTCTCGCCCGAGGATCAGGCCGCGCTCGACGAGCACAACAAGGCGGTCGCCGAGGCCGCTGCCCGGCTGAAGGCCTATCACGAGCGCAAGGCCAAGGAGAAAGCCGAGGCCGAGCAGGTCGCTGCCGACGAGGCGCTGGTCGCCTCGATCCCGCCGCAGCCCGAGCCGAACCGCCGCCCGCTCAGCCCGGCCCAGATCCGCAAGGCCGCCGCGCAGCTCAGCCCCGAGGAAGAAGCCGCGCGCGCCGAGGCCGACAAGAAGGCCGAGCAGAAAGCCGCCGATGACGAGCGCGCCCGCAAGGCAGCGGCCGACAAGGCCCATGCCGATCAGCTCGCCGCATCCAACGCCAAGATCACCGGTTGAAGTCCCGAGCGCCCAAGACTGAAATGGGGAATTGAGATGCACACGCGGCTGATCGCCCCATTCTTTTTGCCGCTCGCCGCGCTGCTTGCGGCTCCCGCCCAGGCGCAGATGGCGTGCCCCGATCCCTATTCGGCGCGCGGGCCGTGCACTGCGATCCAAGGCAACGCCGCTGGAACGACGGGCGCCGTCGTCGGGACGCTGGCCGCCACAGCCGGCAAGACGACCTACATCTGCGATTTCGACGTTTCAGCGATCGGCGGCACCGCTGCCGTCGGTCCCGTCACGGTTGCCGGCCTGCTCGGCGGCTCCAAGGTCTATCAGCTCACGTCGTCTGCGGCCGGTGTCCTTTTGTCGAAGAAGTTTGATCCATGCTACCCGGCCAGCGCGCAGAACACGGCGATCACGATAACGACCACCGCTGACGGCACGGCCACCGCGGTCGACGTCAACTCGTCGGGGTATCAATACTAGGGTGCGTTGTCCAAGGCTGTCGGTCGCCGCACGGTGACCTCACCAGCATGGAGCACCCGTCATGAGCCGCCGCCTTTCCCTTGCCATAGCCGCACTGCTGCTCGCCGGGACCGCGGAAGCGCAGTCGCCCGCACTGCCATTCACCTATCCCGTCACGGTCGGCGCGGCATCGGCCCAGGTCATCCCGACCAATCCCGCGCGCCGGCGCATCAAGTTCACCAACCCGAACCCGACCGCTCTGGTCGCGGTGTGCCCGACCATCAGCCGCACGGCGACTCCAACCATTACCTGCACGGTCAACGGGGCCGGCTCGACGACGTTGCTGCCCTACCAGTCAGAGACATTTGACGGCGTCGGCGGAACGCCGAAGGTCGATTCCGCATGGAACGCGATCGCCAGCGCGCCGGGCTCGGCCCTCACCATCTACGAGTGGGAATGAACCATGCTGAAGCGCCTCGCCATTGCCGCATGCCTCGCGCTCGCGCCGCACGTAGCCGTCGCTCAGATGGCGGTGATCGCACCGACTCCGACCTCGCCGACCGAGAACAGCGACCGCATCGCCACCACGGCATGGGTCAATAACTTCGTCAATGCCGGCCTGCCGCTGCCCACCGGCAAAATCTGGATCGGATCGGCCGGCAACATCGCGACCGCGCAGACACCCTCCGGCGACTGGACGATCAGCACGGCAGGCGTGGCGACGATGGCCACGGTCAACGCCAACGTCGGTTCCTTCGGCTCGGTGACGCAATGCATTACGCTCACCGTCAACGCCAAGGGCCTGATCACCGCCGCTTCTGCCGCGACCTGCACGCCCGCGGTCGGCAGCGTGACTGGGCTCGGCGCCGGTGTGGCCACAGCGCTCGGCATCAATATCGGCACGGCCGGATCGGTCGTGGTCAATGGCGGCGCGCTGGGCACACCATCATCCGGCGTACTGACGAACGCGACAGGACTGCCGCTCGGCACCGGCGTGACCGGAAACCTCCCGGTTGGCAACCTGAACAGCGGCACCAGCGCATCAGCGACCACGTTCTGGAACGGCGCTGGGATCTGGGCGAGCGCGATCACCAGCGTCACGCCTGGCGCGGGCCTTGTGTCCTCGACGACCGCTAGCTGCTCGCAGACCGCCGTCACGACGTCCGGCACGCTGTCGCTCGGCAGATGCGTCGACGCCCGCACCACCACGACGGAGACCATCGCCGACAGCGCGCGGGGCAAGTTGATCACCTTCTCGAACGTGTCGGCGACCGCGGTCTCGATCGCGCAAGCCGGCGCGGCGTCCGCGTTTCAGGCCGGATGGGTCGTCTTCCTGAAGAACGAAAACACCGGCATCGTCACGATCACGCCGACCACCTCGACAATTGACGGTAGCGCGACGTTCACGATGTCGCGCGGCGATAGCCTTGCACTGATCTCCGATGGAGCAAACTACAAGGTGATGCCGTCGCGCCAGTGCTGCACGCATCTGTCGCAGGTCTACACCGCATCGACGACCTACACCCCACCGCCCGGTGTCTATTTCGTGCGTACCAAGGTGTGGGGCGGCGGCGGGGGCTCCTGCGGCACAGCGGCCTCGGTCGCTGGCGCCGGCGGTGGGGGCGGCGGCTATTCCGAACAGACCGTCGCTGTCGTGCCGGGCTCTGGCGTCACCGTGACCATCGGGGCGGCCGGCACGGCGGGGTCATCGGTAGGGCCGACCGGCGGCGGAACCGGGGGCCAATCGGTGTTTGGTGCGGTGACGGCCAACGGCGGGGTTGGCTCCGCGGCCTGCACGGCAGGAACGAACGGAGGCGCGGGCGGGACGGCCAACGGCACGTTCAACGTGAGCGGCGGCGCCGGTGCGAATAACAACACCGTGAACCTGGGCGCGACGCAATCCGGAGGTCAGGGTGGGGCTTCGTTCGGGACACCCCTGACGCAGCCGGGGAATGCCGGGAATGCGCCCGGTAGCGGGGCCGGGGGGTCGGTGGTCGGATCGGCAAACGGCTTTGCTGGCGCGATCGGGCGCGTGGTTGTCTACGACTGAGAGGGATAGATGGCAGCCTTCGAATGGCCCTTGGGAAAATTGGAGCTGGTAAATTCCGCGCTGTCGCAGACCGGCGACAGCCTTGTCTCGGTCGCCGATGACGGCTCGGTCGAATGGGGCTGTTGCTCGCCGGCCTACGAGCGCGGGCTCGCCTATGTCACCGAGGCTCATCCCTGGAATTGGGTAACCGACTGGCGGGTGCTGCAGCCGTCTCAGACCGCGCCGCTCGATGACCGCTGGGACTCGGCCTATCTGCTGCCGCCTGATCTGGTCCATGCCATTCAGGTCCGCGTCAACAACGGGCCTTGCGTCTGGGACTTCCTGAACGGCCAACTTGTCGTCAATGCCAAGGGAGGCCCGCCGCCGCCCGCCGTCCCGACCACGCCATTCCAGGTGATGATCAAGGGCATCTTCTCAACCGATAGCGATCCGGTGTTCGCGACGCCGACCGTCATCGTGGTGCTGCAGCTCTTCGTGATGTCCGGCATCTACCGCGGCATGAAGAAGGACGTCGCCGAGGCCAACAACCTCTGGAGTGCCGCGTTCAAGATGCTGGCCGAGGCCAAGGCCCGGCACGACATGCAGCAGCCCAAGCGCAAGATATTCATCTCGCGGATCAACGAATCCCGCCGCCACCGCCGGCCGGGCTCGCCCACGGTGCGTGGTCTGGGAGGTCCCGGCTGGCCGGGGACGTGAGCCATGCCGCGACAGATCCAGGGCTCACAGTTCGATTTCGGATATGGCGAGATCGACACCGACTTGAAGCGCAACGACAAGCACCCCGCGCGCCAGACCGGGCTGCGCCAGATGTCAAACGCGCGCATCCACAATTCCGGGACGATCCAGAACCGGCCGGGCCGCCGCGCGCTGTTCCCGACCGCGGGCGTGCGCATCGAAGAAATCGTGATGGCGCCGGGCAACGTGTTCAAGCTGGTATTCGGCAATAACAGCCTTGTGGTGAAGAGTTCATCGGGGGTCACACTCGCGGCGTTTTCAGCTCAGAACGAGACCCAGGGCGCCGAGGCTCTTCTTCCGTGGACGCCGGCGACGATCAACCAGATCGTTTATGCCGCGCTCGAGCGCATGGTCTATATCACTTTCCCCGGCATGCGCCCGCAGCAACTGCAATGGGATGGTGCGGTATCGTGGAGCCTTGCGGACTATACCGAACTCATCATCGGCAATTCGAAGCGGACGTTTTTCTATCGCTTCCCGGAAGCCGTCAACATCTACATGACGCCGGCCGCACAATCCGGCGCGGGTGTGGCGCTGGTATCGACAGGGCCGTGGTTCGTGCAGGCCCATGTCGGGACGCGGCTGCGCTACATCAACCGGCAGATGTTGATCACCGCGGTGGCCGACAGCACGCACGCCACGGTGACAATCGAGGAATCGTTGCCCGGCACCCAGGTTCTGAACTTCGCCGCCGATCCCACGACCACATTCTCCGTTGGCGACGTGGTGAACGGCGGGTCGTCCGGTTCCAAGGCGCTGATCACCTCGATCAATGCCGGCGCGCATCAGATCTCGCTGCAACTGCTCTCGACCAATGCAACCTTGCTCTACACCGGATATGCCCAGCAGGCGCTGTTCGCCTTCACGGCCGGTGAGATCGTGGTCGGGCCCGGCGGCGGCGTCGCCAACACCGCTGCAGGCGGCATCAACCCTCCCGGTCCAAGCCCGATCTGGGACGAAGAGGTGATGAGCCCCTATCGCGGATATCCCGCGTCATGCTTCGTCGACAATGGCCGGCTCGGCTTCTGCAACTTCGCCTCGGTGCCTCGCGGCATCGGCTGGTCCGCGGTCGGCTCGCCGACCGACCTGTATGTGGGCGGGCCGACCGTTCCGAATGGCGCGATCTTCGAACTCGCGCCCGATAATTCTCAGGTGCTCTATGTGGTACCGGGGCCTGAGAGTTCCGAGTTCGTGATCTGCGACCACAGGATCTACTACATCAAGATTGATGTCGCGAACCCGCTAAAGCCGGGCAGTGTCGGCTTTCAGATCCTGTCCGGCGACGGCGCGGCGCGGGTGCAGCCCAGAGTGTCGCAGGATTTCATCTTCTACGTCAATGCGGGCGGCAACAGTGTGATGGCGATCACCGCGCCTGGCGCCTATTACCGTCCATTCAATACCCGCAACATGTGCGACTTCCACTCGCATCTATTCAGCAATATCGTGGCGCTGGCCGCTCCGAACGCCGATGGCACGTTCAATGAGCGCTACATCTACGCGCTCAACGCCAACGGATCGATGGCATGCGGAAAGTACAACTCCAAGGATGGCCAGATCGCCGATGATATCGGCTGGGGCCCATGGTCCGGGACCGGCGCGGTCAATTGGATTGCCGCGACCAATGCCGACGTGCTGTTCACCACGAACTATTTCGGCACGATGATCTGCGAAATTCTGGACGATACGGTCTACATGGACGGCACCATGCCGGTGAACGCTCCGCCCGTGGCATTTGCGGCGCCGCCCGGTGCCGGACCGCTGTGGTGGATTCCGAACCAGAGCGTGTTCCTCATGGATCAGGTGTCGCGTCCCGTGGGGGTCTATCAGGTCGATGGCCTCGGCAACATCGTCCCGCAGAACAACGGCGGCGAAAACCTTGCCGCTGCGACACTGATGGCGGGGCAGGCATGGACCGGATCGGCCGAGCCGTTTGCACCCGACGCGCCGTCGGGCGCCGATCAGCACCAGCGCATGGAGTTGCGGCAGTACTCCTATTTCGGTGTCTACGTCATCCATTCCACCGGATTCCTGTTCGCTTCGATTTTTTCCGGCAAGCGGACCCGATTCGGGACGGTGCCCGGCACGGTGGCGAATAGCAGGCGCGTTCCGGCCTACAACATGGACGACGACACCGCGCTGCCTCCGATCCAGCGCGAGACTGTTGAGAAGTGGACGCCGGTAGGAAGCTCCTACGATCCACGCGCCGCCATCATCTGGGACACGCCAGGCCCAATTCAGATATTGGAATTTGCAACGGAAGTGAGCATCTGATGGGCACCTCGGGAGGAGGAGGCGGTTCGGCGGCGGGCGGCAACTCGCTGATGTCGATTGGGCTATCGGCCTATTCGACCATCCTGCAGAGCCAGGGCGTTGCGGCAGCCGACGAATTTCAGGCGCAGAAGCTGGAGAGCGCGGCGACCTACGGCGAGCTGAAGGCCGTGCAGACTGGCGGCCAGATGACGCGCCAGCTCAACCAGACGCTCGGCAACATCGATGCTGTCAGGGCCGCAGCCAGGACCGATCCGAACTCGCCGACCGGAATAGCCATCCGCGACGATCAGGAGGCGCAGGGTACGCAGCAGAAGGTCACGACGGTGGACAGCATCCTGGCGCAGGCCACGCAGGACAAGAACGACGCGGCCTATTACAAATCGGCCGCGAGCGATGCGCTGTTCGCCGGCGAGATATCCGCCGCCGCCGGCATCGCCAAGGGCATTGTAGGGTTCGCTCTCCCCGGGGGTGGTTGATGGTTGACCTCCCGTCCGTTCCCGATCGCATCGTCACCTCGACCGCGCCGCAGTCCTCGGTGTCGCGCTCCGACATCATCGGCGGTTCGAACCTGATGGCGAAGGCGATCGGCGACGTGGCCGACGCGCAGATGGAGATCGCGACCCGGCAGGCCAAGGAGCAGGCGGCCGATGATCTGCAGCAGCAGAAGGTCACGCTGAACGCCGACGGCTCGG
>Ga0105237_10007404_pt1 | contig 12018 bp, 8 predicted proteins | sample KBSC24metaG_FD_81520 | JGI IMG/M metagenome (GOLD analysis project Ga0105237, IMG submission 81520) | Corn rhizosphere microbial communities from Kellogg Biological Station, Michigan, USA - KBS C2-4 metaG | ecosystem: Host-associated > Plants > Roots > Rhizosphere > Soil | place: Michigan, USA... | reverse complement strand
TTGAGCCAGCGTCGTAAGTAGTGCGTAGTACCGCGCCCGCCTGCTGCACGGCGCCTTGGTTCCAGTGGTACAGTGCTGTAGCATCAGCGGTGCCTTTAAAAACTAGTATGAACTTCTGCTGACCAACTGAAGGGTGCCCTAGATCGTCGGCTTCAATAACAGGCAAGGGGATTTGGGCGTTGCCTTTTCCGGTTGTAACGGGAGCGCTAGCTATCAAGTATACGGCAGGCGGGAAGTAGATCTCGGCATAATACGTGCCGTTAGCAACGCATTCAGAGAAAGCTGTATTGACGGTGTTTTTAATGGCCGCAGTGTCGTCGGTAGTGCCATCGCCTTTGGCACCGTATTCCTGCACATTGTAGACCCCTGCTCGCCGAGTTAACACGGTTAGGTTGGCGAGACTAGAAGCAAAGCCGGTGCCGCTGGTAAAGGCGGTGGTTACCACATAGGCGCAACCCGAGAAGGTGAAGAGATCGTTGACTGCGTATGCAGTTGACGCCGTCCAGGCGCCCCGGTATTTAAGACGGGCGTTCAGATCGGCGCTCAAGCCCGAAATGGCGCTTTCCTGGAACGCATTGGCTGGGACAACCGGAGCACTGGTAAAGGTTTTGATACCGGCAATCGTTTCGTTGCCGGTATTGTGTACTACCGCTGCGTCATTGGCTTTAGTTGCTAGTGAGCCGCCAGATTTTAGCGTGCCGTCCGCATTATGCTCAACGCCCAAAAAGTCGTTCAGTATGTTACCCCAGGAGCCGTCGTCACTACCAGGAGTTGGGAGTCGAGTCATGTCGTATGTTTCACCTTTACGTTGATTACCCTTATGGTAACACGACTAAAAACAGCCAGCAATAACATGCTGGCCGCAGTTAATGAAAAGTGCAATCTCTTAAGGATTAACTGTTTGTCCGGCGTTCGGTCCGTCGGCCCACACATTGCCACTCCACACATTGCCGCTGCCCGTGTGCCAATAGGAAGTTGCATCGGGGCCGTAAACACCACAATTTGCCCAGTAAAGCGTTGAAAAGTGGTTGTTGGTAATCACAATGTTACTGGATGTTGAACCGCCACCAGGGTAAATGCAGTACGCGCCGCCAGCTATCAGGTTGTTATCAACAGTAGTATTGCTGACAGGGCCATCATCGGCAAACAGGCCAATTGAGGCCGAAGCGCCCATTTCGGTGGTTTCCGGATCAAATAGCGTATTGTGCCGGATAGTAAGACCGCCGGTGTCATTGCCGCTGGAAATAAACGGATCGGAGTGCACGTAATAATTGCATACGATTGGCTTGTCGTTAGCGTCACTGCCACAATACGGAATGAATGGCTGATTGTCGTGACCATAATTATCGTGAATATTGCCGTTGCTGGTAGAAATGGCCGCGCCAAACTGGCTGATATTGTTCCAACCGGCCTCCACATTAGTGCCGCTGTTAGAAAAGCCGTAATCTTCGCCGCCATTATCAGGTCCATGTCCGGCATTGCCGGTGATGGTGTTATGGAGCACCTTCAGGCCGCTGTAGTGGATACGTTGGTTAACGCCCCACCAGTTACTAGTAGTAATAATACTGTTTTTGATGGTGACGTTATTGGCGTACACATCAAACGAGCCGGTCATGCGCACACAATTAATTACGGTATTGTCGGCGTTAATGGTGATGTTGCCGCTCATGTTGGTATAACTAGAACAGCCAACGGGACCGGTGTTGGTAGCATCTGGAAAGCCGCAACTGTGCGGCGTGTGTGCACAATCAGTCGCTGGTGGATTGCTGGGTGGGCTACTAGCGCCCGAAGATGGTGGTGATGTACTGTCGGTTGGAGAGGGTGTTTTATCCTCGGTTGGGGTGGTTTTTGTGGGATCGGTCGGCTTAGTCGTCGGTGATGTAGATTTGGATTTTCCTGTACCAAAATGTTTGGGTTTTGCACCGTCCTGTGCAGCTGGTGCAGCGACGCTGGATGAAGTTGTGGGGCTAGTGTGATGAGTGAAGTGATAGGTATAGTGCGCCGCAAATACAATGGTTCCACCCAGCAGGGCAGTCGTCGTTAGCATAAGTACAGCGATAAATAGTGGCTGGCGCCAGTGGGCAAATCGATGTACCCGTGGCTGATCTGGTGATACTACTGGGGTTGATGGAACCATAACCCTTTTATTAAAACATAATCAACAGCTATTCCAAGCTACACGATTAGACTGTCTGTTGCAAAATATGAGGGCAGTCACGATATTGCCATAGTGTAAATGTGATGATATATATAAAATATGCGTCCATACAAACGGGAGCTTGATCTAGAGCTTGGCGAAGGTCAAAGGTATAGTGAAATGTTGCTTGGGCGAGAAGCAATGGTGGGAGATGAGTATTTCTATGCTCGTGCGGACTTCAAGAACCCGGGCAAATTGCTGGCTATCAGACGCAGGTTTTATGGCCAGCCAGAGCTGGGCGAGCAGGATATTTTGAACGATGCAGCGGATGTTTATGATGGTAAGGCTAAGCCGCTCTATGAGCTAGTTAATACATCGGCCATGCGGCATGTACTGAAAGCTCTAGGATTTAGTGCGGTGCAGCAGTCGCTAGACTTCATGAATATTAAAGAAACGCGCTATACCATTACGCTGCCTTCAGTCAGAGGTCTGATCGAAACGTACGAGGCTGCCCCGATGCCACCAGAGCATAGGTTGCCGCGAATTGTCCCATTCCATGGGAATCGGTATAAGCGCAGAGAGTGCATGGGCACGTTAGCTGAGGGTGGATTTTTACTAAGTACTGGAGATGATCATGATATGTTGAATCATCTTGCCGGTATGCTTGCGGTTGCGCCACTTTGTATGAGATTCCTACAGGCAAGGGGTTGCCTAGCGCGTGACAATGACGGTACGGAACCAGAGCTAGCGGCCACACTTATGGAAGATATCGATGGGGGGATTATAGGCTGGAATGGCTCCGCGCCACTAGTCAAACTGGGTAGGCTTATACGGCCTGACCCAAGGATCGGATTACCGACAGACTTAAGGCTGTATGAGGATGCTCAGCGAGATCGCATGCGCGTTTTGGATCGCGCTTTTAATCCTGCAGTGTAGACGCTGCTGTAATTACTAAAACAAATATACCCAACATTAAAACATTCTTAACTTGCGCAGTTGCTGGGTGTCCGTGATAATCATAACCGTAACGTTACAGCATCAATTGTGAAGTTAGGGGGACTAATGGGTAGGTATTCTATTTGGCGGCGCCACAGCGGGCGTCTGGCCTATGTTTTGGCGGCGTCCGGGCTGTTGGTTAGCTCGGCTGCATCATTTTTACAGCCAATTTCGGCAACGGCTGCAAAGGCACCGGTCACAAAACAAGATGTGACAACAGAGTCAATATGGTCATCGACGGCCACACCGGCACATGCTATTTCTGGTGATAGTGGCGGCGTTGAACTAGGGGTTAAGTTTGTAGCCAATGTCAGCGGTACAGTAACAGGTGTTCGTTTTTATAAAGGTAGCACAAATACCGGCACACACGTGGGGCATTTGTGGAGTGTCACGGGCACTCAGCTGGCATCAGTAACATTTAGCGGTGAAACGGCCAGCGGTTGGCAAACTGCTAACTTTGCAAGCCCAGTACAGCTAACGGTCGGCACGACGTACGTGGCTTCGTACTATGCACCCGTGGGTGAGTACTCGTACGATAGCTCACCATCAGACCCAGGTAATCTTGGTACAGCATTTACCAGTGCCAGCGGTGATCTAACAGCATTGGCGTCTGGCGCTTCAGGTGGCAACGGACTATATAAATACACCACTTCAGCCGGCGGCGCTTTCCCAAGCAGCAGCTATGCAAATAGTAACTATTGGGTAGATGTACTCTTTACGCCCGGCGGTACGGTGACGCCTCCACCCCCACCTACGACGTTCACTATCTATAACGCGGGCTCGGTGCCGGCTAATCCATCGGCTAGCGACTCAAATGCCACGTCACTTGGTGTGCAGTTTCAGAGTCAAACCAGTGGCTATATTTCCGGCGTGCGATTTTACAAGGGTACGGGCAATGGTGGAACGCACGTAGGGAGTCTGTGGACCTCTAAACACACGCTGTTGGCCCAGGCTACGTTTACGAATGAATCAGCCACAGGCTGGCAAGATGTTAGCTTTAGCCCTATGGTGCCCATTGCAGCGAACACCACCTACATTGCTAGCTATTTTGCACCGCAGGGACACTACTCGTATACGCTGAACGGCTTGGCGAGCGGCATCACCAATGCGCCTTTGGTGGCTCTTCCTGGCAGCAGTACTCCTGGTGGCAATGGTGTGTATTCGTATGGGATTAGCCCGGCAGTACCCATCAACAGTACTGGTGGTACCGACTATGCAGTCGATGTCGACTTTACCACAAACTATGTTGCGCCAACCTACACACAGCCTACGCCGCGTAGCGGTACGCAGGGCAGTGGTTCGGTGCTGGTGCTAACTGACCCAACTAATCATTTTTCCGACGATTATTGTTCCGCAATATTGCAGACCAAAGGTATCTCGTGTGCTGCAACAGACACTGGTAACGTAACGGCTGCTTCAGCTTTGACTCCCTATCGCACGGTAATCCTGGCCGACGGAGCACCGCTAACCAGCTCACAGATAAATCTAGTAACGACTTGGGTAAATGGTGGCGGTAACTTCATTGCTATGCGTCCCAACGACAACCTAGACTCGCTACTTGGCATTGGTGCTGCTAGCAACATTCTGCCTGATGCCTACCTGCAGGTTGACAACACGCAGGCTCCAGGTCAGGGTATCGATGGCCAAACTCTGCAATATCATGGTGTCGCAGATGAACACGCTCTGGCTGGTGCCCGCGCTGTCGCAACACTGTATTCGGATGCCAGTACGGCAACTAGTTACCCGGCGGTAACTACGCAAACAGTTGGCAGCGGTACAGCTTCGGCTTGGATGTTTGACCTGTCTCGTTCTACAACTTACCTCCGCGAAGGTAACCCAGGATTAGCTGGGCAGACAACCGCCTCGACCAGTCTTGATGGCTTCCCACGCGTACCGGATCGTTTTGGCTTGGGCTACTTAGACCTTTCTAAAGTTGCAGTACCGCAGGCCGACCTGCAGGTTACCTTGCTAGCTAATCAGATTGAAACTAAAGCAGCTCCCGTGCCACTAAAGTGGGCATTCCCCAGTTACAAAGTTAACGCAAACCATCCTGACGGACTGCTAAAAGCAGCCTTCATCTTAACCGGTGACGACCACGCTTCTAACTCACAAACCTTAAGCCGTTTTGCCAGCGAAACGGCTTCTAGCCCGGCTGGCTGTAGCGTTGCCGACTGGACGTGTATCCGATCCACAAGCTATGCCTATGCCGGTGCATTTAGTGATAGTGCACTCAAGCCGTACACCGACGCTGGTTTTGAAGTTAGCCCGCATATTGCTGATAACGGCAACTGTGCATCAAATTGGACCACACAAGCGGGCCTTGATAGCATCTTTACGAATGCAGTTAATGCTTGGAATGCGTCCTATCCAACAATTAGTGCTGCTCATCCACCGGTAACGCAGCGGTTCCACTGTTATGGCATTTGGCGCGACTATGCAACGGTCGCTAAAGAAGAAGCTGCGCATGGCATGATGGCTGATATGAATAGTGCCTGCTGGCCCAACAATTTGTTTAACGTTGGTCAATGTATGTACACAAGCTCGGGCTTCCCGCAGAACATTGCCGATAGTGATGGCACGCTCACTGGCGTTAACCAGTTTGCTACGCAAGCTACCGACGAAAACCCCGCCACGGTCGATCAGGGTGCTCTAAATACACTGGTTACTAATGCCACAGGTGCTAATGGCTACTATGGCTATTTCACTGTGCTGGCGCATTTGGACGGGCAGGGTATTTCATCGCAGACTGAGTCTAATGTGCTGAGTGTTGCGGCCGCTAATGACGTTCCCGTCATTTCTGGTGCTCAAGCTCAGACATTCTGGGCCGGACGTGCGGCAACCACGGTATCTACGCCAACGTACTATGCAAGCAAAGTCTGCTTCACCGTAGCCAATCCGGTCGCCAACCTGCTGATGTTACAGCCAACGCAGTATGGCACTAAGACCCTTACTGGCGTAAAGACTGGTGGTGTGGCAGTGGCTTATGGCACGCAGACCATCAATGGCGTTTCGTACGCGGTGTTCCCTGCAGCAACTGCTGGAATGTACACCGTAACGTACAACTAAGCGTTCCTGTAGTTCTCTTTAAGTTGTCCAAAACTAAATAAGGCCTGGGTGGTCGTAGCGACTGCCCAGGCCTTGTCAGTACATACTGCTAAATTCAGTTTGGAGTACTGTGCGTGTCAGGCCAATCGGGCCTGTTTTTATATCATAGGGCATGATTGACATAGCACATGACCATTTGATATGGTGTTGTCATGGAACGTCCGGAGCATGCTGCAATTAATGAAATGTTGGTGCAAAACAACACGTTTTTGCTGGCGATGCTGGGCGCTGAATCGCGCCGTCGGTTTAGTGAAGCACTAGAAGTGCTGCATATCGGGTGGCAGGCACAGAAAGTGATCATGTTTTTGTATGCTAGCGAAGGAAGTGGTGCGGTGTCGCAGCGGCAGTTAGCCGATTGCATTTGCGTAGATCCGCGGAACCTAGTGGCAGTCGTTGACAATTTGGAACAGCAAGGTCTGCTAAAGCGGGCCCCTAATCCAGCCGATCGACGTGGCCATCAGGTACATATAACGGCTAAGGGCAGACGTGTGACCGAGCGTCTTCAGGCCATCTGTATGGGCATTGAGGCCGAAATGCTGGCTTCATTAACTGCTGCAGAAAAAACTAATCTCCATAGCCTACTTAAAAAGGTCTGGGACGCAACTAATGTCGGCGGAGAGTTTGCAACAATGAACGAGGTTATCGGCCAAGAAGTGGGGAAGGGATAACTATGAGATAATGGAGGGGAGCTATGGAGCAGGTTTTCTGCGCACCGTAAAATACGAATAATCATATAAAAAGTAAGGGGATATTGTACCCATGAGTGAAACAATTTCGGCTCAAGAGCACGCGGCGACTTTCTCGCATAAGAAACGTGCTATTGCGCTGGTAATCGTGGCGCTGGCGTTTGTTATGGATCTGCTGGACAGTACTATCGTAAACGTGGCCATACCAGCTATTCGTACCAACCTAAATGCCACCTTTTCTGCCATCCAATGGGTGGTAGCTGGTTATGCGTTAACCTTTGCGACACTACTAATTACCGGTGGTCGCATGGGTGATGTATATGGATATAAGAAAGTATTTTTATGGGGTGTGGCTGGCTTTACCGGCGCCTCGCTTTTGAGTGGCGTGGCGGTCAATCCAGCCATGCTAATAGTTGCTCGCTTGGTGCAGGGCGGCATGGCCGCACTGATGGTGCCGCAAGTGCTGTCTATGATGCAGGTGATGTATAAGCCCGAAGAGCGGGCAGGTGTTAACGGCCTGTTTGGCGCGCTGGGTGGTTTGGCAGCATCGCTTGGTCCGGTTTTGGGTGGTCTGCTGATAAAGTGGAACATCCTAGGTTGGGACTGGCGGCCGATCTTCCTCATTAATGTGCCAATTGGTCTGGGCGCTATTATTATGGGCCTTAAATACTTGCCAGACGGTAAATCGCCTCATCCACTAAAATTGGACATTCAAGGTACATTGCTAGTGGTGGCTGCAATCTTTCTACTGATTTACCCGCTGATTCAAGGCCGTGAATATGGTTGGCCGGCATGGTCATTCATAATGATGGCTGCAAGCCTTCCGGTATTTGCAATGTTTGCCTGGTGGCAGAAGCGCAAGGAGCGCTTGGATGGTTCGGCTTTAATATTGCCTTCCATGTTTAAGAATCATTCATTTGGTATTGGTCTGGCCGTTAACTTGGTGTTTGAGATGGCTATGATTAGCTTCTTCCTAACGTTTACGCTGCTTTTGCAGATAGGTTTTGGCTTTAGTGCAGTGCATGCTGCATTAACTGGTTTGCCGGTAGCATTTGGCATTGCACTAACAATGGCGCTAGCCGGCGAAAAGCTGATTCCAAAGCTGGGTCGCTATGCATTAACGCTCGGTACGATGGTGATGGCAACCGGTCTGATACTTGCCGTCCTGGTAACACATCGTTATTCCAGCGCATTACACTCTTGGCAGATGATCGGTCCGTTGCTGCTTACTGGCATTGGGATGGGCATGGTATTCAGCTCGCTCTTTGCCGCAGTGCTCAATGGTGTCGATGCTCGGCACGCCGGTTCGGCCAGCGGTATGCTGAATGCTTTGCAGCAGGTTGGTGGTGCTGTAGGTGTGGCGCTGGTTGGCGTGATCTTTTTTGGCCAGATAAGCAGCGCTGCACCGCGAAGCTTCGCAAGTGTAGAACCGCAGCTACGGCATGTGCTTTCGGCGGCTCATGTACCGGCTCAAAACCAAACCGCAATCGTAAGCCAGGCAAAGGCCTGTTTCGTGGACCAGTCACGTGCTAAAGATTCTAGCGTGACGCCCGAAAGTTGCAAGAAACTCCAGGTAGGTGGCACTGCAAATACGCGCTTAAGCAAACAAGTGCAAGCAGTAGTCTTGAAAGCCAATGCCGTCAACTTTGATACGGCATTCCGCTGGGCGATCACGTTTGCCATAGGTTTACTGGCTGTAACTTGCGCATTAAGCTTTGGCTTGCCGCGTAAGTTCCGTGCTGAAGCATATGCCGAAGTCTAGCCTCCGCTAGATTTGGATTAGTGCTGTCATACATGCAACGGCCAACCTGCTAAAGAAGCAGGTTGGCCGTTTTGCTAGTACTAAATGCTATCTAAGGACCAGCGGACAACAACGGGTTTGTTATAATCAGGGCGTGATACCAATCATCGCAGTAGTGGCGGTTCTGGGTCTGATCGGCGGCGCACGCCTAACTAATCCGTTTAGTCGTATTACTATTGTGCGGCAGACTTTTATTGTCCAGACGCTGATAGGCTCATTCCAAGCAATTAATCGCAACCACAAGTTACGCGTTCGGCAAGCTCCTTGGTGGAAGCTATTTGTTAACCTAAAATCGGCAGTGCACATCCTGGAGAACAGATGGGGTCGCAGCCCACGTGCCTCAGCCACGACAGTTGACGGCATTATAGCCGAAATACATGCATCACGTTTCAATCCCAAAAAACTGCTGCTGATATCCGGGGATCAGTGGAGTCCACTATTTGTACGAAATATGGGGGTATTTTATTATCCCACCTTGGACCCCTGCGTACCGTCAAACGAAACCGATTGGCATAATCGGCAAGTTTCATACTTGCAGACGCTAGCGTATGCACTCGGTGTGTTCGAAAAACATCGAGTGCCGGCTACAACTATCGTTGCCACCGGTGCCTATGCTGCAACATGCATCAATTACTATGTTTATCCATCCGACAGCATTTATAGTTTGCTGTATGCGCTGGCAGCTTTACTTGGCAAGGAATCGGCTATGCCAACTCGGCAGCCATATACAAAGCCGCGGCACAATCTAGAGACACAGGCTGCTGCGCGTGTGCTTTTTGACGAGTATCGGCCAACGCTGCTACAACTGTATGAACACTACCGTGCGCATGTTTTTGATGAACGAAGCGGGATGCTGCAGCGCACGGTGCGCTTATCGGGTGCCAAAGATATAACCCGGCGCGAGTGTGCTTTTTATGACAACGTGGTGTTCTGGAAGGCGACGCAGCTTGCAATGACGCTAGGCCTTACTACGGAAGACCGGGCGTTTTTAACGGCTTTAAAACGCAAAATTATCAAAACATTCTGGTTAGAAAAAGAAGGTTATTTTTTGGAAGAACTAAGCGCGCCAAGCCAGCAAGGGAAGTTTTATTCGTCGGACTGGCTTATTGTACTGGTGACTGGATTTTTGGATCCAGCTAAGAAAAGTGAGCGCGTGTATTTTGAGCGGAGCGTCGACTATATTCAGACAATGGGCGTCGACAAGCCGTTTGCTATTAAGTACCAACACGCATCCCGTCCTAGCCGACAGCATTTTTGGCCACGCATAGCGTTTCCATCATACGGTGGCGATTCAATCTGGAGTTTTTGGGGGATGGAATATATTAAAGTTCTGCTGCTACTAAATCAAATGACGGGCCGCAAAGTCTATCTAAAAACAGCTGATGAGCACCTAAAGAAATACGAGCAGGTGATGCTGCGCGACGGTGGCTTCCCGGAAATGTTCAGCCGCGCCGGTAAGCTCTATGAATCCCCACTGTATCGCAGCATCCGTCAAACTGGTTGGGTGATTGGATTTGAGCAGGCACGGGCAATGCGGGCTGCAATAAAAAGACCTAAGGGCTGATACACATGAAACTGCACGCGCCACATACCAAGCCAGACTGGGAACTGACCGGTCCTCAAAAGGTTACACTCTGGCAGCGGCTTGCTCTTCGTACTAATGGACTGATAACGCCGGCTAATGTACTGAGCATCACGGGTGTGGGACTGGTACTGTGGGGGGCTTGGCGACTCGGTCTAGACCGACGATGGTTGTTTGGTGTTTGCCTGGTGGCGATCGGTCGTTGTTTTGATGTTTTAGACGGCTATGTTGCCGAGCGTACCAAAACTAAAAGCCGGCTTGGAGGTGCGATTGACGTAATCTGCGACAAGCTGGCCATGCTCACTATTCTGATTGCTGCCGTTTACGCGCACTTGGTATGGCCATGGTTCGTAGGCTTACTAGTGCTGTATAACGTATACCTTGCGTATTTTGGTGCTTTGCAAGGCAGAGTGCATCGGATCTATCCCAATAGTTTTGCAAAACTGGCTTCATTTGTAAGCTGGCTGGCTATTTTTGTATCGATATTTCACAGCAAAGAGGCTGGCTTTTGGCTTGCGTTTGGGACCCTTATAGCAATTTGCTTATGGGCCACGCTTGCCATTATGGCAATCAGAGCATATCATCGGCAGCTACAGCTGGCTGATGCAAAAGGAGAAAATACTGACTGGTCACAAACTATAACTGACCTGGTTTGTATTGGTAACCCGCATGCGACGCACTATCGTAAGGCACAAAAGCTTTTATACTCGCTGGGCGAAGTACTGCATAAAAAGCCAGTAGAGATTGCCATTGCCGAGCACCAGCAAAAACTTAAGAAAATTTTAGCTGCTGCTGGTCCCCAGAGCAAAATCTTGATTGCAGTAGCTGGTGGCGATGGTACCGTGAACGTGGCTATTAATACACTGTTGCAGTTGCAGGATGAGTACACTGCAGGGCGGTGTATCCTGCTGCCGCTTTGGGGTGGTAATGCCAATGATTTTGCCTATATGCTGAACGGTCTACACGTTTTTGCACACCCAAAGCGTTTGACGCAGCAGACCAGGTCAGTCTCGGTACCTCTTATAAAGCTAAAACTTACTGAGCCGCACAAGCAAGCATACACCGCCTATGCCGCTTGTTATGCCAGTTTTGGAGCGACTGCCTATGCTGCCCGACAGCTGGAGGCGCACCGCTTTTCAACCAAAAAGATTTCGCAGTGGTTCCCGCTGCTGCTAATTGGTCGTGAAATCGTTGCAGTTGTGCGGGCTTTAGTTTCGACGCCGCAGTACACTAGCGAGATCGATGAAAAAGAAGAACCATTTTACGAGCATTCACTGATCAACGGTCCACGCATCGCCAAAATAAACCGAGTGCCGGTTAGCTTGGGTCAGCCATATTTTTTGCATGCTGCCATTACTCGCAAAGACCCGGCGGTGGTTGTCTCGCTGCTTCGCATGGCTATGGGTCGACCGACTGCGGAGTACAGCATGCGTAGCCAGCTTTCCTTTAAATTAGTGACGGCTGTGGATGCGCAAATAGACGGAGAAGTGATGCACCTGCCGGCCGGTACACAAGTGACAGCTAGTAGTGTGCAGACAAGCTTACGCTTTGTTAGCAGCAAGCTGCACTAGCTTATAAAAAGTATGGTTTAGTGTTGGCGTGCAGCTGTAACTTTCTGGCCTCATCGGCTGTGACATAGCAAGCTTCCTGGGATTCGTCGCTTAAGGGGTCCGGTCTAAAGGACCCAGACACGGTAGTGGCATATACAACA
>Ga0105237_10007403_pt1 | contig 12019 bp, 14 predicted proteins | sample KBSC24metaG_FD_81520 | JGI IMG/M metagenome (GOLD analysis project Ga0105237, IMG submission 81520) | Corn rhizosphere microbial communities from Kellogg Biological Station, Michigan, USA - KBS C2-4 metaG | ecosystem: Host-associated > Plants > Roots > Rhizosphere > Soil | place: Michigan, USA... | reverse complement strand
AGGCGCTCGCCTCATGCTGCAAACCGCTTCGTCGACCAAGCCGGGCAGGGATGCCCCGCCGGCAATGGCACTCGAGGCCATGGACCTCGCAGCCGAGCAGGCGCTGCGGGCCGGGCAGATCGTTCGGCGCCTGCGCGAGTTCGTCAGTCGGGGCGAGACCAACCAGCAGTTGCAGGATACCGGCAAGCTGATCGAGGAAGCGGGCACGCTGGCGCTGGTCGGCACGAGGGAGAACGGCATCCAGGCCAGCTTCCGCCTCGCTCCCCAACTCCCCCACCCAGAGCGCTGACGACTACGCCAAGCTCCAGGCCGACAACGCCGCCCTGAAAAAGCAGGTCGATGACGCCTCCCACACCATCACCCAGCTCCAGACCCAGCTCACGCAGGGTGGCAAGCATCACGCCGCCACCGCTGCAGCAGCTCTCGTCCCCGCTACGCCCGCGCCTGCAAGCGAGGCGGCTCCTGCGGTGCCCACTGCCGCAACTCCCGCTCCGGCGGCTGCCGTCGCTGCCACCGAAGCTCCCGCGACGACCAATGCTGCACCCGCCCCGCCCCGCGCTCTTCCGCTGGACGCCACTAATGCCGCCGGAACCGCCGCTCCCGCCGCCACCGGCGAAGCCCGCAGCTACAAGATCGTCGCCGGTGACAGTCTCTGGAAAATCGCCCACAAGATGTATCCCGGCGACACCAAGAACGGCGTGGAAAAAATCAAGGAAGCCAACAAGGACACCATGCCCGAAGGCAAGCCTCTCAAAATCGGCCAGGTCCTCGTCATCCCTGAATAAAGTTTTCCCTCCTCCTTATGAGCCGTTCATCGAAAGCCGCCCCCGAGCCCGAATATCCGGACGAACCGGAACTTCTTCCCCCCAGCCCCGGGATCGATCCCACCTCGACGGCCAACGAAATCAACCTCAAGGTCCAGCACGTCCAGGAACAGCTCCTCGACCTCAAGCGGCAGCAGGAGGAAATCGAACGCCAGAAGCGCGATCTCGAAGAACTCAGCCGCAAGCAGCGCGAATTTGACGAAGGCCGGCGCGAGATCGTCGAGAAGCTCACCCGCGGTCTCGTCCTCCTCGAGCGCCAGGAATTCGAAGTCAAACGCGAACTCGAACAGATCAAAATCGTCCGCGACAGCTTCGCCGAGCACCTCGGCCAGACCGAAAATCTCAACCCCGCCGACTGGGAAACCGAGGAACTTCCCTCCGAGCTTACCCGCGCTCTCGCCCGCGTCGATCAGGCCAAAGCCATTTACAGCCAGTCCCGCGCCCGCCTCACCGCCCTTCGCGAAGCCGAGGAGGCCCATGGTGGCGGCGAAATCCCCGCCGACCTCGCGCCCGAATACGCTCCCTACGAAAAATCGTTCGGCGGCATGGTCCGCGAAGGCTTCGCCTACTCGCTCCCCATTCTCCTCCTCGGCATCACTGCCCTCCTCATCTATCTCGTCCTTCATCACTAGGAGCCGCCCGCGGTTCCGATAAACGCGCCTGCCTTCATGCCGTGGAACCGCAACGACCCTCCTGACCCCATCGAGGTCAAGCGCCGTCAACTGGCGGAACAGGAACGCCTCCTGAGTGAAAAAATGTCGCAGCTCCACGAAGAGCTGCATCAATCGGGCGAACCACCCTCATCCAAACCAGGCGAGCCACCCGTCTGGCGCCTGGAGGAAGAATCGGTCATCCGGCCTCTCCCGGAACCCGCGGCAACACGTAAAGGCACCCTCGCCCGTCAACGCCAGCGCGACATGGTCCTCTTCTTCATCTTCATCGCGCTACTTCTGATCGTCCTCGGCTTCGTCATCTGGGCTCACTACTCAGCCACAGCCCAGGCCAACCCGGCTTAACTGCCCGAGTACATCGGAATATCGCCACCTGGCGCCGCCGTGATAATCCCTTGCACGGTCATATTGCCGTTCTTGGTCACCTTTAAGGCATCGCGCGGAGTATCCGAAGTTCCGTTACCGATCTCGAAAATAGGATCGGCATCCACCCATGAATCGGGAGTTCCTCCGCCCAGATTATATTGGCCGATGACAAAAGATTCAAAAGCTGCCGCCGTCGTCTGATATCCCCAGGCCGCCGAGGAATAACCACTGGCTGTTGTGCTCATTCCGAAAGCAGCTGCTCTATCAGCTTCGGCGAATGTATCATAGCCAAAAGCCACTGAGCTATTGCCGTTGGCCCGGGCATAATAACCGGAAGCGGTTGAGAAATTTCCATGAGCATCGGAGAAAAACCCAGAAGCTACGGAAGAATCTCCGTAAGCCAAAGTAGCTCCTCCCATGGCCGTGGAATTGTAACCACTAGCCGTCGTATAAAATCCGGAAGCGGTTGAACAATATCCCGAAGCCGTCGTATCAAGACCGAATGACACTGAATACTGGCCGATATTGGCCTCATTCCATTCCAATCCGCCCAATCCGCGCCCAAAAGCGCCACCAAAATAAACAATAGCCCCTGCACGAAACGCACTCAGATGGGGATACCAAAGCATCCGTGTTCCTGTCCCCTGATCTCCGGTAAGCAGAGCCGGAGAGGAACCTACACCTTTGGCAATCAACGTCCCGTCCGTCCGGTATTCAAAATCGGTACCCGAGCCGGAAATAACAGCGGAAGAATAACCCGAAAGCGTCTGCGCCTTCAAAACGCCTGCCTGTAACGCCAGCCATAAAGTTAAAAGTAACGCCCATTTCTTCAGGCCTCGTGTACTCATGATAATTTCCTCTTTTTATTACGGTGGATGGCTTATTTGTATACGCAATCGGACGAACCCAGAATATGACTGCAATCCTATCCTTACGTCTAGAAAATAATACAGAGTATTCGAATAACTGTTGCGAGCTGATTAAACCGGTCCCGTCCGATAGCCGAACAAGTTAAAATACCAGGCATAATGGGTCTGGACATGGCCCACCGCGTCGCGGCCCAAGATACTCAAATAATCGTTCTGAAGCGGCTTCACCTGGGGCCGTATCTCATGCAGTCCCGAAATACCAAAAACCTGGTCATCCTCCTGCGTCACCTGCGCCACGTGCTCAAAATCGTGCTTATACTCAGGTACGCCCAGGTATTGGTACACTTTCTTCAACGTTTCCGCCGGATGGGAGGTCAGATCTTCAAAGCGCAGGAAAAGAATCTTCTTATTCCATCCCCGCTGATGCAGCTCGATCAGTCGGTCCAACGCCAGCCCCACCGGAGGACTTTGTAAATGCATCAATGCCCGCTTGAACGTTGTCGTGCCGCTGAGATTGGAATGATTCTCAATGGGACGATGCTTGTCGGGGCTTTGCCGGAACTTCTTCTCCATCGACGCGAGAATCTGCCGCAGATCGCGCACCAAACAGATAACCTTCGGCTCCTCGCCAAAAATCAGATTGAGCAAATCGAAATGGACTCCCCAGCCCCGTGATTTATCCAGCACGTAAGGCTTCTCCGTCAGCGCCCGACAATAGGCTTCCATCCCCGCCCGACTGAAGGCCAGGAATGCCTTCTTCATCTCCGCCTCATCCTGAGCCTTGAACTCCGCGCTATTGGTATAATTCAGGCGCGCTCCAAAAACCAACTCCAGCAGTCCCGAAGTCGGTGTCACATGGAACTCCGGATTCTGCGCCATGATATTCTGGAGAAGGGTCGATCCTGCACGAGGCATCGAGCTTTGGTAAAAAATTTTTGGAGCCATAAAAAAAGGATTTGAAAGAAAGGTTGAGCAACAGCGCTAGCGCAGGAAAGCCACGAATTCAAGAACTCATCTTATCAAGACGATCTTTCTCCTTGAGATCGTGGCTTTTCCGCCGTCACAAAACTATTGAGAATAACAAAACGCAGCGGCGTTGCATCGAGGAAAACTTCCAGCCACCGAGGGATCGGCCGATCCACACACGAGACCTGAATATTTTCATAATTTCGCGTGCGCAGATATTGCTGAAAATCGATCCCATTCGTCGCAATCACCGCATCCTCATCCGGCTGGAACGGCTTATTTACCGTCGGCGTCATCCGCTCGAAAAATAGCGCCTTTGGATCCGTCTCATAGGCCCGTAAATGACGCAAAAGAATCCCCGCATTGCGCCATTTTTGTCGCAGCCCGCGCATCTGCGGATGATAATCGCGCCAGCCCACTATCCGCAGAAAATTGGGACTCGAAATCACCATCCGCCCTCCCGGACGCAACACCCGCGTCATCTCATCCAGCAGCACCTCCGAGTCCCCCACATGCTCCAGCACATTGAACGTCCCCACCGCATCCACCGCGCCATCGGTAAACGGGAGCCTCCGTCCATCATAGGTCTGAAATTGTCCCGACCCTTCCCGGGCCAATACCAGACTGCTCTCCGAAACGTCTACCCCATGCGCTTCGAACCCCGCCTCCGCCAGCGCCCGCACCACCTGTCCCACCCCGCATCCCACATCAAGAATGGCAGCTCCTGGTACTCGCTCCGCCATGAGCGCCTGCACATACTTTTGATGAAAAAATTGTCCTCCACAAAGTCGCGGCAGTGATTGAAATCCACGCGGATCAGCATCGCGCAGAATCTCGGTATACCGCTGATTTTTCTTATAAAATTCACTGTCCATGGATTTCGACCGGGCGGAAGCCCTCCTCGAAACACCCTAGAAACGCATCAACTTCCGGTCGATGTCTTTCCCCTCTGTCTGGCTTCCTTTCTCCCGGGATGATTTGCGGACACGCTTGCCATAACCCCCCCGATCTGCCGATAATCCCACAACGACTGAATTGCTATCGCCGCACAGTAAAAGCGAGTCGTTGACGTAAACACAAAGGAGCTGTGGCCGAGTGGCTGAAGGCGATGGTTTGCTAAACCGTTGTACGACCTTAAAATCGTACCGAGGGTTCGAATCCCTCCGGCTCCGCGTCTTCAACCTGTTTCCGGAAGGGTCGCATTTCCGCCCCGCAGGTAGCCGCACATTTCTGCCGCCAGCGATTCCGCCTCCATGCTGTCCGCCATCATCGTGCCCGCTTTTGCTTCGCCGTCCTGACAGATCACCTGAATATCGTAATAAATCCTGTTTCTGCCTTGCGCGAGTCCGGTCCCACGGATACTCCCTCCCTCCACCGTCTTGAATTCCACCACATCCGAGGCCGGTATCGTCGTCGTTCTCCACACCACTCCCAGCAGCCGTTCGCAAATCTCCATCTCGCCTGCGCCAACCGTCACCGCCGTCGTCCCGAAAAGCAGCCGCAGCAAGAGATAGACCTGAATGACCCCCATCGCCAGGGCTCCCCACGAAACAAAAGAATCCCGCGCAAATCCCGCCAGAACGAGGGCAAACACCAGGATCATGCCTATCCAAAAAACCGGTTCCGAATTACGTCCCCCTGGAAAATAAAACTCTCTCTTTCCCTCCGGTGTCGACCGCGCCACAATACGCGAATCGGCCGGCCGCTGGTACTGCGTCAGCTTGACCGGATCGATCTCCGGCAATTTCTCAGCCTGTGTCGATTTCGGATCCAAGTTGAAGGAAAAGAGTGCCATCAGAGGTGAAATTCTTTCAGAAAGACCCGCCACGAGTTTGAACAGGTGAAATCATCCCGGCGATCTCAAAGCATTCCGGAATACTCCCTTCACTCCCGGCTTGCCGCGGAGGAATCGCCCCTTTAGAAGTCGTGGCATCATGGATCGACAGGCGTGGCCCCTCGTGGCCCCTTTTCTCCTGTTCGAGCTCCTTCTTGTGGTCGAAAGCTGGTTCCCCGACCATCACTACCTCCTCTATCCCGTCAAAACGGTCATCGTCGGTGCGCTCATTCTCTGGTACGGAAAATCGCTTCCCGATCTCCGCCCGTCCCGGCTCTGGCTTAGCATTCTGGTTGGCATCCTGGGTGTCGTCCTCTGGATCGGTCTCGATCCCTATCTCGTCCGCTACGACCAGCCGCTTCTCGGCCGCAACCCCTTCCAGCTTTATCCCGCCGGCGAAGCCTGGCTCCTCTTTGCCTTTCGCGTCGTCGGCATCGCCCTCATCGTCCCGGTCATGGAGGAATTATTCTGGCGCGCCTTTCTCATGCGTTGGCTCATCAGCGAGAATTTCACCCAGGTCCCGCTCGGCACCTATCGTCCCTTCTCCTTCCTCGCCACCACCGCCTGCTTTGCCGCCGTGCACGGCGAAGAATGGCCGCTCGCCGTCATCGTCGGTCTGCTCTACGGCGCCTGGTTCGTTCGCACCAAAAACCTCGGCAACATCATCGCCGCCCACGCCGCCACCAATTTTCTCCTGATCTTCTACAGCCTCGCCAGCGACGACTGGCACTTCATCTCCCGAATCGCACCCGCCAAATAAACGGGCGACTCAAACCCCGCGCAATTGATCGATCAGCGGCCGGTCCGCCTCCGGAAACTGGAAATCCATCAGCTCCTCCACGCGAACCCAGCGCAGGTCGGCCACCTCCAGCTTTTGCGGCTCCCCTGAAATAATCTGCGCGTCGAAAAAATAGAGCCGCACATCACGGTCGGGATAAGGATGCACGATCCGGTGGATCTCCTCCCCGATCTCCGTCTCCACTCCAACCTCCTCCCGCAGCTCGCGCTTCAATGCCGCCTTCAGCTCCTCGCCCGGATCAACCTTCCCCCCCGGAAATTCCCAGTAGCCCCCCAGCGTATCATCGGCCAGCCGCTGCGTGATCAGCAGCTGGTCGCCGCGCCGGATCACCCCCGCCACCACGTCGATCGGCGGATGAGTGACGACCCGTTCATGCGGAGCCACGAGATATCGGGGGGGTTTAAGGACCTTGCAGCGAAAGAAGGGCCTCGACGTGGCAGAGTCGCAGGTCGAGGCCGCTTCCATTACTTCTGCGCTTTCTCCCAGTCGGACAGGAACTTCTTCAGGCCGCTGTCGGTCAGGGGGTGATGCATCAGCTGCTTCAACACCGAATAGGGCGCCGTAATCACGTCGCTGCCGATCCGTGCCGCTTCCAGGAAATGCATCGGCGAACGGGCGCTCGCCGTCAGGATCTGCGTCTCGAAACCAAAGTTATCGTAAATCAGCCGGATATCGCGAATGACCTGCATGCCATCCGTGCTGATATCGTCCAGGCGTCCCACGAACGGGCTGATGTAAGTCGCGCCCGCCTTCGCCGCCAGCAACGCCTGAGAAGCGCTGAAACAAAGCGTCACATTGGTCTTGATGCCCTTGCTCGTCAGCACCTTCACCGCCTTGAGGCCTTCGGGAATGAGCGGCACCTTCACCACGATATTCTTGTGCCATTGGGCCAAGCCCTCGCCTTCCTTGATCATCTCCGGCGCAGTTGTGCTAACAACTTCGGCGCTGATGGGGCCGTCCACGATCTCGGTGATCTCCATGATCAGCTGCTTGAACGGCTTGCCGCTCTTGGCCGCCAGCGTCGGATTGGTCGTTACGCCGTCGACCAGTCCCATTTCGTTGACTTCGCGGATCTCGTTCGTATCCCCACTATCGATAAAAATCTTCATAATGGGGATACCCTACATCACTCCTCGCCCTCTGAACAACCGGTAAAATGAGTTTGTCGTAAAATCGTAACGGTCACGGCAGCGCTGACGCCCGTTTCAACGAATGCTTCAGCCGTCCCAGCGCCTGGTGATGCAACTGCGACACTCGCGACGGTGTCACTTCCAGCATCGCCGCCACCTCCCGCAGCGGAATGTTCTGCAGGTAATGGAGCACAATCACCGTCGCCTGTGTCTTCGGCAGTGCACTCAAGCACCCCATCAACATCCGGCGATCTTCCGTCGAAAGCACCGCCTCGTCGGGCCGCTCCGTATCCAGATCGGGCAGGCGCTCCGACAGTGCGAGATTCTCGTCGCCCTGCATATTCTCACTCATCTCGTCGAACGACACCAACTGCCTGGGCTGCGCCATTGTCTGCAGTGTCATCAGATCCGCAATTTCGATTCCCAGTGCCGCCGCCAGCTCTGCGCCCGTTGGTTCCCGCTCCAGCTGCTCGATCAAAATGGACGTGACATGAGTGATGCGCCGGTTGTTCTTGTGCACCGACCGCGGCGCCCAGTCCCACCGTCGCAACTCATCCAGCACCGCTCCGCGAATTCGCAAAGCGCAAAAACCCCGGAACGAAGCGCCCTTGCTGATATCGTAACGCGAGGCCGCCCGGAGATAGCCAAGCACGCCTGCACTCTGCAAATCGTCGCGATCCAGATGGCTCGGCAACTTGGTGGCACAAGCCCGTGCGAAACGCCGGGCCCACGGCAGATACTCCAAAAGTCGGTCATTTTTGTAACCCATAATGGGATACTTATGTGTTACCAAGCAGGAGTCGTCAATACAAAAAAGTACCATGAATACTACAGCTTCAACAAATGGTAAACCAAACCATTTGCCTCTGAGAAACAGAGAAATCAGAGGTGAGACTGTACGAATTCCAATTTGCCCATCCAGTCGAACCGTCGAAATTTTCGCAGTGTTTCAGCTCGATAAGACAACGGCACACATCGCAGGTAGCGAAGGAACTCAACGGCACACTTTTGCGCGGCCTTATAACGTTGTCGCAACTGCGCCGTAGCAAAGCTCCGATAACTTGAATCAAAGAGTTGCTGCTGCAACCAACGCCCCACAGGGCGTGGAATTGGGTTCCCGCAAATCATCTGCGCGAACTTGCTCAGCACGAGATAAGTGTCCACCCTCGCCTGCGTCTCTAGGTTGCGCGCGTAATTTTCGCTTGTGATCTCCCGCTCTCCTTCCTGGAAAAGGAGCGCCGCCTGCACCCCGTGGGCGATCTCCTCCACGAACGTGATCAGCGCTGGCAAATTCCGCTCATTCAGCGCGCGCCGCGGATCATTCGCCTCCAGTTCCTCGATCACTGGTCGCGCATAGAAAATCGCCACGTAGAGCGAATCGCCCGCTTGTCGCAGGAATGTCCGACCTCCCGCCGCAAGATGGCGCGCCTCCTCTCCCGCCAGCCGGTTCAAGACTGCGCACCGGCTCTCGCCGATCACGCACGCTTCTAGGTTAATCGCCACCGGAGCGTAGGTCCGCTCCAGCAGCAATTGAATTTCCCGCAGCAGAGTCATGAAGATCGAATCACGATCGGGGAGGGCCCGTGCAAATGCAGCAGCGTATCGGCCAGGTCATTGAGCGCGAAGCGCACCCGCCGGAATTCACTCCCCAACACCTCAAAAATTGCCTGCAGTTCGGATCGCTTCGCCTGGGGATGCTGCGCCGCGCTGAGATAGGAAGACTGCCCCACCGCCTCGTAAAAACTGAGTCCCGGCGCACCCCGCCGTCGCGCGTGCGAAAGGACCCGCTCCGCGAACATGCCCGTGAAGAAAAGCGAATAATTCGCCAGGTGCGTTCGCAGAAGATAGGCCTGCTCCGGCGAACAACTATTCAATCGCACCAGCAGATCGGAGACATAGGTGTAATTTCGCGCCGTCGGCGTCTCTTCCTCCGGGGACCGAAGCTGGCTGGTATGCGAAAAGGCCAGCAGCACCGCTGCCACGTAATCCGTCAACGCCCGCTCCTCGATCGACACGCGTCGCAGCACCCGCCGCGTCAGCACATAAAAATAGAACGCCGCCGACACCTGCAGGCATCCCGCCTCGTCCACCACCGACTGGTAAACCAGCTCATGGTCAAGAATCGCATCCCGTTCCTCCACATCGCTCAGCAACGACACCAGCGAAACCGCATCGCGCTGGGACTTCGCCAGGACCCGCACTACGAAGGCAAAATCATCCGCCGTGAACTGAGTGCGGCAATTCGCTTGGATCACGTTTCTCAATGTAGCATAGGAAGTGCCACCTTACAGGATAGCTGTCGCGCGGCGGAGTCGCGTCAGCGACTTATAAAAGAGTTTGTCATCCTGAGCTTGTCGAAGGACCTCTAACTATTTTGCTCAAAACGCACGGAGTGAACAGTGCTGGGTGTCAAACTGCGCTTGCTCCTTTCCTCCCTCGCGCTTAAAACAAAAGCACCATGGCCTCCGCACCCACTCGCTTTTTCGAGCGCTTCATCCAGCCGCTCCTCGTCCCCTACTACCTTTTTGTCGCCGTCGTCCTCGGGGCCATTTCCGCCGTCTTCGGCGGTCTCACCCTGGCCCTTCTCCTCATCGCCACCAATTTCAATATCCTCTCCCTGATCGAATAAAAGGCGCGCCGCCTCCTCTTCCGACTGCCCCTGTGGTAGAGTGGATACATGTCGGCGGAAAATGGTTCCCCCATCCTCGCGGTCATCGGTATTCCGACCATCGCCCAGTGCCTCACCATCCTCGCGCCTATTCTGGGCGTCCTTGGTCTCTACTGGGTCACCCGCAACGCCGATTGGATCATCGACACTCTCTTCCCTGAATGGGACTGGGAAAAACGGCTCGGCTGGATCAATTTCCGCGTCACCCGCCGTGCCGACGCCCTCTGGCGCTGGCTCAGCTATGCCGTCTACGCCCTGCTGGCCTGCGCCCTCTATGGCATCACCTGGGGCGCCACTGCCTTCGCCGATCTCGATCTGTGGACCCCTCAATCCGTCGCCGACGGCATGGGAAAACTCGTCGTCCTCATCCTCTCCCTCGGTCTCTTCTTCCTCTACTTCGGCTGCGAACTGATCCCCAAGCTCCGCCGCCAGTACGAAAAGGAAGCACTCGACCAATACCGCGCCAACCATCCCGAGCCGGAAGATGATCCCTCTTCTCCCGAAGCGTCCTCCCAGCCGCGTCACCCGGTCAAAATCGACATCTGGTCCCGGTCGCCGCCGCCTTCATCGCGTCACTGATTCACCACGAGAGTCAAATCGAGCCGCGAAAGCTTCGCCGCATTGAAACCCCGCGCCTCGTAAGTCTTCCAGCCCGGCCCGGCCTCCGCGCGAAACTTTTCCCAAAGCGCCGTCGAAAGCACCACTGCCCGCGATCCGGGCTTCCGCAAAAAGGAAAGGACCTCCGTCTCGGGAATGGACTGGCCGTGACCCTTCGCCACACGCCGCATCTCCCAAACCGCATTCGGCTCCTGAAAATCGATCAGCGCGAATTCTGTTTCCGGTGCCAAGGCGTTTCCCGCCTTCTGCACCAGTTCCCCCACCGGCGACGGCGTCAGCCCGTGATTCAGTGCCAGGGGAACCGCCACTGCCGTCACCACGGTGAAAAAAAGACCCACGCCTCCGGTCAGCTGCAACGGCAGCCCCGGGCCCAATTCCGCCCGCAGCCACCGCCGCGCGAAAAACAACGCCAGAAACGGAAACGCTGGCAACGTGTAGTGGGGCAGCTTCGTCACCATCAGCGAGAAAACCACAAAGATCAGTCCCGCGTTCAACAGCAGATACCTATCGGCACGGTCGGATTTTATCTCCGAGAAAAGTTTTCGCCCATGCTTTGCCACCAGCGGCGACCACGGCAGCGCGCTCACCCAGAAGAGCACCAGATAAAGCGGCACGCTCAGCAGATACCACAGCAGCGTCGTCGCGCCATGTCCCTGGAAACCGGTCACCATCCGTTCGCCCACGTCCTTCCCCAACCCCTCGTGCCAATACTCGCCGTTCGTTTGCAGGTAAGCCGGAACCGCCCACCACGACACCACGAAAAGTCCCAGCGCCAAAATCGCCACCAGTGCCCCCGTCACTCGTCCACCCAGTCCCCGCGCCAAAAAAAATAACGGCACCGCCGGCAGCAGTGCCTCCGGTCCCTTCGCCAAAAATCCTCCCGCAAAACCGAACGCGAGAATCGTTCCCCAAAAATTCCAGTTTCCCGCAGATTCTTCCCGCGCGCACGCCAGCAACCGCCAGCCCGCATATCCGATCAACGTCATGAAAAAAATCAGCAGCGCATCGGCCGTCGCCACCCGCCCCTGCTGCATCACCTGCAGGCAAAACGCATAGGCCAGTCCCGCCAGCAATCCCGATTTCCGGCTCCCCAGTCCGGCTCCCCACGCAAGCAACAGCACTGCCGTCCCCGCCGTTGCCAGCAGCGAGGGCAGGCGCGCTGCGAAGGCGGTCTCGCCAAAAAGTTCAAACGCCGCCGCCTGGCACCAGTAAATCAGCGGCGGCTTTGCATAGCGGGGCGCCCCGTTGAACGTCGGCACCACGTAATTGCCGCT
>Ga0105237_10007402_pt1 | contig 12020 bp, 11 predicted proteins | sample KBSC24metaG_FD_81520 | JGI IMG/M metagenome (GOLD analysis project Ga0105237, IMG submission 81520) | Corn rhizosphere microbial communities from Kellogg Biological Station, Michigan, USA - KBS C2-4 metaG | ecosystem: Host-associated > Plants > Roots > Rhizosphere > Soil | place: Michigan, USA... | reverse complement strand
GGGGTCGTCCCCGCTACCCACGGTGTTGAGCCCCGACGTCCGCGGCCGCGAAGGCATCCTCATGGCCGACAAGACAAATCAAAGGTCGTTAAGCAAGCTCCATTACGCAGCGGGCCCCGCCCATGTCATCGCCCAAATCGAGGCCCTGTTGCGTCAGTTGCACGCGAAGGCGCTGCTGAACGTGCCCGATCCTCTCCGGTCCGCCCGCTTGTTTGCCGCGCTTTTCAAGGGATCCGATCTCCTGATGATCGCCCGCTTCGATGAGGCGAGAGCAGAGGACGACAACGAAATCGGATCCTATTGCCGGTCTGCCGTCGCCATGTTCATCGCCGCGCACGTGGCAAACGACCACGCGCACAGTCAGGACGACATTTGATATGTGATGAGACGGTGCCATCCGACGATATGCGATGGGGTCATCTCCGGAACCGCACCGCCACCACGGCGCGGCAGCGCTCGATGAGCGCTGGAATGCCCTCCCGCGACCCGTAAGGCGCCCGCCGGGCACAGCAAATAACGGAGGAACTCGCATCCAATGGCTGATTCGGTTGGGGTCGTGACAGGCAGCGTTTCCCAGCAAATCCTAAGAAAACTTGCACATTTTCTTGCACATAAGGTTCTGATGAGGGCTAAAATCCCTTCCAAACCAGCAACTTAGGACTACCCGCAAGGGACTTAAAATCCCTCGGCCGCAAGGCCGTGCCGGTTCGAGTCCGGCTCCGGGCAGATCCGAGTACTCACGAAAAACCGCCGTAAGGGTCGGCCCTACGTGTCTGAATTTCAAGGGCCCTTCGCAACCTGCGAAGATGCGCCCGTCGCGATCAGCCATCTTCCCCCGCCGCCCGCATCCGGTTAGACGCAAGGGACTTCAAGTGCCCGGTAGTCCTCATTTCTCAACCTTTTTCACTTACACACTCGTTACACAGCAGGACTCCATGGAGCTCTCCTGCCTGTGGGGATGCGCCGTACGTCAGAGCCGTTGAAAGGAATCGTTACCCCGGGAGGACTACTACATAGGACATGGATCGGAATACGGCATTCGAGCAACTGGTGAACGACTATGGACGGCTCATTAGCCGGATTGCTGCGAGCTACGAGGCTGACAAGGACCTTGCACGTGACCTCAGCCAAGAGATTCTTCTCGCCGTCTGGCGTGCGCTGCCATCCCTGCGAGCGACCGATTCGATGCGTGGGTTCGTTGCGCGAATCGCTCACAACCGCGCGATCACATACGTCGCTCGCGCGGCTCGCCGGCCGGCGTCAGTCGAATTGCCGAACGAGTTTCCGTGCCCTGCCGCGCAACTCGAGACCGTGGCTATCGAACGCGATAACCAACTCAAGATACTCGCAGCAGTGCAAAAGCTGCCCTTGGCCTACCGACAGGTCGCCACTTTGATCCTTGAAGGGTTCAGTCCTACGGAGATCGCGGAAGCCCTGGGGCTAACGGTCAATGCCGTAGCCATCCGCAGCTCGCGAGCTCGGGCGATGTTGCGCTCATGGCTGAGCGAATGACTATGAGAACTGACGAGGATGATCAGGACTGGACTTCACTCGCGACGCGCTGGCGCGAACTGGGCGCCGATCTGGAGATTTCCGATCAGGACCTGCAGGCGCGACTTCGCCGCCAGCGCCTCTTCGTTGCACTCGGTACCTGCGCCGAGGTGGTAAGCCTCCTATCAGGTGTAGGCATTGCCATTTGGATGTCCCGCAACGGGCTGATTGGTCGTCCGGGGTTGGTATTGATCGGCTGGCTGCTGCTGCAGGCTGTGGTCGCTTTGTGGATGCGGCGGCGACAGGCGACGGTATACGATGAAAGTGTGCTCGACCGGCTCGATGCCAACATCGAGCATGACAGGAGGATCGTAGAGTCGATGCGCCTGGCGAATCTCATGGGATCTCTTGCATTGGCTGCAATGATACTCGGCCTGGCATTTCCGTTACTGCGCGAATCAAAGCTCCCAAGCGCGACTGCGTTGGTTTCCGGCTCGCTCCTGCTCGTTTATGTTTTTACGGTTCAAAGCGTGATCATTGCATATGCACGCCGTGTCAAGCAGCGTCGCAAGTTTCTCGAAGAAATCAGAGTCTCATTACGGTCAACGGAACAGGGACATGACTAACATACAAAGGGTCATGGTGTTGTTCGCATCGCCGGGCAGGGAAATGGCCGAGCTCGCAGGCCGTCCAACATTTTGGTTTCCGCTCGCCTTGACACTCGTGTGCACTCTCATCGTGCAACTCTGGTACTTCCAGATAGTCGACTTTTCCTGGCTCGCCGACTACTCGATCAGCGCGAATCGCCGCATGGCGCAACTACCGGAGGCCAGTCGCACTGCCCTGGCGTCCAAGATGTCGAGGGGACGCCTGATGGGTTTTACGGTCACTGCCGCGCTGCTGGCCCCATTGCTCATCCGCACGCTGACTGCGACTTTCTTCAATCTCCTGGGGAAACTTCTCAACATTAGAAAGACATTCGGGGAATGGCTTGCGGTGATCTGGTGGGCCTCTTTGCCGCTAACGTTGAATCTGCTGGCTGCAGTACTGTTCCTGGCTTTGACCCCGTCACATCAGATCAGTCCGCCCGGGCTATCGGTTTTGTCCCTGAACGAATTGTTCGCGCACAGGAGTTATCACGAGCGCGGGTTCAACGTTCTGACGACCCTCACCCTGCTGCATCCAATCGCCTGGTGGTACACGGTGCGCGGCGCGCAAGCCCTGAGTGGTCGCTCACTGCAATTCAGTGCCGTGTTTGTGCTGACACCCATCTTACTATTTTATGTCGTTTGGGCGTTGCTGCCCATTGCATGAAAAAAGCGCTGTCAACGGCGCTGCTCCTGTTGCTGCTGATCATAGTGCCTGTCGTGATCCAAGTCAGACACACGGCACAGCCAAAAAGGATCACCATGGAGCAGGCACAACTGCGCGTGCTGGCTCCCACCATATTTGCCTCCGGGACTCTCGCCTACCGCGAGGAAGTCCGTCTCGTTCCCGAAGTGATCGGCCGGATAATCGAGGTTTCGGTGAAGGAAGGAGATCGCGTCAAGCGTGGCGATCTGTTATTACATCTGGATCCGGCTCTGAACCTGGCGTCCGTACGTCAACTCGAAGCATCCAGGAATCAGGCGGCCTTAAACATCGAGCGGCAGCGCGTAGAGCTGCAAACGAACTCGAAAAAGTGGGAACGGTACCGGCGCCTACGAGATCAGGGACTGGTCGATGCCAGCACCTTCGATGACATTGCTGCAAAACGAGATCTGAGCGAGGTCGAGTTGCGAACGGCCGAAGCCGTGCTGCAACAGACTGAGGCGCAACTCACTCAGGCTCGCGAGGCTCTCGCAAAGACTGAGATTCGTGCGCCGATTTCCGGAGTGGTCACGGCGGTGCTCATCAAGGTCGGTGAAACGGCCGTACCGAGTGCAATGAGTATCGCGGGCGGCGACCTGTTGGTGATAGCTCAGACCGAGGAGCGCTACGCCGAGATCAACGTTGACGAGACGGAGGTGTCGCAAATTGTGCTCCATCAACACGCGGAAGTCGTTCCGGCAGCACTTCCCGATGAGTCGTGGGATGGTGAAGTAACCTGGATCTCGCTTGCTCCGAAGCAAAACGGTGGCCAGAGCAAAACCTATACGGTAAGAATTCGCCTGCGCGCGTTGAGCTCAGAGCAGTTTCGGTCAGGAATGAGCTGTAGGGCGGAAATCTCGACACGCCGCATCGGCGCACGGAGCACACTGTCTGTGCCATTGGAGGCCGTTCAATACGAAGAGCCAGTCAATCGCGGTGAGGCAACCAGGGCCCGCGTTTATGTCATAGCCAATGGCGTTGCTCATGTGCGCGAAGTGGAAACGGGAACCGCGGACGACTCCTACATCGAGATTCTCCGCGGCCTGAGAGTCAGTGAATTGGTCGCCGTGGGTCCTGCCCGAGGATTGCGCTTTCTACGCGACGGAGACCGGGTCACTCCCTCGGGTGGAACAGAATGATTCACTTGAACAATGTCAGCAAGGCGTACCGGATGGGGGCAGGAGACTTTCCGGCGCTCAGAGATGTCAATCTGCAGATAGAGCGCAACGAATTTGTCGCCATTACCGGCAGCTCCGGCTCGGGAAAATCCACGCTGATGAATATTTTGGGGTGTCTCGACACGCCATTGCGCGGAACCTATACCTTGGAAGGCGAAAGTGTTGCCGGGCTCGCAGAATCGCAACTGACTCGGGTGCGCAATCGTCGAGTCGGATTCGTTTTCCAGAGCTTTTATCTCATGCCACGCCTGACAGCGCTCGAGAATGTGGCGCAGCCCCTCATTTACCGTGGCATGGCACCCGAGCAGCGCCGTTACCAGGCGATGGAGGCACTCGATCAGGTTGGACTGCAGTCGCGTCTACGCCATCGGCCAAACGAGCTCTCGGGCGGGCAGCGACAGAGAGTCGCTATCGCCCGGGCGCTCGTTGGAAAACCTGACCTGCTGCTCGCGGATGAACCTACGGGAAATCTAGACAGCCAGACTGCGTCAGACATCATGTCGCTTCTGAACAAATTGCACACGGAAGGACATACGTTGGTTATAGTCACTCACGACGCAGCTATTGCTCGATACAGTCGACGGATAATCCGGATGTGCGATGGGCGTATCGCGGATGACGTTGCATGAGGCAGGCGCTCTACACCGCGCGGGAATGTTTCCGCTCAGCCGGATCGAGCATCCTGGCTCACGGATTGCGCAGCTTTCTCACTATGATCGGCATCGTTATCGGGGTGGCCTCAGTCATCTGCGTGATTGCGCTAGTGCAGGGGATGTCCGAAACCATCGGCGTTCAATTGCGAGGATTGGGTGGAAATGCGCTGACAGTGCGTTCGTTCACCGCGTTGGAAGATCAACAGCGCGGAAAAACCAACCGCCTGACCGCCTCTGACATTGCTGAATTGTGCTCGCGGATAAACGGGATCGCGGATGTGACACCCAACGTCCTGGCGAGTCAGAAGTTCGGTGCCGAGATTCGCAGCGGTTCCGAAGTAGCCGATGCTCAGATGTTTGGTACGACTTCCAGCTACCAGGATGTTCAGCAGCTTTTCCCGCTTACCGGACGATTCATCACGGCCAGCGACGGCGCGAGCCGTCGACGCGTCGTGGTTTTGGGCGAACAAGTGAGAAAAGATCTGCGTTTGCCTATCGATCCTTCGGGCCGCTTCGTGCAGATCAATTCCGAATGGTTCAAGGTTATCGGCACCCTGGAACAACGTGGCGAGGTTTTCGGAATCAACCAGGACAGCATTGTTCTCATGCCATATGAGACAGCTCTCGCGATCACCAACTCCTACGCCCAGCCTAATTTGTGGATAACCTTCTCAGTACTCAATCCGGATCTCGTTGGCAACATACGCGCCAGGGTTGCCGCACTGCTGCGCAGGCAGCATCACTTGAAGTCGAGTCAACCTGACGATTTCGTGGTTGAATCGGCGGATGCGCTAGCCAGGAGCTTCAGAGAGATATCCGCTACGATTACACTTGTGGTTGCTGGCGTCGTAGGTATTTCCCTTCTCGTCGGCGGCGTGGGCATCATGAACATCATGCTGGTGTCGGTGACTGAGCGAACTCGCGAAATCGGTATTGCCAAAGCGCTCGGCGCACCTCGCCTCTTCATTCTGCTGCAGTTCCTCATCGAGGCCAAACTGTTGGCGTTGATCGGCAGCCTCATGGGAGTTGCGCTCGGATTTGCATTGAGCTGGGCAATCGCCAGCCTCATCCCGAATTTTCCAACACCGTCAGTGCCGTGGTGGGCGGTGGTTTCCTGCTGTGCCTTCTGCGCAGCGATCGGCATCGGCTTTGGCATTTTGCCGGCCAGCAATGCGGCCAATCTCACGCCGATTGAGGCGCTCAGATACGAATGAACTGGTCTATAACACCACCAAATGATGGGCCTTTGCGTTTCGAACCGCCGCAAGCGAAACGCCAGTGTCAAAGGTGACGAACCTTCCTTCGTGGCGGACCGCAAGAGCCAGCAGGTAGAAGTCGGTGAGTTGGCGTGGACCATGGATCCGAGTCGAATCAACCGTGTTCGGGTCCAATAAACTCACCGCGTCCAACCAGAACTCATGGACGTCGGCTTCACAGGCATCCGCGAGACGTTTCATGACCGATTGGATCGGCAACGTGTTCGGATAAGCGGGATTCGCCATTATGCGAATGCAGCCGTTCTGAGTGATTGGACATGACGCCCAGCCCTCGCCGGCGTGCTCCTTGAACCAACCGAATGCGACCGCGTGCGATGTGTGGTCGGAGTCGAGCAGTGCGATCAGCACATTGACGTCCAACAGTGCGCGCATCACTTCCTGCGCCGGGTATTCGAGTAGCCGGCTTCTCCAGCAACTCTAAGGCGGCCATAGGCGCCTGGACCACTGCTAGTAGGCATCGTCTTCGCGAAGCTTATCGATCAAATCGTTTGTGACGATTCCGCCGCGCGTCGGAAACGGGCGAAGGCCATAAACCGCCTTCGGCTCCTTCACAGAAGACGATTCCTGGGGGGCAGTCAAAGCCCGCCTGGCGAGTTCAGAAATCATCTCGCCGATGGTCTTCCTCTCCCGCTGAGCCCGCTCCTTCGCGGCCTGCAGAACGTCGTCGGCAATGTCTAAGGTGGTACGCATATCCCTGATGCTAACGCATCACGCATCAGATGTCGACCCGAACAAACCACCCAGAGCATCCCCCTTAATCACCTCTAAAGCTTACACAGTTTCTTACACATGAATGTCTGGGATGGACTAAAATGCTTGCCGAGCCAAGCACTTAGCGGAGACCCCAAGGGACTTAAAATCCCTCGGCCGCAAGGCTGTGCCGGTTTGAGTCCGGCTCCGGGCAGACCTTTAGACTTAGCTAGTCAGCCGGGGCGTGGGTGCGGCGAGCCCGAGCGCGGTAGTAGCGACCTGCATGGGCCAGCAGGATTAGCCCCAGGACCGCGAGTTCCGCGGCACCCAATGCGCCACCTCCGCCTCCAGACGATCCTCCGTCAGTCGCGCCACCGGCGCCCGAGCCACCGCCCGAAGAACCGGCGCCGCCACTGCCTGAGCCGGCCCCCGACCCAGCACCATCACCTGACCCAGCACCATCACCTGACCCAGCACCATCACCTGACCCGGAGCTTCCGCCGGACCCGGAGCTTCCGCCGGACCCGGAGCCACCGCCCGGTCCGCCGCTCGATCCATCCGGCGTAACATTGACCGTCACGGTTTGAGTCGCAGAGCCACCCGGCGCATCGCAAGTCAACGTAAAGCTCGCCGAGCCGGACAGCGGCCCCACCTGCTCCGAGCCGCTGATCGATTTGACGCCACTCCAGCCTCCACCAGCTGTGCAGGTCGTCGCATTGGCGGTCGCGGACCAATTGAGAGTGATCTGCTGGGAAGATGTTGGATTGGAAGGATTCACCACGAGTGTGACAGTCGGCGGATCCGTGGGATTCATGCCGTCCGCGCCGCCGATCAGCAGATCGACGTGCGCGACATTCGATACCGCGCCTGATTTGCTGTTGACAGTGTACGTCAGAGAGTCGCGACCCACCGATACATGCGCGGTGTACAAAATTTGCCCGGTGGAGGTGTCAACAGTAGCCGTCCCCAACACCGGGCCAACGACGATGTTCACAGAGGCTGGGTCGATAGCCCCATTGACGATCCCGTCGTTACCAACAACGTTCAGGTGTGTCTGCACGGGAGGCGAAATAATAAAGCGATCATCGCCAGCAACCGGCGCTGTGTCCGTCAGCACGAACGGCTCGACGCCGGTATGCTCATCCGCACCGGCAAAATAGAGTTTCGATCCTCTGGCCACCAGATTGTAGGCCTGGAACGTCGATACCGACGGCGAAACGCGATCCGACTCCAGCACTGGGCCCGCTGCAACCAACCAGGTCCCTGCGTCGGTTCCGTCGGTGCGCCACAGAGATCCACCGTACTTGTCCGAAACGGATGCAAATAACACCGCCCCCGCAAACACTGTGAAGGCGCCGGGGTAGTAGCCGACAGATTGATCCTGCGAAAGCGCGCGAGTGCCCGTGGGCGTTCCGCCAGTAACCCACGTAGAGCTTGGATTGTTTGCTTGCGCTGCAAAGATCAGCTTGTTGCCCAATTGAGCAGCATTCGGGGCGGGTGAGCCCCACTGCATCTGAGTATCGGCGAGGCGCTGGGTACCGCTGGTCGTTCCGTCCGAGATGTAGAGTCCACAGCTCGCAGCCATTGGGCACATATTGAAGACGAGACGCTGATCCAACGGCGCGCCTATGGGAGAAATGATGCTCGGCTGCACCGGCAGCAAGGCCGTGGTACCGGCTGCGGTTCCATCCGTACGCCAAAGTTGACTTACGCCGGTACCATAATAGCCATCGAGGAACAAAGCATATCCACCCGCCGCACCGAGTAAGGAGCCAACGCTCACAGTTGTGGGCACAGCTTCTACGGTTCCACCTACGGTGCCGTCGGTCCGCCACAATGAAGTTCTGCCGGGTGCAGCCGCCAGGAAGTACACATACCCGCCTACCCGAGTGAGGCCATAGATCGGGACCGTGCCAGCCGATCCCGTGAACGAGTAAAGGAGGACAGTTCCCGCGGCGGTACCATCCGTTTTCCAAACGGCGTGGATCCCGGAGTCACCTTCCGCCGCAAAAATCAGATTGGATCCCAGCATGACGCCGGAGCTGAGCATAGGCCCCGAGCTCTCCGCTCCGGGAACCAGATCTTTCAGAAGCGTGGTTCCGGCGGCGGTTCCGTCGGTTGTCCAAAGCTCGCGACCCGTTGCCGCGCTCGTCGCGGCAAATAGCGTATGCAAGCCAACCGTCACAGGCGAGGTGTCGTAGCGGGCTGTTACAGTGTCAGGCAGGATGTTGGCGAGCTGAGTCGCAGCCGGCGTTCCGTTCGTAGTCCAAAGTTGAAAGTTGTTACCGTCGGCGGTCGCAGCAAAGAGGATTTTATCGCCGACGATGACAAAGCCCGACGGCATGCTGGCCGCGTTCGCCGATGCAACTCCGATGTCCTTCAGCAAGTGAGTGCCGGCAAGCGTTCCATCCGTAACTCCCGGCTCGACGCCGGCCACAGAGTCGACCATGGGAAAATAGGCGAGCGAACCGGCGACCGTCACCGTTGAGAGGTAATTCACGTCGGGGTTTTGAATGGCCGCCACTCTGAACGTGCCGGCCTGCGTTCCATCCGTACGCCAGACGCCGTACCCATTCAGATCATTGTCCATGAAGTAGGCGAGCTGGCTGCCCGCACTCAGGAGCCTCAAGGTGTTGGTGCTGAGCGTATAGGTCGGACTGGCATTGGCGGTAAGGAGCCTGGTGCCGGCGCTGGTGCCGTCGGTGTACCAGATTCCCACGCCATCGGTGGGGGTCTGGTCCATGAAATAGAGGCGGCTGCCGCTGACAACGGGTGCATTGGCTATTCGGCGATTCAAAGGGTCCTGCTCCGAAGAGCTCTGAAACAGACTGACGGTGCCGGCTGTGGTGCCGTCCGAGATCTTCAGCTCGGCGAGTTGGGCAGGAAAGCGATTGCCGGCCCGATAGACGATGCGATTGCCGAATCGGACCAGGTATTGTGAATTGACATTCGTGTCGACGGTGAAGGTGCCTGCCTGCGTGCCGTCGCTGCGCCACAAGGTAAAATCATTCACAATGAAGAAAATCTGATTGCCGACCGCAGTGAGATTCCTCATGACGGCACTGTTGCCCGGCATCGTATCCATCAGCTGGCGAGTACCCGCTGCCGTGCCATCCGAGCACCACAGTTGTTTACCCCCCACTCCGTCATCAGACATGAAGAAGATCTGCGCCCCCGCGGCAGTGAGTTGGTCGGGCCAACCTTCCGCCACCCCGGCGTGTAGCTGCGCAATGCGGATGGTCCCCTGTGCCGTGCCATCACTGATCCACAACGTATGCCCTGTGACCGCATCGCTGGAGCTCAAAGCGATTCCCGATCCAAACGGGACGATATTCGCCCATCGCCCGTAAGCGGCCAGGTCAGTCAGCTCGAGGGTGCCGCCCGCGGTTCCATCCGAGCGCCACAACTGCAGACCCGCTCCGGTATCACTTGCAATGAAGTAGATATAGGGTCCCGCAGCGGCCATCGGGTACTTGGACGTGACTCCGTAGCCAGTGGGGCCGCTGCCCGGATTACCCGCTATCTGGACGAGGGTTCCCACGTAACCACTTTTCGCGCCCACCGCGATGTCCGCCACCATGTACGTGCCGGCGGACGAACCGTCGCTGCGCCACAGTTCGCGGCCATTCACACCGTCATCGGCGGAGAAATAGAGTATTCCGTTCGCTACTGTGAAATCCTCCGGGAAGCTGGAAGGCCGTCCGGGGCGAATGTCGGTCAGCAGGAAGGTCCCAGCCGTCGTGCCATCCGTGCGCCACAATTCCGCGCCGTGGTCGTCATCGGTCGCGACAAAGAATGTGAGCGCCCCCATCGGGGTGAACTGCTGCGGGTAGGAGTTGGTTTGATTCGGCTGGGTATTGATATCCCGCAGCAGCTGGGCACCCAGCACATTCGAGCTTGCGGCCGCGAGCTCAATCAACAGACACAAACACAGCAGGTAGCGCATCCTTGGGCACTTTTTCTTATTGGCAGAGGCGCCCTACGTTAACACAGTTTTAAAATCATGTTGGTCACGGCGGGGCGGACTTAAGTTAACTCTCCGCACACACTGCGACCTAAGCCCCGAGTGCCCTCACTTGTAGCGCACGCCATCCTTGATGATCACCGCAACGCGCTTCATTACCTTCATATCCTGCAACGGATCACCCGAGGTTGAATCCGTACCCGCCGACAGCTTGACGCCGTTCTGGATGAAATGCTGCATGTTCAGGCGCGAGACATCGTGCCCCTGCTCCTTCTAGGCCAGGGAGGCTGTCCGACGGCAAGAGACCAAATTGACGACTCCCCGATTGCCGATGCGCCGTACAACGCGGATGCACGCCCTTCAGCATCTCGACGTGGCCAAGATCGAGCGACGGAATCTGCAATAAGCCGGTGCTACCCGTTTGCCCGCCGTACAGAGAAAGGCCGTCCGCCAGGGTCTGACGTATCAGCCGCGCGATCTTTCGATCCGCACATTGGCCGCCCGGGACACGGTGGTATCTTCTGCACCCGTAGCCCAGATGTCTCGTTCAGCAACACCGCGATGTCCCCTGGACACATCGCAATCCAACTCCTCGACCTCCGCTTTCGGTATCAGCTCCCTGACACGTAAAATGCTGTGCCCTTCAGGAATGCAAATGGAATGCGGCAGATGTCGCGCCAGCATTCGGTCATACCGGCTGATCTGGACTCTGTGCGATAATCTGCGCAATTTCCCGACGCAGAGTTGGTAGCCTCGTTTCAACGATATATGGTGTGCAGAGGTGCTCAGCTGTCGCATTGCCTCAACTAAACGGTTACCGGGGTGAGATCGTTGGTCGAGTAGGCGCGAGCCATTGCTGACCCGCGCCCCTCTAAGAACCGGACGTGCGAGTTGGCCCCGCATCCGGCTCAAGCATAGATAAGCCCCTCGTTGAAGGAGCCGGCACCCGGTGATCACGTACGGAAAGGTTTCCGATCGGGACGCGGAAGGGACGTTGACAGGAGGAGTGCAGCAGTTTCAGGTTGGAAAGCGAGCGAGTGCCACCAGCCGTGAATGGGATGACGGGATGAATCTCCCACCGATCTTCCGCATCGATGGGCTGCCGGCATCCTGGGCATTGGCCGTGTTGCTGCAGCCAGAGTCGTTCTGGGAAGCCACGTCCTTGCAGCCGCTCCAACATTCGCTTGGCTCGACGCTCAGCGAAGTAGGAGTCCCAGGCCGGATCGAATGGGTTAGCGTCCGATTTGACTCTGACGTGTCGGACAATCCGAGTGTCTGAGGCCAAAATCAGCGTCAGCGTTCTCAGTTCGGCGTTATATCATCGGGTTTGAGTGGAAAACACCCAGTGTCGATGACCCAGAGTCCGAAGTACTTCTGCCGGACCCACTGGCACGATTTATTCGGGTGTCTACGTCGC
>Ga0105237_10007400_pt1 | contig 12020 bp, 12 predicted proteins | sample KBSC24metaG_FD_81520 | JGI IMG/M metagenome (GOLD analysis project Ga0105237, IMG submission 81520) | Corn rhizosphere microbial communities from Kellogg Biological Station, Michigan, USA - KBS C2-4 metaG | ecosystem: Host-associated > Plants > Roots > Rhizosphere > Soil | place: Michigan, USA... | reverse complement strand
GGCCTGCGGCATCGGTTGTGGCACGTTCGGGCCGGGCCCGAACGGCAGGCCTTGAGGTCCCGGACCTCGCATACCAGCCTTCGGTGCTGCACGACTCACCGTGATATTGACGACAGCCGCTCCCTCTCTTTCCACCAGCGCAGAGAAGTCCGGCATCGTAATGGTCGCCGCAGCCGGCGCCGACACGGCGGGCGTCTGCTCAGCATGGGCACTCGATGGAAACTCGACGCGGGAGCAGCCCGCGACGATCGAAGCCAGTGCGGCCGCGAGTATGGTAATTCTGAACTTGCGAGTCATTTCAACCCCCTCTGGAATGAACTGGGTCTGCTGCAACCAATATGGAGTTGAAGACTTAAGTCGGGCTTAAGAGGTTCCCCAGTGCAGCGCTAATCCGGCGCGCATGCGAGACCGGTCAGAGCTTCCCTGCGGGCAGTCGAATCATCACGCGCAGCCCGGTACCACCCGCTCCGCTGTTCAACTCGATGTGGCCGCGGTGGCGCTCGACCACGCGCTTGACGATGGCAAGGCCGAGCCCGCTGCCGTCTTCGCCGCCGTCGTGACCCGGCACGCGATAGAACCGATCGAAGACGCGCTCGCGCTGATCGGCTGGAATTCCAGGGCCGGTGTCCTCGACCTCGAGCATTACATCAGCGTTGCCGCCGGCAACTCGCGTGGTAATGGTGCCGCCATCGGGCGTATGCCGAATCGCGTTGTCGATCAGGTTGCCGAGCAGGATGCGCAGACTGTCTTCATCGCCGACCACTTTTGGCGACTGGTCGGCGTCCAGCTTCAGCCGCAGGCCCGCGCGCTCGGCCAGGGGTTCGAAGTCCATCACGACCTCGCGAGCGACGCGAGCGAGATCCACCAGCGCGTCGGTATCCGCGAGTTGCTCCGGCTCTTGCCGCGCGAGCGTCAACAACTGCTGCACCAGGCGCGTGGATCGCTCGACGCCGCGCTCCAGACGTTCCAGCGCAACCACACGCTCGCCTGGATCCTCCGCGCGCTTGAGCAGCTGCAATTGCAGCCGCACAGCGGTGAGAGGAGAACGCAGCTCGTGGGCTGCGTCCGCGACGAATTGACGCTGTGCTTCGAGCGCGCGGTTGAGGCGCGCGAGCAGATCGTTCAACGACCCTGCAAGCGGTACGAGCTCATCGGGAAGATCGCGGTCGGGCAGCGGCTCCAGTGCTGAAGGCGTACGAGCGCGCACCGCGGCCGACATGCTGTACAGCGGACGCAGCGCGCGGCCGACGATGATCCAGATTCCCACTGCCAGCAACGGCAGCAGCGCGGCCAACGGCAGCACGGCGCGACGCGTCAGATCCGCGGCCATTTCCTGGCGCAGGCTGAGCGGATGAGCCACCTGGATGATGCGCAATCCATCGAGCTGCGTGAAAACGCGCCACGACTGCCCATTCCAGTCCACGTTGCTGAAGCCCGGCTGCGGCCGCATCGGGATGTCGAGGTTCGGCCGCGAGTAGAACATCAGCACGCCGTCCTTGTCCCACACCTGCGTGATGAAATCCGGTTCGGGCAGGAGCCCGCGTGGCATCGGCGCACGGCCGATGCTTTGCCGCGACAACGAGAACGCCAGCTGCTTCAGCTGATAGTCGAGCAGCTCGTTCAGGTCTTCCTGCGACCGATGGTAGGCGCTGTAGCCGATCAGCAGGCCAGCCACAACCAGCGCACACAGCAGCCACACGAGCAGCCGTCCGCGGATGGAGTAGGAGATCGCCGCGCTCATGCCGGATGGAATTCTACGAGGCGGTTTTGGAGAGCGTGTATCCGAGACCGCGCACGTTGCGGATGAAATCGGTCCCGAGCTTCTTGCGCAGATGATGGATGTGCACCTCGACGGCGTTGCTCTCGACCTCCTCACCCCAGCCGTACAGACGCTGCTCGAGCTGAGCGCGGGACAGAATCCCGCCGGGCCGCTCCAGCAACGCCGCCAGCAACGCGAATTCTCGCGCCGACAGGCTGATCGGCTCGCCGTTGAAGGTCGCTTCCCGGGTGGCGGGATCGAGAACCAGATTGCCGTAGCGCAGCTCGGGCTCGGCACGTCCGGCCTGGCGGCGCAACAACGCTCGCACACGGGCCGACAGCTCCTCGAGGTCGAACGGCTTGACGAGGTAGTCGTCCGCGCCGGCATCCAGTCCTGCGACACGGTCGGCAACCGAGTCACGCGCCGTGAGGATCAGAACCGGAATGCGATTCCGGCCCTGGCGCAGCGCACGCAACCAATCGAGGCCACTTTTGCGCGGTAATCCCAGGTCCAGAAGCAACACCGCATAGGCCTCGGCTCTTACGGCCGCGTCCCCAGCCTCGGCGTCCCGCACCCAGTCGACCGTGAAGCCGTCCTGGCGCAGGCCGGTGCGGACCGCCTCGCCGATCATGGCGTCGTCTTCGACCAACAGGAGTCGCATAGAGTTCTGAAGTCTAACGAATTGCCCAAAGGTAGTGCTGAAGCCTTAAGGCGCGCTTAAGCCGGAGAAGCGAGACTCGAACCGTTTCGCCTTGTCATGGTCCTGTCATGTTGGACAGGTATCAGGAGCTTCGGCACGGGCGCGCCTCGAGACATCCTGTTAGAGTGCAGCGCCGGCCGGCGAGGACGTCTCGCAATGCGCGGAGGATCGGATGGGGAAAAAGGACGACAAGAAGCTCGACACGGTCACCAAGGTCAAGAAGCGCAGCAAGAAGAAGCGCGTTGGCGCGCCCAAGGGCATCGTCGACGTGCTGAACTGCCCGCCGTTGTCGCATTTCTATCATGAGCTCGTCGTCGGTAACGGTATCGGCGACGACGCCGTCGAGGACGCGCTGGCCGCCTTCGAGCGCGCCTGGGAAGTCCGCCGCCAGAGGGCCTACGACGCCGCCCATCAAGCCAACGAAAAGCCCGGCAAGGACTGCGTAGGCGCCGAGCATCTGATCCTCGGCCCTTTCAGCAGCAAACAGGACTGGAGAATCGACTGGGATGCGGAGCCTATGACGGCGATGACCTGGTGTTGGGTCGGCTACGAGTCCATCCGCTTCTGCAAGCCAAGCTGACATCTTAAGCGCCGGTGGCCTGGAACGATCAGGTTGACTTCTATTGCGAGCGTCTGGAGCCGGGACTGTGGGGCGAGCCGGCGAACGCGCTCAGCAACATCTCGTTCGTGCTTGCCGCCCTCGCGCTCTGGCGCATTCTCAAGCATGTTCGTGCTCACGGCCAGACAGTCACCGATGATGTTCTGCTCCTGATTCCGCTGGTGTTGCTGGTCGGGATCGGCAGCGTCGTGTTCCACGCGCTGGCGACGCGCTGGGCCGCACTCCTCGATACGCTGCTCATCCTGGTCTTCTGTTGCGCGTTCCTGTTTGCGTTCTTGCGGCGCGCTGCGGAACAAAAGTTCGGGCCCGCGCTGACGGTTTCGATCGGTTTCGCATTGCTGAGCTTCGGCTTTCCGCTCCTGTTCCCGCGCGAAATGTTGAACGGCTCGCTCGCATACGTTCCTTATCTGGTCGCGCTGCTCACGATGACCGGGTATCTGGCTTCGCGCGGAGCAGCCTCAACTCGCACGTTCGGCGTAGCGGTGATCGTATTCTGCATCTCACTCACGCTGCGCACGGTCGACCTCGAACTGTGTCCGCGCTTTCCGGTCGGCACTCACTTCGTATGGCATCTGCTGAACGGCTATCTGCTATGGCTGGTCAGCCGTGAGATGATCCTGGGCCGCATCGCGCCTCAAGAGAAGTAGCGCCCGCTCCTCGCGTATCGACCGATGACGTGAGCTTTCAGCGCGGCTGCGTCAGCCGATCGATCATGGCTTTGACCGCCCGCACCTGCGCCCCGTTGTGGGTGTGGTACTCAGGGCCGGTGTAGCCCCACCAATCCCAGCAGCCGTTCGGGTTCAAGATGTATGTGAACGAAAAAAGGCCGAACCCGGAACGCGAGATCGTCTGCGGGTACAACACGATGATGCCATTGCTGTCCGCCCAGCGGTTGTAGCCCGCATGACGCACGAATTTCTCGCCCACCGCTTCGGCGCTCTGCTTGCAGCCATGGAACGCGACGTGCACTTTGCAGCGCATGCTCTCGCAGCTTTTCGGCACATACGCGTAGCCGATATCGGCCAGACTCACATCGTACGGCGACCCGGCAACGAACTCGGCCTGATCGAAGGCGACGACGCGTCCGCTGTCCTTGGTTACCGCGGGATTGAGCTTTCCGTAGATGTGCTCGAGCAACTTGCCGGCGGCGTCGAAATGGCAATCGTTGATGAAGGGTGACGCTGTGGCTGCACAGCGTCCGCCGTAATCGTCCGTCACCATCGCATGCCCCGCGTCGACGTTGCTGACGAGCGCAATCGCACTGGCCGGCACATACTCGCGATAATAGGCTTGCAGCGCTTGCACGACGCTCGCTTGTACCGTCTCATCGTGCTTGCCCGTGAACAACCAGACCTTCGCGCGCTTCAAGTTCGCGGTCGCATCGATCAGCCCGGCGCCGGCCAGTGTGTCGGTGATCGTCTTCAGCAAGGCAACCCGCGGCACGGGCGCGATCACGCTCGGTGACATGCAGTTGTTGACCGCCGTTATGGCGTTCCCCTGTGCGCAGTAGTAGGGCCCGGCCGCGAGCACGCCGACACCGATGACCGTCGCCGAGTGGGCCACGTGAAACTGCACCGCCATGTAGCCGCCCGATGAAATGCCGGACACAGATGTCGCCGTCGCATCCGCGTCGAACGCTGCCAGCTTTTCGGCAGCGAGCGCGGTTCCGCACGCAAGCAGTGCGAACAGCGCGGCAAGGCGCACCAGGAATGAGCTCGATGCAATCCTGACCATGGCTCGATTCTATCGTTGTACAGTGAGTTACTCGGGAAACCGTGTTTCTTGAAGAACCATGGCAACCGGGCTAGGCTTCCATTGACCATCCGATTTGCGAGATCCCGTGACCCCAGACGATACGCTCTATCCGTGCAGCTTCGTGATCTTCGGCGCGACCGGCCATTTGGCCGCAAGTAAGCTCCTGCCTGCCCTCTACAACCTGGAAGCGCAGCACCTGCTGCCCGACGTGACGAACTTCATCGCGTTCGCCCGCCGCCCCTGGGATGATCAGGCGTGGTGCAAGCATATGGACGAGTGCGTGCGGCAAAAAATCGGGGCCCGCTTCGATCCGGAGCTGTTCCTCAAGTTCGCCGCAAGGTTCAGTTACGTCGCCGGCGATCTGCGGGAAGTCGAAGCCTACAAGCGTCTGCTCGCGGAGCTCGGCAAGCCGAAGACCGGCGTGTGCTCGAACATCATCTACTATCTCGCGATCACACCGGCCGATTTCGCGTCCGTCGCGAACAATCTCGCCGCGGTTGGACTGAATCGGCCGCGCGGCCTGCATCGCGTCGTGGTCGAAAAGCCGTTCGGCGAGGATCTCGAAAGCGCGAAATCTCTCAACGAGACGCTGCACAAACATTTCGACGAGAAGCAGATCTTCCGCATCGATCACTACCTAGGCAAGGAAACCGTGCAGAACCTGCTCGTGTTCCGCTTCGCCAACCTGATGATCGAGCCGCTGTGGAATCGCAACTACATCGACCACGTGCAGGTCACGGTAGGCGAATCGGCCGGAATCGAAACGCGCGCGGGCTACTACGACCAGACCGGCGCGCTGCGCGACATGGTCCAGAACCACATCATGCAGGTCGTGACTTTGATCGCCATGGAACCGCCGCCGGCCCTCGAGGCCGATGCGCTGCGCGACGAGAAGGTCAAAGTGCTGCGGTCGGTGCGCCCGATCGACCGCCGCACGCTGCACGCTCACGCGTTCCGCGCGCAATATCGTGCGGGCGTGGTTGAAGGTAAGGCAGTGCCGGGCTACCAGGACGAGCAAGGTGTGGAGCCGGGCTCAACCACCGAGACGTTCGCTGCGGTGCGGCTGCTGATCGACAACTGGCGCTGGCGCGGCGTGCCGTTCTACTTGCGCACCGGCAAGCGGATGCCGCGGCAGACATCAGCCGTCGCGATCCGCTTCCGTCATGTACCGCAGCACTTGTTCCGCGATACGGTGCTGGATCAGATGGAACCCAACTGGGTAGTCCTGAGCGTTCAGCCGACCGAAAGCATGCACCTCGAGATCCATGCCAAGCAGCCGGGTCTCGGCATGAGGACGCACGTCATCTAGATGAACGCAGGCTATCGCGGCGACGGCGAACGCTCGATCGATGCGTACGAAACGCTGCTGCTCGACATCGTGCGCGGCGACGCCACCAACTTCATTCGCTTCGACGAGGTCGAATGGGCTTGGCGCGTGGTCGATCCGATCATCAAGGCATGGGCGCAGGAGCGCGAGTTCATCACGAGCTACCCGGCCGGAACCTGGGGGCCGGAAGAATCGAATCGGCTGTTCGAGTGGGACTACCAGACCTGGCGCAACGATGCGTGACCGCCGTCGCGCCCGCGGCTGCTGAGACCTTTACTGGGCGCGCACCGGCTCGACGTAGATCTCGACACGCCGATTCGCTTGGCGTCCCGCTTCGCTCTGGTTGCTCGCGATCGGTGAGCCTTCTCCTTTGCCGAGCGTCGCGAGGCGGATCGGATTCACGTCCTTCGTTTCCAGATAGTGCGCGACCGACAGCGCGCGCTCCTGCGACAACTTCTGGTTGTATTCGGGCGCGCCTTTGTTGTCCGTGTGTCCGACCACGGTCAGCGTGGTTTTGCCGTAGCGGATCACGACATCGGCAACTTTATCCATCGTGCTGTAGAAGCCGGGCTTGACTGCCGTCGAGTTGGTGTCGAACGCAGTCTGATTCGTCATCGTGATGCGTACGACGTCATTCGGCATCTTGTCCACGCGCGCCGAGCCGGCTTGAATCTCCTTGCGCAGATTCTTGTCGAGGTCTTTCTTCTGGCTATCCATGTAGGCGCCGATCGCGCCGCCAGCGAGCCCGCCGCCGACGGCACCGACGATTGCGCCCGCAGTGCGATTCTTCTTATATGCGACGGCACCGATGACGGCACCGCCCGCGGCACCGATGATCGCGCCGGTTTCCATGTCCGTCATACCGCGCTTGCCGCTGGTGCTGCCATCGCTCGTGCAGCCCGACACAATCAGTGAGAGAACTGCGACCGCTGCGACATACCGCTTCATGCTGCCTCCGCCAGGATGGTTTATCTGAATGGGCCCGGCCAAAGGCCGTGCGCGCGGAGACAAAGCAAGCTCGATACCTGGATGCAGACCAGCGCTGCCTGTCTCCACCCGGCTACTCGGAGGATCCAGCCCGTCCGGAAGAAGGAACCTCCGGGGGTAGGGCTACCGGGCAATCTGCGACGCGTGACGGAAGCGGGCCTGCAGCGCCGAGCGCCGCACGTCGAGGTCGAGAAACAGGAACTGACGATCCGCGTCATGCACCGGACTGTGCGTGCTCTCGTACGCGTGGTCGTCGGCGGTCAGGCCTTCGCTCACGAGGCCGTGCTTGCGGCGCGGGTCGAGCAGCACGATCTCGCCGACGGCGTGACGCACTGCGCGACTCTCGGCGTCCACCAGGCCCAATCGTCCGCAATGCGCGATGACCATCACGAAGTAGTAATGCGGATAGCGGAACGAGTCGTCGTGCAGACCGACCGGCCCGCAACCGTGTATCGAAAATCGATCCAGGCTGAAGATCTCGAGCGGAAGGTCCAGCTTCTCCGCGATCTCCTCGCGCAATCCGTCGACGAAGCCGATCGGCACATGGTCGTATACCGCATCGAACGTCCGGGTCTCCTCGGCGACGAACAGCTCGGGACACAACTCACGCGCCAGCCGATAGATGTCCGGCAAACGCTCGAGGCCGCGTTCGATCCGCTGTCCAGTGCGGATGAAGCTGGGGGATGGACCGCGATTCAGAGCCATGAGATCAGATCCGGGCCGATCGAGCCACGCGTGTCAATCTTCTTCTGGCGCGAAGTCCACTTTCTGGAAGCGTCCGGTGCGCTCGTCGCGCTCGAACGCCGAACCGGCTGGAGACATCAAATGCGGAACGATGGCCGGATCGTAGTTCGCGATCGTATTGACGTCGTACACGTTCACATTGTCCGGATCGTCCATGTACTCCTGCGACTCGTCACCGGCGGTGAAGCGCCAGCCGCTGTCGATGTCGGTGTCGGGCTCTTCGCGATACATGAATCCGACTCTGCGGCCTTCGACAGTGATGCGATCGCTCGCGTAGCAGGCGCCCATGCCGGTCGCCAGCGGCTTGACCTGTGCTGCGTCGAGAAGGTATCGCTTGGTCATGGCCGCATCCCGCGCCGGGCGCGATGCCGTGCTCTGCAGCTATCTGCCACCGGCCAGATCGATGAAGGTTCCGGTCGCGTAGGACGCTTCATCCGAAAGCAGCCACAGGATCGCGTAGGCCACCTCGATCGCTTGGCCGCCTCGCTTCATCGGAACGAACTCCTTCACACGGTCGACGCGATTGGGCTCTCCGCCGCTCGCATGCATCTCGGTGTAGATGAAACCGGGGCGCACGGCATTCACGCGAATGCCCTCGGTCGCGACTTCCTTCGACAGTCCGAGGGTCATCGTGTCGATCGCACCCTTCGAAGCGGCGTAGTCGACGTACTCGCCGGCCGATCCCAAGCGCGCAGCCGCTGACGACACATTCACGATCGCGCCACCCGCGCCGCCATGCTTCGTCGACATGCGCCGCACGGCTTCGCGCGCGCACAGGAAGGCGCCCGTGACATTCGTCGCCAGGATGCGATTGAGGCGCGCCGCATTGAGATTTTCGAGCCTGCTCTGCACGTCGAGAATGGCCGCATTGTTCACCAACGCATCGACGCGTCCCAGCGTACGGTCCACCGTCTCGAACAGGCGGATCACGTCGGACTCCGAGGCGACATCCGCACCGACCGCAATGGCCTTGCCGCCGGCCTTCTCGATGGTCGCGACGACGCCGTCGGCGGCCGTGCGATTGCCCACGTAGTTCACGCAAACGGCGTAGCCACGCTGCGCAGCGAGAACCGCAGTCGCAGCACCGATGCCGCGACTGCCGCCGGTCACGAGCATGACTTTGCTCATGACCTTCGCGCTCGTGCGTAGACGGCGGCAATGCCAACCGCAAATCCCCCCTGCCCCCCTTTACCAAAGGGGGGCACCCATTCCCACAAGCGGGGTTCACCGTGCTTCCGCATCGTCGACTAAGCGCAGCCGGGAACGTCAGTGAAGTTGAAGTACACCTGCTTTCCGAGTGAGCGCGACAGCGCGACCATCTCGTCGGCGCCCTGGGAACGCCCGCCGATGCGCAGGCAGGCGTCGCACTTCGCCACGAGCGTGCGTGAGATCGGGTGGAAGATCTCGTTGAATATCGCATCGCCGATCCGGCGCGATCCGGCGAGCTCGATCAGCGGTAGCGCAAACCATTCGCCAAGGACCGGCAGATGCCCGGCACGGAACAGGCGCAAGGCCATCTCGGTCATCGCGCGCACGTTCGCTGCGATCAGTTTCGGGTCGTCGTTGGTCCCCGAGCGATACGGGCCAGCGACGAGAATCATCAGCGGTTGCACTTAAGGGAAGGTCTGGTCAATTCGTACATACGCGACCGGGCGCTATGGGCCAAGGGCTAGGCGTCGAGGAGCGACGTATGGTCGGTCCACACGAGCGACGAGCAACAACGCCCTGGGCCCATAGCGCCCGGTCCCTCGAAAGAGACGACATGATACCGGGTTGCATCAGGTGCGGCGTCTGCTGTGTTGCGCTCCTGGCCAAGCTACTAAAGCTTCGTCGCGATGGCCGGCAATTGACTAGACCCGATGCATCCATCCGCACCTAATGCAACGCGTGCCGTACGAATTGACCAGACCTTCCCTTGCCGCGTTATTTCTTCGGCTTCCAGTCCCGCGCCATCTGCTGTGCCTTGCTGAGCTGCGCCGACTTCAGCTTGCTCGCGATGTAGTCGCGCTGCTTCTCGGCAGCGCTGCGCTCTTCACCCGATAGCTGCGCAGCTGCCAGATTGCTCCACATGTAGCCCAGCATCGGATCGGCCGGAACGCCCTTGCCTTCGAAGTAGAGCCAGCCGAGATGGAACTGCGAGCGCGGATCGCCTTTCTCGGCCGCCATGCCGTACCACTTCACCGCTTGTGCCGGATCGGCCGCCAGCCCGTTCTTGCCGGATTCGTACATGTACCCGAGCAGGTATTGCGCGTAAGTATTGCCGTTCTCCGCGGGCTTTTGATACCACTTGGCCGCTTCGGCGTAGTCGGCGGGTATGCCGTCACCCGCAAAATAAAGCCGTCCGAGTGCCTCGGTCGCTTCCATATTGCCGGCCTCGGCGGCCTTGCGATACCACTTCACGGCCTCGGTCGGATTCTTGCTGCCAGCCGCTTCGTTGAGATACCCGACCATGAATTGCGATTGGACGTCGCCGTTGTCGCCCGCGCGCGAAAACCACTTGATGGCTTCGACGTTGTTCTGGGGAGTGCCGCTGCCTTGGTAATACGCCCACCCGAGCGCGCTATACACCGACGTCTCGCCTTTGTCCGCCGCCTGCTGATACCACTTCAGCGCTTGCGCTTCGTCCTTCGTGACCCCGATGCCCTGCGAGTACATGTAGCCGAGCGCGCTCATGGCGCGACCATCGCCCTGATCGGCGGCTTTTTGATACCACGCCGCGGCCTGGGCCGAATCCTGCGCAACCCCTTTGCCGTAGTCGTAGGCGTATGCGGTCAGGAACTGGGAGAAGGCGCGCCCTTGCTCGCCGGCCTTGCGGTTCCATTTCACTGCTTCCGCATAGTCCTGCTGCACGCCCTGACCGAAGAAGTACATGCGCCCCAGCGCTTCCTGCGCGTCGAGGTTGTTGGCCTCGGCTGCCACCTTATAAAGGGACGCCGCCTGCGCCAGATCCACATCCACACCCTTGCCGAACTCGTACAAGTAGCCGCCGAGGTAAGCCGGATACACCCGGCCCTGCTTGCCGGCGCCCGCGCATGTCTTCGCCGCTTCCTTGTAGTCCTGCGCCACGACGCCCTGACCGAAGAAGTACATCGTGCACAGCGTCTCCTGCGCATCCGGATCGTTCTGATCGGCAGCCTTGCGATACCAGGTCACGGCGTCCGAATAATCCTGCACCGCGCCGCGCCCCTTGTTGAAAGCCTCGCCCAGGTAGAACTGCGCGTGAGCATTCCCCTGCTCGGCAGCCTGTTTGAACTCGTCGAAGGCGGTCTTGTAGTCGCCGCTGTTCCACGCATCCAGCCCCTTCTGGAAATCGGCGCGGGCGATACCGGCCAGCGCCATAAAAATGATGAGCGTCGCGAGACGTCTCATTACGTTCCTCCTGAAAATTCCCCTGTATTGTTGCGCCACGCTACTTTAGGGCGCCTTCGCGCCCTGCGAGCTTTAAGCGCGCGGCACCATGCAAGCTTCAAGCGCCTTGTGCGATTCGATCCGGACGTGTCGGCCGGCCAAGCCCGGCAAGATCATAAACCGAATGCTCATACCCTGGGGACTGATGGCGCTGGCGAACGACACTCCCACTGGAATATGGGAAAAATTCCCGGCCCTGCCCGGCGCAAGCCAGGGTCATGCCTGCGAGATTGCGGCAGCGGTGCGGCGTCCAATGCCGAAGCGTGCAGCCCAACCCAAGCCATCGAGCGTCTTTCCGAGCGGCCGGTATTCGCAGCCGACCCAGCCCGCGTAGCCCAGCTCGTCGAGTAGATCGAACAGATACGGGTAGTTGATTTCGCCGACGCTCGGCTCGTGACGGCCCGGCACCCCGGCGATTTGGAGGTGCTTCAGGTTGCCGATGTTGCCGCGGATCGTCTCGGCCAGATTCCCTTCGAGCATCTGCATGTGATAAACGTCCAGGTGCAGCGAGAGATTCTCTCTGCCGACCATCTCGATGACGCGACGCGCATGCTCGGTATGGTTCAGGAAATATCCGTGCATGCCTTCGGTGGTGTAGCTCGGCCCGCCTGACACCACACCGAGCCGGCGATTGATCGGTTCGATCACAGCGTTTACGCCGTGCGGCCGGAACAGGTCCGCGGCGTAACGCAAGTTGGCGACATACGCGCGCTCGGCCTCC
>Ga0105237_10007399_pt1 | contig 12022 bp, 7 predicted proteins | sample KBSC24metaG_FD_81520 | JGI IMG/M metagenome (GOLD analysis project Ga0105237, IMG submission 81520) | Corn rhizosphere microbial communities from Kellogg Biological Station, Michigan, USA - KBS C2-4 metaG | ecosystem: Host-associated > Plants > Roots > Rhizosphere > Soil | place: Michigan, USA... | reverse complement strand
TGCCACCCCTGATCAGAATGCAGGATCGGCTTAGCACCCACTGGTAGCTTCTTCAATGCCTTCTTTAGCATATCCATAGTCTGGTTAAAATTAGGACGATGAGAGATGCTGTAGCTAACAATTTCACTATTGTATAGGTCCAGAATAGGAGAAAAATAGAGCTTTTGGCCTGCTACTGCGAACTCTGTTACATCTGTTACCCATTTCTGATAAGGTTTTCGGGCTTTAAACTTCCGCTTTAACAAATTGCGGGCAATCCTTCCCTGCTGTCCTTTATAGGATTTGTACTTTTTGACTCTGACCAGGCTTTTGAGTCCACACTCCTTCATTAATCTGGATACTTTCTTATGATTGATCTCCACTCCTTTTTGCTTTAAAGTAGTCGTGATGCGGCGATAACCATACCTCCCTTTATGCAGTCTATAAATACCAACGATCTCCGTTTTGATCGAACTGTTTTTATCTGGCTGGTCTAATCGCTTCAAATAATAATAAAAAGTGCTTCTGGCCATTCCCGACGCCTTCAGGAGAAGCTCCAGGGCGTAAGATTGCCTTAGTTCCCGAATGGCTTTTGCCGCCTGGATGGTACCTTGGCGGCCTTTTCTTGCTGAACTAAGGCTTCCAACTTTTTTAGGAAGGCGTTCTCTGCGCGTAGATAATCGACTTCCTTCTCAAGCTCTGTCACCCTTACTGCAGAGGGATCAGATGAAGGATCCGTTTTTTTTCTGGGCTTTTTTGTCATAGTTGATCTTTTCCTACCTCTGGCTTCCTTTAACAGCCCTTCTGCTCCTAATTGCTCATAGGTTTTTAACCAACCCCAAAGCACGCTCTCATTAGGAATTTTAAAATAAATGACTGTTTGCTTTAAAGATAGCTTTTTTCTCAAAAAGTACTGGACCACTTGAATTTTAAACCTACCATCATAACTGCCATTCCTGAACTTTAGCCCGTCGCTCCCATACCGTTTGTATTGTTCTAGCCACCTTCGGACCGTGCAAGCCGCACAATTAAGTTCCCGGCCCGAGCTTTTGACTGAACTATGCCCTGCTAGAATAGACCGAACTACTGCCTCTTTCTGCTTAACACTGTATTTGATCCTTTTATCCATAAAAATGTCCCCTAAAAAGTGTCCAACTTTTAGGGGGCAGTTCATAGCCCGGTGAGGGGAATTTATTTTTTAATCGTAAACGAACAGCTATGACATACTATCTCATCTATCAGGAAAACGAATTGCGGCTTATCCCCGTCAAGCCGGACCAGGAAGAATCCTTTTGCTGGCGCAACGCCCAGCGGATACTGGCGTCGGGGCAGAGTCCATTGGAGGTGCTTAGGGCATTCGATGCCATGCCACTTGTTTTTTGCGACGGTCTTTGACCGTCGCTTTTTGTCGCCAACCTAAGACTAAATCCTATAGCATTTCGTGTAACCCGAACTAATCCCTAAGCTCCGACCAACTTAGCCGCCCAATTTTCTTGTCGAGTTTGTTTTGCTCGATTTGCCTCAAAAAGTCTTCCCGTCTATTTATGACCTCGCGTAATTTTAGAAGCCACTCGTCCACGTCAACGCCATAGGCCTTAAAGTGGCTTTTATTCCAGTTTATGCCAACGATTTCCCGATACAAAGCTTCCGTCTCTACACGTCCTTTGTATAAATTGATCTTTAAGAAAGCTTCTCTGAATTTTGCCTGGTGAAATGAGTTAGTGGCCGCTCTTAAAGGAGATTTTTGGGCATATGATTCCATAACAGCCAGTAGTTGAGCGATAGATACGTCTTTATAGGATAAAATAGGCATTTGTTCTCCCACGCTGATCAATGCTTCACTAAAAATTGGCGATTGGCTTTCGTACGGTATGCTAAATTGTAGATTCTTTTTAGTGTAAAATTCTCGCAAAACGATCGTTACTTCCAAACACTTCTCAGGGTCTTCTTCCCACAACGGGTATATCACAAAATGCGGACGATAGTCCTCCGATCTGGGTAACTTGATCAATTCCAGGCCGAGTATTACACACCCGGCTATCCTGTAGAACTTGTTCTGCTCATAGACTGTCAATTCGGGAAAGGCAAATAGCCAATTACTGGCCATGGCTTTCTTAGTTTCGGCTTTTATCGGCATATTATTGTCCGGCAATTTGCCAGTTCTGATCATGTACAATTGAGCACATATCCTTTATTTCAGCGTCTTTATTCCGAATTTTGCTTCTATTTTCCGCGCATCGACGAAAAACTGATAAATGTATTGGCATGCATCTAATTCCGACGTGAAATTCCGCAAATTATTTTTACCCCCTCTTTCACAAAAAATAGAATACTTCAAATGAAATTCCCGTTTGCGACAAAACTATATGTCGGGCATTAAACTGCAATCCAAAGTATAGTTGTTAGAATTAATACCCAATTCAGTCAATCTTATTTTTAGACCCCGAACTGTCACATTTTAAATTCGGCAGGCACGGTACCAACTTTAGTTTCGATCCTGATTGCGACCTACCATAAGATGGGAGGCTGACTTCCCGTATGAGTGCCGTCCGATAAATTAACACTAAATTTTTCCATCTTCTCACTACGCAAATCAAAGTACTTACCCAATATGAAGTCACCGTCTACATTTGTAATTCTTAAACCATCAAATGCAAGCCTATCAGACCCCCATAATAGGCCAATTTCCCCGTACGCAACTAATTCTGTATAACTGGCAAATATAACAATGTTGTGTTCCGTTGAAACCTTAACATCAGTAACAGGATCACACTCAACTATTTTGAATGACTCGGGTTGGTCAACCGATACAATATAGCCATTGCCCTTTGATACAACGCAAAATGTCCTTTTACCTGGCATCGCGTATACTCCCGAAAATGCCCCCATTCCGAAAGCAAATACTCCTAGCCAACTCTTCATCGCAGAGCTTGTCATCTTTATTATTACTCCGACATTACCTCCCTCGCCAGAATTTGACTCTGAAAAATAATGAATATCGAATCCATTCTGCAATTCTTCTAGTTCGGCCAATTGATAATCATGTGGTAACTTCAGATCGCAGATCATTCAGGTTTTTGAATTGTCATTTATTTCTTCATTTCCATTATTTTTCCCTGCGCTATTTGTACTGGAAAAGTACCCAATTTAAATTCGCATCCAACATGAAGTTGATCCTTTAGAAAATCTCTATCGATAATAGCTATTTCGGCCATATATGTCTTGCCTGGTTCCATAAAGCCAATTCCAAGCGGAGTAATTTCAGCTGGGGTAGAAGGATTTTTAGGCGATATCCAGAAGGACATGCGTATCGGATTCATGACCGGGAATTTGAATCCTATCTTGATGTTTTCAATAAAATAAACCTCAGCAATCATAAGAACATTTTCCATTCAGCTACGATTTTAGAAACGAATCCATAGAATTCGCATTGCATCATTAAATTGTTGCAAATTTTCAGATAATACTGTGCCGCCAGGAAATCCGTCGATGATCATATCAGGTTCCATAAAAATATAATTTTTACTTCCTGGTGTTACAAAAGATTTTGGGATCGTTATTTTTGCTGTATAAGGTTTTGAAAATCTGGATTTTGTCCACATGTTCAGACCATCCTCGCCAACCCAAAATTGCTTACCCTGAAATTGATTAGGGTGAATGGAAAATTTGCCGCCATTAGCCTTGATCGATTCGAGCTCATTCGGGCCAAAATTCCTATATAAATCAACCTGCTCTTCAACTGTCGTTGTCTCCAGCCCAGCCCCGGTCTCCTCCAATATCGAACCCTCTGTCGCAATCCCAGGATTCCCCGTCAGCATTATCGCCGCAACCGTTGGCGCTAATTTACCGACTCTTTGAGAATTCTCAAAAGAAGTTCCATACTGAAACTCATGGAATAAATTGGTGAAATACTTTTTTTGTTTATTGCCCGACCGGTCAGTGAGCATATCTCCAAAATTGGCTGCGCTATTAAGGCCCTCCATCGGATCTGTCGGACCATACTCAAGTTCGATCTGGAGCCTCACGCTCGGATCAGGCGAATATCTGGCCGCAGTTATCAATATAGCGTGTGCCGATTTCGCAGCACCGACAAGCAATCCGATCCTACTGTCAATTTCGTCTCTAATGTATTGCTTGATCTCAGTCAGGATCGATCCCCGACCACGCACAGCTACTGCCTTAAGCCATTCAGCATTTTCCACTGTTTCACAACTATTACAATATCCGCCAAGAGGATAATACTGCCTGGCCACGGTAAGCGCATTGAACAGCCTAGGTTCGCCACCATCCGATAAGGACTCCGCCAGATCCATAAATTCATCCCCAACATCCCCGCCCGTCGGATCCGTGTTATTGACAGGGTCATTCCCCATCCCGATATAGGGGTTCGCAAACTGATCGAATGGATCGACGCCGGTCCACCGACCCAGTTGCCGATCATACATTCGCAATCCAAATTCGTTCCAACCAGTATTTTCCTCCTCCTGGCTATAGTCACCCTGATAACGATACCTCGAATCCAGTTTATTAAATGCGATCGTCGAGATGCCAGTGACTTTCTGTCCAAAAGCATAGTAGTGGTTCTCCTCGGAAATATTGCTATGTACCTGGGAAACACTTAAATTGTCAAAGTATACCGTCTGGTTACTTTCGTTGCTCAAATAGATATACACCCACCCGTTCCTGGGCGCCTTTTGCATCAAATTCAATGGAGCCGCATTCTGATCATTGGGACTGGAAACCTGCGCAAGGTTTGTTCCCACTCCCGGAGCATTGACATCTTGCCCGATAAAGTTAAACTGCTCGTCAAAGAAAAGGACATTCAAAAAGGCCTTGGGAGCAGGCGAACTGGCGTTGTAGTATTTATTGATGAACGAGCTGTAATCGCTGGTAGGTACACCAAGATTTGCGCTGATAAGAGCGCTATTGGATTCCGCAAGCGGCGAGATATTGCCGCCGATCAGCGCCGCGATCAGGGAGGCCACCGCATCTCCCCCTGAGTATGATGGGCCTGCCGGATCATTTGCATAATAAAAGTAGTTAGCACCTGCATCGATCATATCTCCTGCGGAGACCTTCAGCAGCATATTGGGGCCTATTGTTTTCCCCGCCACCGCCGCGCTGAGTTGACTTACATTTCCGGAAGTGTTCCCGGTCCAGGGAGTACTTCCAGTTGCTGTTCTGGTTTGATCTACTTCGTTATCCGGGGCAGGGTTACCCGTCGATGGGTCTACATTACCAAAGAGCTTCGCTTCATCTGTTCCGAGGTTAGGATCGCTTGCACTGGAAGTCTCCATCGTAGCTACATACGACTCCGATTGAACTTCTTCCGTCAATACCATCCGGACATTGCTGAGCTGATCTTTGACGAAATATTCAAAAACGCCTTGTTTGCCCGCCCCGGCATTGTTGACACCGAAATCACCCGCGTTCAATTGCTGCTGTGGCGAATTTATAGGGGTTATTATCTTCAAACGGCCTTCTTCATGAAGGACATACAACAGACTATTATCTTTATAAACGAACTCTCCGTCATATGTCGTAGTGCTGGTTGTATTAGGCGACACCGCAAGGTTGGTTACACTCTTGCTTAATTTGTCACCGGCTGCATCATAGGTGTATTGCACCAGGCTTTTTCCCGCGACCGTTATCGAAACCGGTTTGTTCAAATAGTTATATACGACACCTCCCGTGCCCCCATCCGTCACCTCCTTATTCTGATCCTGGATCACATTTCCATTGGCATCGTACACATAATCAGCAGAACCGGATGGAGTACTTCCTTTTTTAAAATCGTCATATTGGCCATCTCCCGCAAAACCCGAACTTTCATCAACCTTTGTCAGCAGGTTTACGTTTGGATTGGCAACTGTTCCATAGGTGTAGTGAAGGTCGTCGATGGTTACCCCACCGGTCCTTCCTGGCACGATCCCCATTCGCTTCATGGTGGCTATATTCCCATTTCCATCTGCATAACCAACGGTTTCTGAAAGGTCCACCGCGCTGTTGGACCAATTGTCGATGGGCGTAACTCTTTGCTGAAACGAGGCGCCGGTGAATCTTCCCAGATTGTCGTAGGTATAGTCATATTTTCGAACGGAGTTATCTCCCTGGGATTTCCAAATGCTGCCGGTAAGCCTTCCATCCAGCCGTTTATTGACAAACTGGTTGTCGGAATTGTCATACCCAAGGGATATCCCAAAATAGGAGTTCCATTGATCATACACATTTTGGTCCAGGGCGTAATCCTTATTGATACCGGTAAGCCATCCGCGGATATTGTAATCGTAAACCAGCTGCTCCATGTTCAGCTTACCCGATCCCGTGTAATTTGGCGCAAGGATCTTCTTGCTCAACATGCCGTATTCATCATATGAATAAGAAGCAATATCCTTGAAAAAAGAATTGTTGAAGTTCTTGGACAGATTGGTGAGCCTTCCAAGCGCATCATACGAGTTTTTCGAAACAACCGTGAATTCTGTCGGATTGCCGGCCATATGTTTTACGCAGTCTCCCCATAACTTACCGGAAAAATCAAATCGGTTAGTTACGATTTCTGTCCCCCCAAGGAAGTTATCACTTTGCGTCTGCAAAATGCGTCCCTGATTATCATAAAATCGATCCGTTTCAAGCCAGTTTCCCTGCGTGAGATCGGAAGGGTTTGTGATCACTTTGACCTCGGTGACGGTAACTGCCCCCCTTGTCTGGGGATCATATTGGCCGGGTAGTGGCAGCGCTTGCTGATTCGTAGAAGGGTCGAACTTTGAATTGTCCGCGGTGGTATAGGTCTTAGTCCCCGCGCTATAGTCATCGTAAAAGGTTAGTGTAAGAGGAATGATATTTCCGCCCGGGGGAATCGTATTGTTGGCCACCGCGAGCGCTTCCGGGATTCCCGGACCCATAGCTGGATTAATGTAGGTCTCCAGGCTCCCGCCGTCATCACTTTGGAAATTATCGAAGGTAATGCTGTTGGTAGCTACATATTGGGTCACGCCATTTTGTTGTCCGGAAATGACGATATCGGTCGACGGCGAGCCACCTCCCACGATCGTTACAACACCGGTATTTGCATCTACGGACGATTGCAGCGCCGATGGAGAGATTTTAAGCTGTAGCATGCCCGTCTCCACCACCCGGCCCATTCCATCATAAAGCGTTGCCAACCACTGGTCCTTGACCTGCCCGTTAGGATCCTGGGAATAGACGGGCTCGTCGCGTCGATCATAAATGATATTCGTTTCTCCGATCCCCGGCCGTTTTTTCGATATCTCCCTGCCTTTCGCATCAAACTGAGAAACAAAACAAAGATCATTTACCATCTGTTGTGTCAGGTCCCATCCCTTATTGTCAAGAAGTTCTACCGCCTTTGGCGGTATCGTGAATTGCAATTCGCCCAGATCGTTATATACATAATACGTGCAGGCCCATCCCGCATGCTGTCCCGTCAATCCATTTCCCACATCTGCCACCTGGCTTTTTTGAAGAATTGTCTTACCGGAGACGTCGGTATAAGTGACCGACGATTTACCGTTCTCATCAGTGCTGGTAAACCTATATAGCGTGCCGGTCGGATATACGGCAGCCGGCGACGTTCCTGGAATAGCACCTGCGGAATAAGGAAGATCCCAAATGTGGACCAACTCCGAGGCATCGTTGAAATCATAGTTTGCACTTACTCCGACCAAGCTGCCACCCCAACTCTGGCCGGCGGCATAGCTCGTGGTTATTCGATTCAGCGGGCTGTTGTCGTAAGCCACCTGCGCGTAAGTGGGGGCATTCGATGGTTCACCGAACTTTCCTGTGACGAAGGAAGCTTGCTGTGTCAATACGTTGGCAGACTTGAACTTTCCAGGATTATCCGCAGTGACATAGGGCAAATATTGCTGCGCATTTCGGCTGCGGGCATCATACACGACGGGTAGTACAAGGTCTGACGAGGTTCCATTGGCAAGACTCCCGGACTTATCCAATTTTTGGATGGATCTTCCAAGTCCGTCCAGATAGTTTGTTCTTTCCCGCTTTTGCCCGATCGGCAGATTGTCGATCGCCTGCCAGGATGTGACTCCCGGGACCAGAATATCCTGCTCGCGGATATAATTGAGGTTCTCCCAATCCGATGAGATGATCATGAAGTTGCTTGTGGCAACCGCAGCATTTTGAGGGCAGGTTAGACTAGGGTTCATCGATACCGTGACCGATTGAATATCGGTCCCACCGAATAAGGTCGTCGTAAAAGTATTTCCATATACGCCTGGCACGGTCGCTCCGTTCAGCTGCCATGTATACACCGGGGTACCGCTTCCCCCGTCGTTTCGAGCTGCCGTGAAAGTAACGGGCGTGCCAATCGAGACCGGGCTCAAATTTTGGGTCAATGAGACCGACGGATACGATAAGGGCAGGATCGTAAAGTCAAGGGCGCTCGCATTGGAATTAGCCGTAGTATTTTGAACACAGGCTCCGGAAGCTGCTGTTGCAGACACCGTAACAGACTGCAGGTCGGCTACACTGGTCGCCGGGATCGTAAAAGTATTTCCTCCCTGGACCTGTATTCCTGTATTAATCTCTCTCCAGACAAACGGAGAACTCATTGGTACATCCGAGTTTGCGGTAAAGGTCACAGAGGATCCGGTGCAAACGGTGGTAGAACTGACCGAAATGCTGACACCAAATACTTCCGGCTGCGTCAAAGTTGGCACCTGAATCTCATTAGAAAAGACCGTACCTTGACCGCTACTGCTGACAAAACACTTAATTTTGTCTCCTGTCCCTAACAGATTCGTACTGAAGCTACTTAGGTTACTCCCCTGCCCAATGTTTTGTCCGCCGTTTTTAATCCATGTATACGTTAGGGGGCCAGTGTTGCCGGCGACTGCGCAGGTAAAATTGAGGGTGTAGTTCGCACCGGCACAAAGGCTTCCGTTCGGTCCGGTTATCGTCGCGCTTAACTGACCCATTACTGGCGTCGATCCCACCGTTAATGTAACAACTATGAAAATAGCAGCCTTTATCATTGACCCCTTGCTGAACAATAATTTCATAACCATGTGTTTATGCATCGATAAATGAATAGTAGCTATTGCTTATAATTATAGTCGTACATCTTCACAATATTCTTCTGATCGTCCTTTACAAATCTCAACCGTCCCATATAGTCATATTCGTAGTAGATCACCTTATTCGCCGAATTGCACTCCGAGGTCTTCCCGATCATCGGAGCATAAGTAGTCGTTGTCATCTCAGAACCTTGCGGAAAAACCCTGAATTCATCGATCAATCCGGTGCCTGAAGCACTTATTTCATCAACATTATTTACCTGGACTTCATAGTAAGTCCATCCGTTGACCGTTGCGCCTTGCTTCCATCCGGTTCCGCCCTGACAGCCTGCAAAAACGGTAGCACCTGACATCTTTCCGGTTATACACGGACTGCCATTCTTTGACCAATAAGAAACGATGTATTTTAAACTACCGTTCAATCCGCCGAAACCGAAATACCCGTTGGAACCGTTAGTACCATCGCTGAGGTTGAAACATTTGTTCCCTGTTCTCGCGTCGGACGATACAATGGCCGCCACGTTTACCCACGAACCCTGTTTCCCTCCCTCTGCCTCGAAGGATGAATACCCGATATCATTGTAAGAGGCATTGGTTGCCGTGGCCACCGGGAACTTCCCGTCATAGTCATAAATGCTACAGTTGATCTTATTACCACGGGTGACAGATTGCACCTGATTGCCATTGTTGTCGTAACTGTACAGTGCAGTCAGTTTATAATAGTTGGGGTCTCTTATCGGATCCGAGTTATCGAATGGCTGCAAGGCCGTACTCGGAACCGGCACAGTACTTTGAAATGAATACACGGCCGTCGGCTTTATATCACCATTGGCAACCTGGCTAAAAAGAGTGGCAGTTGCCCCCGTCATGTAAGTATTCCCATCCTTTTTGGTGATATAGGTTTCCGTTGAAACAACCTCATTGAACATGTTATTGTCGGAAGCATTCATTAGAGCTATAGCGCCGGGGGCCTCGGGATAGTCAGCGGGATAGTAATAGTAGGTGTCGACCTGTTCGCCCTTAGAGTTATTGAACCACCGGTGTTTTATCTGATAATTGGAGTTGTACGAAAAATGTGTCGTTACCGTATTACTCTGTTGAGCGCTGTTATAGATCAGCTCATCGGTGCTTTGAAGCTCATCATGGCCGGTAAAAGGAGGATAGGTCTCCTGATCGATCATGGTCGATCTCGGGTCTACACCGTGCAGTCCACAAGCAGAAACGTACATATTTGCAGACCAACTTTTCGAAAGAAAATTTTGATCCTGGATCGTATTTACAATATAATTATAGTTGTTGACCGATCTTTTTACAAATTTGTGCTGATTGTCATACACGGTCACCGCCTTAAGGGCCCCGTATGCCCATTGCGCATACCGGGGCCGGTTGGAGTATCGAACATTAAGCGTGGGCACGTCGATCGGCCGGTCCGTAGTCGGATTTGAAAATTCGTACACTGTCATTCCGGTATTACCAGTGCCCAGTACGTTGACAGCCTCTGTTCTCGAATACCCCCAAGGTAGCGGATTATTTGCGGTCATGTTGCGATTGGAATAAATTGTGTAGCTGGTTGTGACCGCATTAGGACTGTTAAGTGCTCTGATGACCGTGGTGACGATGATTTCTACAGCCATACCCTCAAGTGCGGAACTGATAGCTGCATCCAATACTTCCGGACCGGCTAAACCAAAAACACCCGTCGTAAACCCATTTTGAATATAGTTCTGAGCAAAATCCTTAACGGAAGGAGATATCGTATTAGAATTGGGACAGGGATTGGCCTGTTGTGTACTGGAATTAGCATAAACATAATTCTCTCCACCCCATCCCGAAGACGTTTGCTCATCGTCATTGAGATAATTGTATCGCGTCACGACGTCATTTGTGTGAGAAATCCCATCATAACGAACCATGTTCTTAACCCGAACACCACCCAGTTGCATCGTTTGTGTAGAGTTGGGCTCGTAGGTGTAGCTGACGGTCCCTCCCGTAGGTACGGTAATGGATTGGAGAATTCCATTTTGGGATACAGCGCCCAGGGGCTTTTTGTACTGCCCCTGTCCATTGAAATTCATGACAAGCGAACGAAGGGCCGTGCCGGTATAAAACGAAGTGGGTGAGCCCTCCGAGGGTGAGGAAAGGAACCTGCCTGCATTGTAGTATCCGAAATGGTCCTGATAAATGCTGAACATCGGAGGTACGACATCAACACCGACCCCATTGTCGCCGCCTAAATTGTAGTAGAACCTATAAGGCGGATCTCCAAAGCCATTCTGCCCCATCTTTTGCACTGTCGTGAGGCAAAGACGGCTCCATAGCTTCTCGTCGCTTGTATAGGTGTCAGTAGGGTTCCTTAGCACCGCCCCGTCTACCCCATCGAAATACGAATATCCGAAGGTCCACCCATATACAAATGAATTGTTATACATGACCTGTACCTGACTGAGGGCATTGTCTCCGGGCAGATCAATCCTTGGCGAGGGCGAGTACAAGAAATTAAGACTTTCCGTATTTGACAGCTTTACCGAGGAAAGCCTCAACCCCTGCACCTTATTCCTTTGCCAATAGACATTTACGTTACCTGCCTCCGATGAGGTCGTCGCTATCTGTATCGACTTATCTGTCAGGATATCTTCGTTGAAAGAGCTGTATGTAAAGGTTATCTGCTTTCCCGTCAGAGGGTTGACTATCTGTGAAAGATACCATTTATTCACCACGTATTGACCATTGGCTTTTCCAAGGACGACATTGATGCCGCTGTTAGAGTAGGAAAGCAGCCCCGGATTCAGTGAGGGAAGATTGAATATATTCGAGTTGGCATTTTCATCAAGCACCTGTCTGACATCATCGAATGCAGTAACGTAACCAAGTTCCAAATCCTTGAAGATATACTGAATCCCGTTCTCATCCGTTATCGTGAATTGAGCGATCCGGGTCCTGATATTGCTACCGCTCATGTCCGACATCTGGAAGCCGATCTTTAATTTTGA
>Ga0105237_10007396_pt1 | contig 12027 bp, 15 predicted proteins | sample KBSC24metaG_FD_81520 | JGI IMG/M metagenome (GOLD analysis project Ga0105237, IMG submission 81520) | Corn rhizosphere microbial communities from Kellogg Biological Station, Michigan, USA - KBS C2-4 metaG | ecosystem: Host-associated > Plants > Roots > Rhizosphere > Soil | place: Michigan, USA... | reverse complement strand
GTCGTCAGCTCCGCTTCCTATAATGTCGCTTTGAGAGCGGTGGGCGCAGTCGCCGACGCAGTGACGCGCGTCATTGGCGGCGAGGACAAGCACGCATTGTGCCTGGTTCGCCCGCCGGGGCATCATGCTCTGGCCGACTCGGCGATGGGGTTTTGTTTGTTCAATAACATCGCCGTCGGCGCCCGCACAGCGACGGCCGAACTGGGGCTGAACAACGTACTCATCGTCGATTGGGATGTGCACCACGGCAACGGTACGCAGGATATTTTCTACGCCGATGGCTCGGTCTTCTTCTTCAGCACCCATCAGTGGCCGTGGTATCCGGGCACCGGGCCGGCGCGGGAAACAGGGGAAGGCCCCGGCAAAGGGATGACGATGAACGTGCCGCTTCCCGCCGGTTCAGGCCGGACTGAAATCTTCGCGGCGGTGGAGAAGCAACTCCTTCCCGCCATGGACCATTTCCAGCCGGAATTGGTCCTCATTTCCGCCGGCTTCGATTCCAGAATCGGCGATCCCCTTGGCCACTTCGAACTCACCGACAAGGATTTCACCGACCTGACAAAACTCGTGCGAGGCATCGCCGACAACTACGCCTCGGGCCGCGTCGTCTCGCTGCTGGAAGGCGGCTATAGTCTCTCTGGTCTCGCGAGCGCCGCAGTGGCGCATGTCGGGGCTTTGATGGAGTGAAGGGGAAGTTCTTGGTTATTGGTTCTTGGTTCTTTGTTTTTCCCGGCGACGCGCACCTTGGGAACGAAGAACCAAGAACTTCCGCCAATCACATCATCCTCGCCGGCTGCCCCGTACTCTCCAGCACGGAGTGCCACAGCTCACTGTGCGGGTCCACCTTGCGGCGGCCCCTCGTCGCCAGGGCGATGGGGAGGTGGACGAAGGCGCCATGCCAGCGGCCGACGAGCATCGAGGTCTTGCCGGCCATGGCGGCGTGGACGGCGTGCTGGGCGAGCTGGGAGCAGTAGACGTTGTCCTGGGCATTGGCCGGCACGCTGCGGATGATGTAGCTCGGGTCGAAATACTTGAGGTTGCACTCAAATCGCCGCTCCTTGAAGAATGTGCCGATCCGGTCCTTGAGATACATGCCGATGTCGCCGTAGCGCCTGTTTCCGCTGGCATCGCTGCCGGCGCCCGCGGGCATCAAGTCCTGCCCGGCGCCTTCCGAGACGACGATGACCGCGCTCTTTTTCTTGGCCAGTTTGTAGCGGAGCGCCTCGAGCAGACCGCGCTCGCCTTCGAGCTGGAAGGGCACCTCGGGGACGAGGACGAAATCCACATTGCCGCCCGCCAGCGCGGCGTAGCAGGAAATGAAGCCCGAATCGCGGCCCATGAGCTTGATCAAGCCCACGCCATTGACGGCGCCGGTCGCCTCCACGTAGCCGCACTTCACGGCCTGCACCGCGTGGGCGAAGGCCGTCTCGAACCCGAACGATTTGTCCAGATACATGATGTCGTTGTCGATCGTTTTTGGGATGCCGATCACCGCCTTTTTCAGTCCGCGCCGCGCGCATTCCGACGAGATCTCCGCGGCGCCCCGCAGCGTCCCGTCGCCGCCGACCACGAAAAACAGGTCGATGTTCATTTCCTCCAGCAGGTCCACCATCTCCTCGATCTTCTGCGGGCCGCGGGAACTGCCGAGGATGGTTCCGCCGAAATTGTGAATCTGCGAGACGGACTCCGGTTTGAGGAGCATCGGCGTATGGCCGTAGCGGGGAATCAGGCCTTCGTACCCGTAGCGGAAGCCATAAACTTTCGTCACCGCGTAGCGGTAATTGAGCTGGCTGACGATGCCGCGAATGATGTCATTCAAGCCCGGGCACAGTCCGCCGCAAGTCACGATGGCGGCGGTGGTTTTTGCCGGGTTGAAGAAAATCTTTTCGCGTGGGCCGGCGGCCTGGAAGCTGAATTGCTCGTTGGTCTGCGGCCCGTCCTCCAGGTCCAGAGTGTGATTAAAAAGGACGCGCTCATCGTCGCTGCGGAAGTTGACCTCAATGCCTCCCCCAATGTGGTGCAGCGGCGAAATGATCTCACACGGCCCTAGTGAATTGATCGAAGTATCCATGTCGGGCGGAGACCATTGACGGGAATCCACTGCAAGCTCAAGGATGGAAACAGGCGTTGCGCAGATTGTGGGCGGGGTGGTGGTATTTTCCAAGGGTGGGGACTCTCCCTCGCCCTCTCCATCTTCATCTCCCTCTCTGGCTGAACTTCCTGGAGTGTTGGAGCGTTGGAGTGTTGATGATTGGAGGCGCGTGAAGACGGAGGGAGAGCACCGGAGGGACGCGCTCCTGCGCGATCCCTGACTCGATGGTGGCTCCCGCCTGCAGATCGGGCATCCACCAATTCAGCTCGCCGGCCACGCTCGTGAAACAATTGTCTCCACGCCGCTTGCCAAGCGCACATCCACTTTCCATGATCGGCACGAAATCAAAGAGCGCCGCTCGTTGCGGCGCGCAACCCATTCAATCCTATGGCCTACGAATTACCCGCCCTTCCTTATCCCACCAATGCCCTCGAGCCGCATATCGACGCGAAGACAATGGAGATCCATCACGGCAAGCACCACGCCGCCTACGTCACCAACCTGAACAAAGCGATGGAGAGCGCCCCCGCGGAGGCGAATCATCCCGCGGAGGAATTGATCAAGTACATCGGCAAGCTCCCGGAGTCCATTCGCACGGCGGTGCGCAACAACGGCGGCGGCCACGTGAACCACAGCTTTTTCTGGAAGCTGCTCACGCCGAAGAGCGAAGGCGCCCCGGTGGGCAAGCTGGCCGAGGCGATCAAGAGCACTTTCGGCGACTTCGAGCAGTTGAAGGAAAAGATGAACGCCGCCGGCGCCGCCCGGTTCGGCAGCGGCTGGGTCTGGCTCTGCGCCGGTGATGGCAAGCTTTCCATCTGCTCCACGCCGAATCAGGACAACCCGACGATGGACGTCGCCGAAGGATGCGGCGGCACGCCGGTCCTCGGCATCGATGTCTGGGAGCACGCCTACTACCTCAATTACCAGAACCGCCGCCCGGACTACCTCAAGGCGATCTGGAACGTCATCAATTGGGCGCAAGCCGAGCAGAATTACCAGTCGGCCCTGAAGGCCTAAGCGCTACAAAAATTCCTGAGGGGGAAAACAGCCCGGAGCCGCGACTTGCGGCTCCGGGTTTGTTCTTTGGAGCAAAGCCGACTTTTGGGTGCTCTTTCGATGGGTGAGTACCGGTTAGTCCGGCCTCACGGTCACCGTGTGCTTTTCCGCTTTGTTGCCGCGGTAGAGCGTCACCTCATAAGATTCTCCGGGCACCGCGAAGAGGTGAAAGCGCGTCGTCGTGGTGCTCGACTTCGGCATCTGCAGCTTGTTGGGCGTGATCAGAATGCCGTCATCGGAATAGATGGGGCCCGAGAGGGCACCATAACCCGCATTCACCAGGTCGGCTTCCACGAAATCGGCGGAGCCGTAAAGCTCGACCATGCTCCCCACGGCACCCGCGGTGAGGGTGATCGTCCAGCCCGTGTTGAGTGTCTCGAAGGCGCGCGGCGTCGTCGGGGTCACCGGAAATACTCCACCGTCCTCTGGTTTGGCCTTGGGCTTCAGGGCTTCCTTCGACACCTCCGGCGGGGCGAATTCGGTAGGATACCGGAACTCGCGGATCATCTCCATGGTCACCTTGGATTTGTCGGTTGCCATCCGGATTTTGGATATGCCGGAAATCGCGACGTTGACCTGCGCGAGCCGGGGCTCGGCGCTCAGCGCATTGATTTCCGCGACGCGGCGCGGAGTGAGAGCAGTGCCAGGTTTCGAAATTGCCGCAACGGTGACGGTGGCCGTGGCGAGCGCCACCCCGGCGAGGAAAAGGGAGTGTTTCATGGAAGGTGGGAGCAGGTGGGAGCGCGGTAAAATGTCGGAAAACTCGAGGCGCCACAAGCGTCGAAGGTGACTAAGTTGTAAGAATTCTGGTTCCGCTATGTGTAAATGCGGGATTGGTCGAGGCGGGCGGCAAAGATTAGCTTGCGGCATGCTCTTCTGGCGCGGCCTTGGAATACTCGTCCTCTTCATTGTGATCGCTTGCGTCGTTGCGGCCGTGACGGTCTCGCGAACCATCACTCATGATGCGGATTACCCGGAGATGCATGGCTGGGTCATGGGTAGCGGATTTTTCGTCGCCGCCATCATCTGCTGGCTGTGGAGCCGGTACCTGGCGAAGAAGGGTTCGCACGATCACTCGCTATGCTCCATTCCCATCCAGTGGTGGGGGCCATTGCTTCTCGTCGCCGGGATTGGGCTGTGCACGATTCGCAAGACTCGAGAGGAGGTGCACTCGGACCGCCAGCGAGAGGCCGCGGAGCGGGAAGACAGTCGAAAGTAGGAAAAACGTCTCGGTCTCAGCCGCATCAATGCAGTGGGCGAGAGGCATGGTTCCATCGCGGAGCGATGACTGACCATAGCCGGAGCCTTCAGGCGCCTTCAGGCCGCGGACCCATTTCCAGAACGGCCCGTCGCGGAGCGACGTTTGCGAGGGACGACACTTGAGTCTGCCAGTCGCATCGTGGCAAACGTCGCTCCGCGACGAGCGCCCAGGGCGCAAGTCCGGGGCTTGAAAGCCCCGGCTACTTTCAAGCATCGCTCCGCGATGGAAGAGGCAGTTGCCTCTTTGTGCTTGGTTGCGATTCGCCCTTGAGCGGCGGGCCTTGGGGCGCTACACCGTCCCGCTCCCATTATGGCTTTTCTCAACGACAACTATTTCAAGCTCAAGGCTGGTTATCTTTTCCCCGAGATCGCCCGGCGCGTGAAGGCATTCGGTGAAGCGAATCCGGAGGCGGCCAGGCGCATCATCCGCTGCGGAATCGGCGACGTGACTGAACCGCTCCCCGCGGCCGTGACGGCGGCCATGCATAAGGCCGTCGACGACATGGCGACCCGCGAACGCTTCCATGGCTACGGGCCGGAGCAGGGGTATGAGTGGCTGCGGCATGCCATCGCGGAGAACGACTACCGGGCCAAGGGCCTGGACGTTGCCGATGATGAAGTTTTCGTGAGCGACGGTTCGAAGTGCGATTGCGGCAACCTTCTGGACATCCTTGGGCACCAGAACAAAGTGGCCATCACAGATCCGGTATACCCGGTTTACGTGGACACGAACGTCATGGCGGGCCACACCGGTGAAGCCGACGAGAGCGGCGCTTACGCGGGCCTCGTGTATTTGAAGTGCACGGCGGAGAACGGCTTTGTGGCCGAACCCCCAAAGGAGCACGCGGATGTCATTTACCTCTGCTTTCCGAACAACCCGACCGGCGCCGTGGCAACGCGGGCGCAGCTCGAGGCGTGGGTCGCCTATGCGCGCGAGCATCAATCGGTGATTTTGTACGATGCGGCTTACGAGGCCTACATCAGCGACCCGGCGATCCCGCATTCGATCTACGAGATCCCCGGCGCACGGGAGGTGGCGATCGAGTTCCGCAGCTTTTCCAAGAATGGCGGCTTCACCGGCACACGGTGCGCGTTCATCGTCGTGCCGAAGACGCTCATGGCCTCGACGGCTTCGGGCGAGCGCAAGCCGTTGCATCCGCTCTGGCTCCGCCGGCACACCACCAAGTTCAACGGCGTTTCCTACATCGTGCAGCGTGGGGCTGAGTCGCTGTATTCGGCCGAAGGCAAGGCCCAGGTCGCGGCCCTCATCACGCATTACATGGGCAATGCCAGCATCCTGCGCGAGGCGGCGTCAGCGGTCGGCCTGCGCGTCTACGGCGGCGTGAACGCGCCGTATATCTGGGTCTCGACGCCCGCTCGGACGACGAGCTGGCAGATGTTCGACCGCATGCTCAACGAAGCGAATGTCGTCATCACGCCCGGCAGCGGCTTCGGCGCAATGGGCGAAGGCTATTTCCGCATTAGCGCCTTTAACTCGCGGGCGAACGCCGAGGAGGTGGCGCGGCGGATGAAGGCGATCGCGTGGTAGCTTGGCGGGGGAAGTAATCAGTAATCAGTGGTCAGTAGAACTCCAGAAAGCGTCTGAACGAGTTCGATGTTTTCAGCGCGCTCTCCCGAGGGGCCGGTGACGCTCAAGGTCAGCTTGGAACCCCGGCCCGGATTTCCTTCAGCGTTAGGGATAGGATCGGATGATGATTCGACCGGGAGTTCGGCTGGAGAATTCTGCCCGATGAGTTTCTTGAACCAGGAAAGCATAAGATAGGTAGGGCCTTCTGCCTTCATTCCCTTCTGCTCAAGTCCGCTTTCCAGCTTTTCCTTGGCTGGTCTTCTGTCATGCTTATCTGAACGCCACCGACCGCCGATGATTCCGCAAAAGCTCATTGATTTCGCCCACCACCGGGAGGTGGATTGGATCGATCGGCTCTCGCGCGAATTGCACGTGGTGATCGCGTCGAAACTCCGCGCCGACTACAACCTGCTCGGCATCCCGCTTTTCAATCTCCGCATGTGGAAACGCTCGGCCAAGCCCGACACCAAAGTGTTGCTGCGCCGCTGGAAGCTGATTCTGATGACCTGGACTCCCGAAGAGATCATTGATTTCCTGGTATCCGATACGGCGGAGAGCCGGGAGTTGCTCCGGTGCAGCCCGTTCTGCGGCATCCTCACTCCACAGGAGATCGCCTCCGTGTGGCAGTCGGCGGAGAGGCAGGATTGACCGGGTGACGGGAATGCCAGGCGCGGGCAAATCTGCTCCGGCCTGTTTGCCCGCTTTGCACCGCGCTTCCCGTTCGTTACGAACTCCCTCCAAGGAATCGTTCCCCCTCGCCCTGCTCATCTTCATCGTGTCGCGTTGGGTTGCCTGAGTTGACCAGTCGTGGTTGGCGAAAGGCGAATGTTTTGTCACTTTGGCCGGAGATCATGTGGACGTTTCCCACCCAAATCATCGATGTGCGCACCATCAAGACGACGGTGAGCGACGCCTCCCATGGGCTGTCGTTTCGAGAAGTGATTGATCTGTGGGTGGAAGACGCGAAGTTCCGAGGCTGGTTTGCCGAGCAACTCAGGCAATCCCGATTCGCCGCATATTACTGGGAAACACCGCCGGTGACGGAACAGACGTTCGATCGCATTTTCGAATATGTGCTCGTGGACGCGCCACCCTTGGCTGGATCAAGTGCCGACGCCTCGCCGTTTGAGTCGCAGTTTGCCACGGGAAGGAACCAGGAGATCCTGACGTTTCCAAATCTAAGGGGAGACGCGGTCCTGGTGGTGCCGGCGCCCGTATCATCCGCGGACTGTTATGCACACCTTGCGCAGTTCGTTCGCCGGGCTCCGGAGTCGCAGGTGGATGCCCTCTGGAGCGCTGTAGGAAACGCCATGAAGAATCGGATCTCGGGGCTTCCAATGTGGCTGAGCACAGCCGGTCTCGGAGTCTTCTGGTTGCACGTTCGTCTGGATTCGAAGCCAAAATACTACCGCCATGGACGTTACACCGTGCATCCGTGAATTCACTTCAGGAGGCGGATTGTGATTCAATTGGTGGTCTGCCCCGCGTGCGGAAAGCCCGGGATATTCGTCGGGGCGCGCAGCTATTATTCGCGAGGCTGGCCGGCGAAATGCCGCGCATGTGGCGGGCTTGCCTACGACCGCCCGCACGGTCCCGCCGCTGCGTTCGGATGCTTGCTGGGTCCCCTTCGCGAGTTGATGATTTTCCCAATTCTTGCCGCCTGCATTCTCTTCCCTTGGGCGGTCGTCATCGGAATCTTGATCTTGATTCCCGCAGTCATCTTCTACCGGCGATACCGGCGTGGACGCCCTGAACCGGTGACGAGGTTCCGGAGCATCACGCCGGAGGAAAGTCACCGGGCGTATCTCCGTGCATTCGCCACGTATCTCGCAGTGCTGGTGGGCGTTGTGGTTGCATTAATCTGGGCAGCGCACGCCCGATGACCGATGCTCGATCTGACAATCTGGTAATAAAATAATATAACAACGGGGTCAGAAGAAATATTCAAATTTCCTGCTGCGCAGGCACGAAATATGATAGTATTCTTATCATGTTTCCGCTGCGCAACTCCATCGGCCGGCTTCCCCGGTGACGCATCTTACCCGTGAAAAGGTCAGCTCTCCCATTCTTCCTGGCAGCGATCCTGGCCTTGGTCGTGGGATTTAGTTGCCAGCATGATCCGAGCATCGAGGGCAACTCATTTGTCTCGCAACTCCGCACAGCCGTGAAACACGGCGGTTTTTCCATTGTGACGGAAGAGGCGGTGAGCAAGGACGACGTTCCTCTGCCGCTCTCGATCCGGTGGCATCCGCGCCGGTGGCACACGCAGACCTCCCCCGATTTTGCGGTGAGCAACGCGGATGGAGCGGACCGGTTCAATTTGGTTCGTGATCGCACCTCGAGGGTGGAGTGCTTCGTGCGATACCTCGAGGGTCGCGCCCAGTTCGTCTTGATCCGGGCGAATCCGAACGAGTCTTTGGCGGCGATGAATCTGAGGTCGGCCCTCACCCATGCGTTCCCAGATTTCCCGATCCAGATCGAGATCAAATAAGCGCCCTGGCCTGGTTTAGCTCGGCAATGGCAATGGGATGTCGGAAAGGTCCAACTGGTCCTCCGGCGGACGCAATTGCCGAGGTTTATTGGCGCGTGGAAGCGGGTATTGTTTCCCGGGGGGCGGGGGAACCGCGGAGGCCCTGGTGACGGCTGTCGGGGCCTTTTGCAATTCGTCGTTCGCCACGTAACCGACGAGTCCCTGGTCGGTCACGACGTGCGAGTATCCAATCTCGCGCCTCAGCAGCGTGACATAGGCCCCTTTCGGCAACCTTGTATCGGGACCCGAATCGGGATCCGCGAGCGTGCGGAAGGAGGCCAGTTGCGGCGATGCGAAACTCGGGTCTTGCGCGGGACCATTTTTATAGAGCGCCGCGGAGGGCGTGGAGACGATATAACGAGTTCCCGAAGGCGCTGGTTCCGTGGCGCACCCTGCAACCCATGCAACTGCGGCCAGTGCAATCATCGCTGCTGGTCGAAGCTGCGAGAGCGGTGAGGAACGGCAAATGCCGGCGATGAAATCAAGCGCCATACTTCAGATTCGCGGTTCACGTTTTGCGTGGCCGGATGGACCGGTCACACGGCTTACCCTTCCACCTCTCCGAGCGGTTCGCAACCGGGCTCCGTACACAATGTATGCACACCCTATAACGCGGAGGTTCACGTATTTTTGAGTCTCGATTGCCCTGTCTTTTCGAGCCCGTCTCCGCTAAGGGTAAAGCGTGCCTATTCCACACGTTGTCGTTGTCGATGATGATGATGCAATTCGGTCAATTGTCGTTTCCGTCGTTCACGAAGCGATTCCGGCTGCGGAGGTTTCCGCGCATACTTCCGCTGTGCATGCGCTCCAGGAAATCAGCACCGGCCATATCGATCTGCTCATCACCAATTGCCACATGCCGGACATGGATGGGCCGACCTTGATCAAAACGCTCCGGCAAGGGAAGAATGGCGTTCCCATTATCATGGTGTCGGGGAGCGACGAGGCGCGCCAGGTTGCGGAGGAAGTGGGGGTGGACTTCTTTGTTCCGAAACACGCTTTGCATGCGGCGTTGACCGACGCCATTCATTCGCTCATCCCCGCTTGAGGTTTTGAAGCACCGGCGTTAAAGATTGCTTCGCTGGCCGCGAGGCGACACGCAGCGAGGCTGGCAAATCCGAATCCGTGGCTACCCATGAAAACCGAGCCCACTCACGCTGAAGAACTTGACCTTGCCATCCCGGATATGGACACCGAGACGGCGGAAATCGCCGTGCAACATGCCCTCGATAAGCTCCCCGGAATCATCACTGTCCGGCTCATGGAGCGCGGGGCGTTTGCCCGCTACAACCCGAACGTGATTACGCAGGACCAAATCTGCATCGCCGTTCGGCAGGCGGGATTCCGGGCGAGCATCTTTCAGGATTCCAAATCGGGCCGAACGGGACTCTCTTCCCAGTAGTCCGCGGCGACAGCGCCGCGGTCGTGCGGTTTGAAGTGGGAGGAGAAGCAGCCATAGCGATTTAGCTGGCCCATCCGGTGGCAGTTGGCCGTGCGAATCGGGGGCATGACTAAACTTGAAATGAAAGGCAACTGGAACGAAATCAAAGGCAAGCTGAAGCAGAAGTATGCCCAGCTTACGGATGACGACCTGCAGTTCACGGAGGGCAAGGAGGATGAACTGCTCGGCCGAATGCAGCAACGCCTTGGCAAAAACAAGGAAGAGTTGCGTCGCGAGATCGGTGAGATTTGAACCAGTTGGCCGGTCCGCGTCCGCGTCGTCACAAACGACGCGGACGCGACCAATCTTCAACGGTCACCGGCAGGCCGCAAACGCGAAACACCGCGGCGGTGCATGATCCGTTTACGGCTGCGATGGTCGCGGAGGCCCGCGAGGCCGGATTGCGCTATTCGTCGGACTCCAAGCCCGGAATTTCCCGACGCCGGCGGGGGCGGGGATTTGAGTATGACTTTGCCGACGGGCGCCGGGTCAAAGACAAGCTGACGCTGAAGAGAATCAGGAGTCTGGTCATTCCGCCCGCGTGGACCCGCGTGTGGATTTGTCCGGACGAGAATGGGCACATTCAGGCCACGGGCCGCGATGCGCGTGGTCGCAAACAGTATCGCTACCACCCGGATTGGCGGGAGCAGCGGGACGAAAACAAGTTCGATCGTATCACGGCATTTGCCCGGGTATTGCCGCGCATCCGGCGGCGGACCAAGCGCGACTTGGCGCGGCGCGGCATGCCGCGTGAGAAGGTCCTGGCGACTGTCGTGCGACTGCTGGAAACGACGCTGATCCGTGTCGGCAACGATGAATATGCGCGCGAGAACGATTCCTACGGCTTGACGACGATGCGCAACCACCATGCAAAAGTGAATGGAACCCAGGTTTGTTTCACTTTCCGCGGCAAGAGTGCGAAGAAGCACGAGATCAGCCTGCGCGATCCGCAACTCGCCAGGATCGTGCGCCGATGCCAGCACATCCCGGGTCAGGAGTTATTTGCCTACGAGGACGAGGACGGACAGCCGCGTCGTGTCACCTCCCAGGATGTGAACGACTACCTTCGCGCCATTGCGGGCGAGGAATTCACCGCCAAGGATTTCCGGACGTGGGCGGGAACCGTCCTGGCGGCGATCGCCCTGCGCGAGTTCGGGGCGATCCATCATCAACGCCAGGCCAGGAAAAATATCGTCACTGCGATCGACGCCGTCGCGCGCATGCTTGGCAATACGCCGAGCGTCTGCCGGAAATGCTACGTCCATCCCGAGGTCCTGAATTCCTATATGGCCGGCGAGACCATTGCGACCATCCGCCAACGTGCCGCAAGCAAGATGGATCGCTCGCTGTCGCAACTGAAACCCGCGGAGGCCGCGGTCCTTGTCTTGATCGAGGAGGGGCTGCGTAGGCGGAAGTGAGCAGTGCCAGGTGCTGAGTGCTTAGTTTACTGGAGAGGAGCGTCATCAGTCCCATGAGTCCCATCAATCCATGGGACGCATGCGCCGTCCCGCTCGGCGATCGCGCTTTTGGCTAATGCTTCGGCATCCAGTGCTCGTCGAAGAATCCGGCATCCACTACCAGACCGGGCCACTGCTCGTTGGGCGGCGTGCGCAGGTCGATCATGGCCCAGTCGGGAAGCTTGGGCGTTTGCAGGGAGTTGGAAGTGCGCGCGCCCATGCGGAAGGTGAAGCCGCTGTTGAGCACCACATAGCGGTGCGGATTGAGCGGATTTGGGTAGATGAGGATTGGCGCGTGGTCCGCCGCGCTCGCGGTCTGCGTGCCGACGGTGAGTTTGTCCTTCGTCCACTGGAGGGGAAGCTGGGGAAGGATGCGGGTGAGGACTTTGTTGCTGCCGGGATCGCCCCAGAGCACGAGATTGGAATTGGCAATGTCGTCGGGAGTGAGCGCCGTGTCGTCCTTCACGCGGGCATCACCGCGGAAGACGGTGCGCCATGCGCCGATGGCGTGCTCGAGTTCGCTCTGCGACCACGCGCCGACTTGCTCGTTGAGCGCCCTGCCGGTCAGGCGCACGAAGACAAACGAGTCCATGAAGGCATCGT
>Ga0105237_10007395_pt1 | contig 12027 bp, 10 predicted proteins | sample KBSC24metaG_FD_81520 | JGI IMG/M metagenome (GOLD analysis project Ga0105237, IMG submission 81520) | Corn rhizosphere microbial communities from Kellogg Biological Station, Michigan, USA - KBS C2-4 metaG | ecosystem: Host-associated > Plants > Roots > Rhizosphere > Soil | place: Michigan, USA... | reverse complement strand
CGGTGTCCATTGAAGGTCTATCATTACACTCCCATCCGGTCCTGCTATCAGCAATTTATTGTGTCCTTGTAAATAGATAGACGCATAGGCCAGTGGCTGCCCCTCCTCATCGATCACATCCAATCTCACCTTGATATTTTCCAGTTTTTTAGGCTCACTGGGTTTATCGTTATCACTTGGTTTCGGGCATTCGATATATATCATACGTCGATTCTTCTCTATCCACCACTTCAAAAGCTTGTTCCCTATTAGTATATGCATTGCCTCGTTCAAAGACACAAGGCGTCCGTCTCCATGCAGCACCTCATCAGGATCGACGACGTTATCAGGCGCCCAATGCATCGGAAGATGCTGGTAAGTTCTGATAAGCCTGATCAATTCTTTCTTTTTATAATCTCGCGCAGGAATGGGAATATTGCGCTCCTGCTCCGGCTGTTGGGCGAAAAGGGAAGCGCCCCCCATTAAAATAGCCAGCAACACCATATAACATTGTAAAGCCAATTTTCTTGAACACGTCGCGTGGAATAGCATAAGACAGTTTTAATGAAAAAATATCTTTCACTAACGGACAAGGTTTGGCTTTGGTAAAGGAAAAAAGTGTTTAATGATTAATACGATCGTCTGGCCCCGGGCAGACATTCCGGCTAAATAGCGAAGGTTAATGGTTATGGCAAATGACCTGCACCCACCGATGTTATAGATTATTGTGAAACATAAATGACATTATCCTCTACATATGACTTTACACCCCACCCTTTGAATTTCCCCTGCAATTCGTACAGAGGCAGGTTCTTCCTTACTTCCCCTCCTCCTAGTATCCCAGGCTTCACTGTATCCACCGACTTGTCATATACCGCTCCCTTCAATCCATACCACTGTATCACCTGGGCCATCACCTGCTTGATATTCAGATGGGAGAATACAAAGACTGAATCCAGCCATACAGACCTGTCGGGTGCATCAGCCGAATCCACCACCTGTATGCCTTTTACTGACTGGGTTATCCGTCCTTCCTCTCCGGGCTTCAAGATCCTGACCCGGTCCCCATTGTTGACACGCACCGTTCCCCGGGTCAGCGAGACGTAAAAATTCTCTTCTTCTGAATAATCCCGCACATCGAAACTGGTGCCCAATACCGTCACCCCGCCCTTCGTGGTTGAAAGCCAGACGGGTGAATGCACATTTGCGCTCATCTCACACCAGGCTTCCCCCCGTAAGGCTAATTCACGCCGCTCACTCAGATCTTCCTTTCGCATATGAAACGCAAGAGAAGAACCAGGAGCCAGCGCTATCCTGCTGCCGTCCTGCCAGCCAAACTTCCAGACTTCCCGATACGGAGTGAAGATGATTGGACATGCGCCGGCTGATCGATCACTACCCGGCACCGCCACGGATGTCAGCAGTACACTATTACTACCATCCCTGTATATCCGCCAGCCGCTCCGAACGACCCCCTGCATCAACGGTATATGATCCAGCCACACCGTATCACCCAAATCCAGCACGATACAGGGCTTCCCGGGCACGGTCATGATGTCCTCCAACCTTAGGCGAGCATCGAACTTTCCCATGCCCTTGGGTAAACGCACACTCTTGCAGGATGACAGATTAACAAGACAATAAATAAATAAACCGGCTGCCGCCGACCACCCTATAAGCCGCGGCATAGTAAATGTGCGCCTGGGCGCAGACAACTCCACAACCTTTGCCATACCGTCTTCGGCAGCCTCCTGCCTGAGGTCCATAGCATCAAGGTCAAGCAGCGCACCCACCCCCCGGGCCATCTCCTCCGCCGTCAATTCGTCGGCAAGCCGCCGGAATTCCGGAAATGCCTGTAATAACCCTCCCAGTTCTACCCTTTCCGGGACGCTTAAGGTGCCCATCCATCGCTTAACGATTAGTTGTCTGAACCTTTTTGAGTCAGGCATCTCCATATGAACATCTTTTAAAGATGATTTTCGTTTCTGTTTTTTCCCAAACCGTCGATAACCATCCTAACCGGCATAGACGGCAGTTTGGGGGAACAATTCTCAATTCCTACAGATTATTTTGAAAAAAAGATTGTCAACATTAGAATAATCAAAAGAGTGATCTTCCAACCCTTCATCCTGAGTTCATTACGCACCCATTCCAATGACTTATCCAGACGACGGTACACAGTGGCGCCGGGTATCCTTGTTTTCTCCACGATCTCCTTGACAGTAAGCCCCTCCTTATGATGCATCATGAACACCTTACGCAATTTCTTCGGAAGCCTTTCTGCCTCCTCCATAACTGCATCGTATGCCTCCTTTATGGTCAAAGCCCAGTTCCATTCTTTGATAGTCAACTCATTAAAAACAAAATCCTCACCCGCCTGAAAAATCCGTCCCTGATCTCCACCCTGCTGCCTCCACACATCGATGCAGGTTGTATAGATCGTCCTTAAAAGATAGGTCTTGCTATTTTCGATATTTTCCGCGTATTTCTTGGTCTTCTCCAGCACATAATCTGTGGCCGTCGTTGCCAGCGATATATCCCGCAATCGCTTATTGCAAAGTAGATAGACAAGCTTACGTATCTCCTTATAGGCATGCGGATCACCATTTTGGAATAGCCGAAAGGTTTCAGGATCAATATTTAATTCCATACGGAGTGGTTGTAAAAAGGGAATTAATTTGATAGATAAGCGCCGCACTTACACCGCCGAATGGCAGGCGCATAGTAGGAGGGAAACAGGCGGTTTGGGATTTGCCGGTTGATTATAATAGAAACATCTTACTTCGTTTGTAGTACTATTCCCTGGCAGAAAAACCCGCGCTATACCCCCAAATCCCATCTCCCTGGTATTCTTTACCTTTGAACAGTAATGGACGAATTCGAACTATACCTTCGGGCGCATGCCCTTTTCGACCACGCGGACCTGGACCTGATCAGGTCACTATCCATCTCAAGGACCCTGCGACGCAACGAATTTTTGCTGCGCGAGGGCGAAATATGCCGCTACAAGATTTTTATAGCCAAAGGACTGTTGCGGACTTTCGGCACCGCGGCAGACGGCAGCGAGCACATCCTGCAATTTTCGGCCGAACACAGCTGGACCCTGGATGTAGAAAGCTACGACAGACAGCAGCCCGCCCGCTATAACATTGCAGCTATAGAGAACAGTGAGGTCCTGCTTTGGGCCAAGGCAGACTTTGAAACACTGCTGGCAGGTATTCCTCCGTTAAAAACGCTTTCCCAGCAGCTCATCTCACGTAATATTTACAACAGCGGACGCCGGATTTTGACAGCACTAAGCGCAACACCCGAAGAAAAATACCAGGAATTCGTCCAATCCTCGCCCGGCCTCCTGGCCCGGCTGCCCCTGCATAGCATCGCCGCCTACCTTGGCATCTCGGTAAAGACCCTCACCCGCATCCGGCAGGCGCAGATCAGACGTTGACCCTGGTACCCGCATTCCAAATATGGTCAAATGTCCTTTTCTCGCGGAAAATTTCGGCTCAACTTTGTTGGATAATAAAATCAAACGTTTATGCGCGTATTTGTTACAGGAGCCTCAGGCTTCGTAGGTTCCGCTGTTGTTAAGGAATTGATCACCGCCGGTCACCAGGTGCTCGGACTGGCACGCTCCGGCAGCTCGGCAGAAAACATCAGAAAGGCAGGAGCAGAAGTCTTAATGGGCGACGTCAACGATCTGGGCACCCTCGAAAAAGGCGCAGCTCAGTGCGACGCCGTCATCCATACCGCCTTCAACCATGACTTTTCAAGGTTCAAAGCGAATTGCGAGGATGACAGAAAAGTCATCGGGGCATTAGGCGCCGCTTTAGCAGGCTCAGCCAGACCGCTGATCATCACCTCCGGTGTCGGCTTGCTGAATCTTGGACGTATCGCTACGGAAGATGACACCCCGGCCGGCTCAGACATTACCCCCCGCGCCGCTTCGGAAGAAGCAGCGGCCGCAGCAGCCGCCAAAGGCACAAAAACATATATCGTACGGCTGCCGCCAACCGTCCACGGCAAGGGCGACCACGGATTTGTACCCATGATCATGAACATGGCGAAAGAGAAAGATCAATCTGTTTACATAGGAGAAGGGAAGAACCGCTGGCCGGCCGTTCATCGCCTGGACGCAGCTGTATTGTACCGCCTGATAGCCGAACAGCAGCCAGCGCAAAAGATATACAATGCCGTTGCAGAAGAAGGCATCCCGTTCCGGGACATTGCAGAAGCCATCGGCAAAGGTCTCCACGTACCAGTAGTCAGCAAGACAGGCAAAGACGCCGAAGCACATTTCACCTGGTTCACTCATTTTGCCTCCTTCGACTGCCCCGCATCCAGCGCAAAGACCCGACAGACCTTAGGCTGGCAGCCCAAACAACCCGGCTTGATGGAAGACCTGACGCCAGGGATTTATTTCTAGTTCACCAGGGTCATCGAAGGGTTTTATCCGGCCTATACACCAGGTTATAAAGCTCTTTTAAAGGCGACGGCCCGTCACATCCATAATCCGATATGCGTACCGAATCAAGCTCCCTGACGCTGTCCATCTCTCCTTTCGACAACCTGTACATGAAGGCACGAAATTTTGGATCATAGTAGGATACGGCACAAAAACTCGTATCACTTTTTAGATCCACGATCGCCCTGATAGAAGGAGCTCCATCCGACTCCACGCCCAAGGCGGATAAATTCATCTCGATCTTCCAGACACCCCCGACATTTACCTGCTTTGAAGGAGGCATATTACAACCCTGCCCCAGAAAAGACAAGGAACAAAACAATACAAACCTTAAAAACTTCATTATTCCCAACTCGAATAAATTTTATCTTTGGCCACTTAATTCATCATCTCCCCATGCACCTCTCTCATATCAGCAAATACTACTCCGTTACCATGCAGACCCTGGGCTGGCTGGGTACCTTGGCCTACCTGCTCGGCTACTTCCTGCTCAGCATCCATAAGATCAGCGCTGGAAAATTGTACCATATCCTGAACATCGCCGGCGCCATCGGATTGATATGCAACGCCCTTTACCTGACAGACTACCCCAACATCGTCGTCAACGTCGCCTGGCTGGCAATAGCCGTTTTTGCTATTTACCGGAATACCCGCCGGACACCGTAGCAGACAGATTCAATAAATTGATGGCTCTTTGTTTGTACTGCGCCAGTTTGGTGATATATTCCTCCTTATCGTCCGTCAGACTGAGATAATAATAGGCGCCATCCGCAATAATAAAAATAATATCCGCTGTCGCCGAAGGGTCCTCCACTTCCAACACCCCCTCCTCCACACAACGCACGATCAGCTCCTCCAATTGCTTTCGCAACGTATCCAGCAGCAGCTTATATTTCCGCATGATGATATTGTTCCGGAATGACAGCGCATAACAGCTGTAGGATACACCATCGTCGAACAACGTATTCCATTTATGTGAGAATATATTGTCTATCGCTCTCAAAAGATTATGCAATGTGTCGTTCTTTTCGGCCGCAGCCGGCACCTGGAAGATCAACAGGTACTTATCCAATATGTGCTCCACCAGCGCATAGATCAAATGCTCCTTTGTTTCAAAATAATGTATGATCAGCCCCGGAGTAATGCCGATGAGCTCCGCTGTTTTCGCAAAAGTGGCGTTTTCCAGCCCTTCCTTCTTGGCCAGTTTATAAAAGGCTTTGACAATTTCTTTCTGCCTTGGCTCTTTAAGGCTGCTTCTACCCATGGGTTACGCTTTGAGGCTCTTTAATTAATACATTTTTAATCCCGAAAGTTTCAAAAATAAGGAAAAGTTGTACATACCCACCCGATTTCCCAAATACACAAAATAATAAATATATTGATTGACTAGTCAATCAATTTAATTAATAATTCCTTAATTTAGGTTCGCGAAGTTTGCCATATGCAGCTCCTACTTTTGCGGCCGGAACTACACTTGCCTTCGCACATTTAATATTCTTCAAACATCCATTATGAGACTAAAACTAGCCTTATGGGCATTGCTTTTGGCTGCCTGTAACTTTACCACTGCTTTTGGCCAGGGCCAGCCCCCGGCATCAACTATTTCAGGGAGGATCCTGGATTCATCCGGCGTCTCCCTACCCAATGTGTCCGTCCTGAATGTGCGGACAGGAAAAACCACCCTATCCGACAGCGCCGGGAATTTCAGACTGCTTATGCACAAAGGAGACCCGGTCGAGATCAGCATGGTAGGCTATCAGACTAAAAGACTGACCAGCTTCACCGGCGGATCTGTCTACCTGGCTTCATCAAACGCCGAACTGACGGACGTCGTAGTGGTGGGATATGGCACCGCTCAAAAGAAGGACCTGACAGGAGCCGTCGACCAGATCTCCGGCGCCCAGCTCGCCAGACGCCCCGTTGCCAACGTATTCCAGGGATTACAAGGCGCCAGCCCCGGATTAAATATTACCTATTATGGCGGACAGCCTGGCACCACCCCGACCCTCAACATCCGCGGCTTCGCCTCTATAAATGACAACAGCGGCTCACCCCTCGTGGTCATCGACGGCATAGCCTCCACTACCGACGACCTCTTACGGATCAACCCCAGCGATATAGCAAACATCTCTATCCTGAGAGACGCTTCTTCCGCAGCCATCTATGGCGCACGCGCATCATTCGGCGTGATCCTTATTACTACCAAACAAGGGTCTTCCGGCAGACAGAACATCAGCTATAGCAACTATTTCGCCTCTTCCAAAAGAACCCTGCTTCCGGAACCCGTTACCGACCCTTTCATTTATATGAAAGTATTGGAAACCTCTACCAACAATACTCCCTGGGATTATGTCAACTATACCTCCTGGCAGTACGACTGGGCAAGACAGCGTTCCGACAATCCCGCCTCCGCGCCCGACACCAAATTGAATCCCGACGATCAGTCCCAATGGGCATATATGGGCAACAACAACTGGAACGACTATTTTTTCAATAAGTCCAGCATGTCCCAGTATCATACGATAAATTTCAGCGGAGCCGCACAAACAGCTAACAAAAGGACGGTCGGCTATCTGCTCTCCGCAGATTACACCGACGAGAATGGATTGAATAAGCTCGCGCGAGACGATTGGAAAAGATACGGTATGAGGGGTAAGATAAATTTCTCCCCCCTTTCCTGGTTGAAAGTGGACAACAACCTCAACGTATATCAGCTGGAACGCAACCAGCCCACCTATAATATCACCGACGTATATTATACCCAGCCCACCGACGTCGCCAAAAACCCCGATGGCACATGGGCCAATACCACCGCCGGCAGGCTCGCCGCAAAACTCGTCGACGGAGGTAGGAACGCTCAAACCCGCTTTGGCTTTCAGGACATCATACGGGGCACCGCCAGCCTCCTCAACAACGACCTGCAGATCACCGGCGACGCCAGCTTCAAACGGGAATTGTGGAACTACAACATACAATACCTGCCTTATAACATCGGATACGGCCCCAGCGACATACGCACCGAAGGATCACCCAGCTCCGTGTCCGCGACCAACGGCACACTCAAACAATATGTGTACGACCTCTATGCCAATTACGCCAAGCGCTTCGGCCGCCACGCCATAAAGGTCACCGCCGGTTACAACCAGGAAGAGTACGAATGGAACCCCGTTCAGGTCAGCAAGGCCAACCTCATTTCTTCTTCCGTTCCCTATATTGGCCTGGCCACCGGTACCACTACCGTAAACTCCACCGCCTATGGCGGCTATTACTCCTACGCCATCCAAAGCTTTTTTGGAAGGGTCAATTACACGTTTAACGATAGGTATATACTCGAAGGCAATGGACGCATAGACGGCTCTTCCCGCTTCCCTTCTAACAATCGCTGGGGATTCTTTCCCTCCCTTTCCGGCGCCTGGATCGTAAGCAAGGAGTCGTTCTGGGACGGCCTTGCCAGCAACCTGTCTACCTTCAAGTTAAGAGCTTCCTACGGCTGGCTTGGCAATCAGTCGGTGTCCTACTACGGATATATTCCAAGCCTCAATGTGGGACAATCTTCTTACCTGATCAATGGAGGCCTGCCCACCGTATTGGGACAGGCGCCCGCGCTGTCTGTCGATCCAAATAATTATACCTGGGAGAAGGTCCGGACAAGCAACTTCGGATTTGACCTGGGCATGCTGAAAGAAAAAATTACAGCAAGCTTCGATTACTATGTAAGAGACACCAAAGGCATGCTGGCCCCAAGCCAGGAACTGCCCGCTGCGCTCGGCACAACCGCCCCCTATCAAAATGCCGCAGACCTGTCCACCAAAGGCTGGGAAATGTCCTTGGCCTACAGGGACAGGGTAATGGTCGCTTCAAAACCACTGGACTTCACCGCAAAGGTCATCCTCTCCGACTCGAGAAGCCACATTACAAAATATAACAACGCCTCCAAATCCTTCTCCGCAGCCTATTATCCCGGTCAAACCATCGGCGAGATCTGGGGGCTGACAAATGATGGATTCTTCAAAAGCCAGGACGAGATCAACAAAATAGACGAGAGCTCCATTATCCCATGGGGAGCGCTCCAGATCGTACCAGGATGGCCAAAGTATAAGGACCTCGACAAGAACGGGGCCATAGAAGTAGGTACCTCCGCACTCGATCCAAAGGACCTGCGTATCATCGGCAACAGCAGCCCCCGATACAGAATAGGCTTTACCTTGAATATGGCATGGAATAACATTGACTTCTCCATGTTCCTGCAGGGCGTTTTAAAACAAGACTACTATCCGCACCATTACCTGTTCTGGGGCCCTTACCAACAGCCCTATGCCAACATATATCCATGGAATCTGGACTTTTACCGTGGCGCGGATGAATCAGCCGCCGAACAGGCCAACGACAGCAAATCTTATCTTGCCGCCGGACTGGCCAAAGCCAATCCAAATGCCTCCTTCCCCGTATTGCAGGCATGGCTGGCTGATAACAACTACGGCGCAGGTCTGGATATCCCGCAAACAAAATACATGCTGAATGCCTCCTATCTGAGGATAAAGAACCTGACAGTCGGTTATACCTTACCCGCCATGTATACCAAAAAACTGAACATCGACAGGATAAGGATATACTTCAGCGGTGAGAACATCTTCGAATTCTCCGGTATAAAAAAATATCTCGATCCGGAGTCTGTCTCAGACGGATATGGATGGGAATATCCCTACCAGCGTAAATATTCCCTTGGACTCAATCTTGACTTTTAACATCCAACAGTATCCATCACGACAAAAAAGAAATTATGAACAAGAAAATATTTATAACGGCGACGATAGTGCTCATTTCACTGGCGTCATGCAAAAAAGGTTTTCTGGACAGATACCCCCAGACGACCATCTCCCCGGCGCTCTTCTTTAAATCCGAAGACGATCTGGCAGAGTACGTCAACGGCCTGTTAAACCAGCCCGGATCAGGCCAGTACCTGGCTGATCAGAGCAGCGACAACCTCGCCACCACCGGTAATGTCGAAATAAAAAATATCATGACCGGCAGCCCCTCTTCCAAAACGATCACGTCCGGCTGGAGCTGGGCCAGGTTGAGAAATATCAACTTCTTCCTGGAGAACTATGACAAGGCAGCTATCAACCAGGACATAAAGGACCATTACGCCGGATTGGCAAGATACTATCGGGCCGACTTTTACATGACCATGGTGAAAAGATACTCCGACGTGCCCTGGTATTCCAAAACCATCAATCCGACTGACTCCGCCTTATACATGGCCCGCACGCCAAGGTTGGAGGTCGTCGACAGCATCATGTCCGATATGCTGTTTGCAAGCACGCACGTAAGAGAAAATGTACCCGCCGGCACGCCCGGGAAATGGGCCGTAATGGCCATGTACGCCCGTATGGCTTTGTACGAAGGCACTTATCGGAAATATCATCCCGAACTAAGCCTTCAAAGTTCGGCGACAGCGCTTCTGGATACAGCAAAGGCGGTCGCAGACAGGGTTATCGCGTCGGGTAATTTCCATGTCTATACCACAGGCCATCCAACCACCGACTACGCCGCCCTGTTCAACAGCGCCGATCTGTCTTCCAACCCCGAGGTCATTTTAAATACCCCCTTTGACCTCACCGTCAGCGGCGCCGGCAGCTCCAACGTCAACGGTACTGTATTTGGAGATTATGAACAATCTCCCTCCAGAGATCTCGTACAGACTTATTTGATGACGGATGGATCGAGACTGGCAGATCAGGCAGGCTACCAGCAATTTACCTTCCCGCAGGAGTTTGTTAACAGGGACCCCCGCATGATGCAGACAATTGCATACCCCGGATTTACAAGGTCGCAGGATGCATCCCCCTATATCCAGCGCCTCAACAAGAATTTCACGGGCTATCATCAGCTGAAAGGTTATATCAACTCGACGGATAACACGAAAATAGGCAGCACCGACTTCCCCGCCATTCGTTATGCTGAAGTGTTATTGACCAGTGCCGAAGCCGCTGCCGAATTAGGCTCTATCACACAGACTGACCTCGATAATACTGTCAACATGCTGCGCGCCCGGGCAGGCATGCCGTCTCTATCGCTTGGCACTGCCAATTCCTCACCCGATCCCATCCTCGCAGCAAAATATCCCGATGTCACGGGTGCCGGCCAGGGAGTTATTCTCGAGATCAGAAGGGAACGCAGAGTGGAAATGGCGCTGGAAGGATACCGATACGACGATCTTATGCGCTGGCATGCAGGCAGCTTAGTCGCCGTTATTCCCGAGGGCATGTATTTCCCCGGCCTGGGACAATACGATATGACAGGCGATGGCGTCGCCGACATAATATTGGTGGATGCCAATACCACCATCCCCGATGACGCACATAAAATAACGAACTCATTGGGGAAGACCCTCGTATATTATAAGGCCGGAAGTTTTGGAGATGATGTCACCGTATACCTGAAAAATGGCGCGCAGGGCGGCGGCACGCTGGTCACCGAGATCACCCCCCGTCAATTCATCGATCCGAAATACTATTATCGCCCCGTACCCTATTTACAGACACAGTTAAACTCCAAGCTGACACAAATATTCGGCTGGTAATAAAAAAATAAAGAACAAGTGAAAAGAAGAACACTCATAAAGACCTTGGGCCTGTCCTCTCTGGGTATCTCGGCCCTTGCCAGGGCCTCAGCCGCTGCTTTGAACTCAGCCTCAGCCACAGCTCCAAAACCAGCCTCGAAGCCGTCCTTCATGACGGTTGCCCACATCACGGACGTCCACATCGACGAAGGGAACAATGCTCCCGAACGCTTTAAAAACTGTCTGAAAGCCATCGTCGAAAAGCATAAACCCGCCTTTTTTCTAAATGGCGGGGACTCCATCATGGACGCCTCCTATGCCGATGTGAAAAGAGAAAAAGTAACCAGTCAATGGCAGATATGGGATGATTGTATAAAAGCCTCCATACCCGGACAGGAGATCCACTCCTGCATCGGTAATCACGACACCTGGTGGAGCGCCCCGTCACAAAATGATAACATGTATGGTAAGCCCTATGTCGTCCAGCGGTTGAACATCCCGGCGAGATACTATAGCTTCGATAAAGGCGGCTGGCATTTTATTATTCTCGACGGCAATAACAAGAACATTTCCGTCGATGAAGAGCAGTTCGTCTGGCTGGAGAAAGACCTTGCGCAGCTGGCTCCTTCAACACCCGTCCTGGTCATGTCCCACTATCCCATTTTAGGCGCCACACAGGTCCTCGTGGGAGGCGGCCATTCTGATTCCAAACAGTTGAAAAGCCTTTTCTACAAGTACAGACAGAACGTAAAAATATGCCTGTCCGGTCACAACCACCTCTCCGACAAAACCTTTTATAATGACGTGCAATACTGCTGCAACGGGGCCATGTCAGGTTTTTGGTGGGGCAAGGGAGACAAGGATTCCGCAGGGACAGGGTATTATATGGAAACAGCTCCCGGCTATGCCATCCTGAAATTGTATGAGGATGGAAGGGTCGAGAACCAATATTATCCTCACGGAATATAAAGCACCATTTTTTCTTCTGGGCCGGCCCATACCACTTTCGGGCCGGCCCTTATTT
>Ga0105237_10007391_pt1 | contig 12030 bp, 9 predicted proteins | sample KBSC24metaG_FD_81520 | JGI IMG/M metagenome (GOLD analysis project Ga0105237, IMG submission 81520) | Corn rhizosphere microbial communities from Kellogg Biological Station, Michigan, USA - KBS C2-4 metaG | ecosystem: Host-associated > Plants > Roots > Rhizosphere > Soil | place: Michigan, USA... | reverse complement strand
ATCGCCTTCGTTCCGCATCCATTGGGTATAGGCCCTAATACGGTAATTTCCTTTTGGCAGCGTTTGCGCCAGGGCAAAATCGCCCCAGGCAACGCCATCGGTAACCTGCAGCTTTTCCGATTTTTTAATCTTGTTATCGGCGTCGATCAAATCAACATATAACACCCGGCTCAAACGCGATGGCGCGTGTGTTGCTCCCTCAGTTAAATAAGCTTTAAAATATATAGTATCGCCCGCACTGTAATACGGTTTATCAAAGTGCAGGTAAGCCTTTTCGGTTACGTGGGTTGACTTATAGGCACTCACTTTTGCAGTGATAGTTTTAACTAGTGTACTGTCAACCTCCGTTTCCATGGTCTGCTCGGGTTCATAATCGGATGGCAGCAGGGCCGACACCCGGTTGTTGCTCCAAACACCCTCATAGGCCAACAATGCCGGATCAAGCAACGAGCCATTTTTATCAAACGCAACCGCAGGGCTGTTAAAAACCATTAATGTATTATCCTTATTGTCCGGTGCCGCTATCATGCTCAAGCCGCCATGGTTGTAATGGTGATATTTGTTATAGCTGATAAACAGCCCGTCGCCATTTACGCCCAAAGCGAATAGCCCCTGCCCATTGGGCCCGGTTATCATGTCCTGTTTTTTTAAAGGTTGCGGGTTCGGCTTGTCGAGCAATCTTGGCAGGTTTGCCTTTTTCTCCCAATAATTTAATGAGTCGCGAAACTGTTTGTCGCTTTTTAATAAGTTATACAGCTCCAGTTTTTCGCGGATGATGTTTCCCGCCGGGCGTTGCGGATTAGCCGGCACCCGTTGAACCCTGAACCCGTCGCGTTCCAACGCATCTGCCGTTGCCGATCGTAAAAAGTGCATCTGCGAACCTTCGTAAACTTCCTGCCTGCGCAACAGCCACTGCCGCTCTTCGCCAGGACTCCCATTCATCGGTTCAAATAACACCGAACCGGAATAACTAAAAGTCCGGCTGCCGTCTCCGGCAAAATTGAGGGTAAAATTTTTAAGCAGATACTTTAGTTTGTATCCCAGCGCATCATTCTGAATAGTTAAAAAATCTACAGAACTGGCTGTCAGGATATTGTTAACGCCATCGTAACTAAAATCGAGCATGTCGGGATTTAGTATTTTACATTCCCGCGCCAGGTCAGATTTGCCCAGGAACTCGTCGTCAAACAAACTTATGTAGCGCGACCTATCCGGGTCAGCCCCGGCTCTTGCCTTTATGGTAACCCCCGCAAGCGCTATTGATTTTGGGTAAATAGTAATAGTTTGCAGGTTAACAGCGTGGTTGGTAATAATAATTGGTTGGGTGTAAGTATCAAACCCGATGTTTGATACCACCAACTTGTACGTACCCGGTTTTACGTTGTTAAGTTTAAATGAACCGTCAGCGGCAGTGTGATCGCCAATGGTTGCATTGCTGATAAAAACGCTGGCATTAATTAGGGGTTTGGTATCAGCCTGGTTAATTACTCGGCCGGTAACAGTGTATTGCGCCAGGCAGCAAAATGAAATTAAAACAAACGATATGGTTAAGGTAAGATGTTTCATTACTTAAAGCTATTAAAAAAAATAACTATAACTAAATAGTTAGTAGTTTTTTTGAAAATCATTCTACTTTATAGTGATAAACCTGCCGGCCAAGATTGCCTTTTTCATCAATGCCTTCTATAATAACCCGGTAGCTGCCTTTGGCATCGGCATTATAAAATTCAAATCCGGCATTGCCATTTTTATCTGTTACTAATTCGGGGTTCCAATAAATAGTGGTTCGTAAATCTGCAAGCTTGTTGTCGGTAGCGCTTTCATATTTGGGCGAATAAAATTCGCGGGCTTTATAAAAACCTCTTGCGGTGATGGGGAGGATGCCTTTGGAGGTAATATCTTTCAACTCCTTGCCCTGTTGTATTTTGGTTGTTATAACTAAAACACCGCCTGCCGAGTTCATTCCGTATATGCTGGCACTTGCATATTTTAACACCTCAACGGTTTCAACGTCTTCTGCTGAGGGGAGTATTCCGCCTTCAATGCCATCGACAACAACTAACATGCTGTTAGCTTTGCCTCCCAAATGGCCCATAAGGTTTAACTCCAAATATGGCACGCCACTTACAAAGACAACTCCCCGCAATTTTCCATTCAAATTATCTGCTAACTGGCCATAACCTATTTCTTTACTGTGTAAAACCTGGTCGGCGTGCCCGGCGCCTGCAAGGCTAAGTGTTCTATAGTTGTCATCGCGTTTACGGGCGTTTATTTTTACTTCTTTCAGCATTTTCCCGCCTATTATCCCCTGTGTGTACAGTTGGTTGCGTTGCATTTGATTGTTTTTTGTGTAAGCCTTCATCGCCGTATCCGCCACAATCGATAGAGGTTGTTGGTAAAACATAACCGGCGTAGGCTTATCCGCATTATAGGTCAGCATTGTATTATTGCTCCCTTTCACATTTACTGCCTGCAAAATAAATTTCGCCGAATCCATGTAGACCATGTTGGTAAAGCTGAAGTTTCCCTTATCATCTGTAACTGTGCTTAAAATTCCGTGGCCGCTAAATGGAGCAATTAGCGACACTGTACCCTTTGATAGTGCCCTGCCCCCCAACATTTTCGCAGTCCCGCTTATCTCCAACGTTTTTTCAGGTTGATAAGCTAAAGCTGGGTAGGTATTGTCAAGCAAGGGTCGCCATTCAAACCTGCGGTAGCCGTGGGTAAGCATTACCTGGTCGAGGTTGTTACGTGCATCGTCATTAATATTTGCGAAATAATAGTTTGGCTGTTCTACATCGCCTTTTATATCCGATGTAAGCAGCAGGTCGGCCAGTATACTGTTTTCGTCGCTTTCGTTTATTGATACTTTACCCTCGTCCACAACCGATAGTGAAAAATGACCCATAGTTGCAGAGTCGGCGCGGTTTTTTGCCAGCAGGCTAATGCTTACTTTCCCTCTCGCCGTATAAATAGTTTTATCGCTTTTTATATCAAGCTTAAGCTGGTCGTAATTTTGAACAAAAAACAACCGCTCGCACAATGGTTCGCCTTCCGGCGAAAACAGGGTAACCGCTGCAACGCCTGTGCGTAAGTGCCGTTTCGCGATATCCAACAATATCACGCTACTATCAAGCTTGGCGATAACCGATGTTGCAACCCCGCCCGAATAAATCAGCAGCATATAATCTTTATCCCGATTTTGGGCAAAGCAGACCTTGTTGGCTTCAATCCGTATCGATGCTTTGGGTAACGAATCGTTGTTTACCGTTAAAACCAGGCCCGATGCTATTGCGTCCGGCAGTTTAACCACGCCCTGCATTCCATCGGCATAAGTTATCCTGGCGGTGTAGCTTTTACCTTCCTGCGCTTGCAGGTAAAAGTAACCCATACCTAAGTGGGTTGAGGCAAAACGGCGTATTTCAGTATTGTTATTATCCAATATCACCCCAGCCACGTCAATCCCCCTGCCATTTGTACCAACTGCCTTAAAGGCTATTTTCGATTTAAGGCCATTTACCAGGCTGCCGCCCTCGGAGAAAAATTGAACATCAGGTTTTGAATTTATTTTTGTCCCTGCAAGCGCACTTTCCGCGATCTTTTCCTTTTCGGCCGAGCCAACCGATATTGCCTGCTCAAAAAAGTGCACATCGGTCTCGTTGCGCATCAACCGGGTATAAGCCCTGATACGATATTTTCCTTTTGGCAACGAGTCGGGCAATAAAAAATCGCCCCAGGCAAGCCCGTTTACCAGCTGTAGCTTTATTGATTGATCTATTTTATTATTGGTGTTGATGAGATCGACATGCAAAACGCCGCTTAAGGTTGATAGCTGGTGCCGTCCGCCAAAAGTAACATAGGCTTTAAAATAAACGGTATCGCCTGTGGCATAATAAGGCTTGTCAAATTGCAGATAGGCTTTCTCGGTGAGATGGGTAGTTAAAAAGGTTTTTAATTTCGAGATAACCGGGTTACCAAAAGTGCTTTTATCCTGGCAATACGTACAAAAACAATTCAGCAGCATGCAGGCAATTATGAGTTTTTGCTTCATCGGGATTTAACAGATTGCGTGCAGGTGATCGGTTTTAAATGGGTATTGATATAAAGCTACGGAAAAGGTTAAACAATAACCTTACCTAATAAAAAAATGGAATACCTGATAATCAGCATGTTTCACAGCGTTCCGGGTGTTCCGTGTGGAAAAATGGAACGCTATGCATCTTTTTTGTAATGTAAAAGTTTGTACTTTAATCTTAATTATACCCCGCTTTTTTTCATCCCTCAATTAAATTATATAACTTTCGCCTGGTGATAAAACTTTATCATTGTGTTAGTTAAAACTTTTGGAAGCGCAGTTTATGGCATCGAGGCCATTACCATTACTGTCGAGGTAAATATCAGCGGCGGCAGCAAACCTTTTTATTTGATAGTAGGCTTGCCTGATAACGCCGTGCGCGAATCGATGCAGCGTATAGAAGCCGCGTTGCAAACCAACGGATTCCGGATGCCGCGGCAAAAAATAATAGTAAACATGGCCCCGGCCGATATCCGCAAGGAAGGCTCGGCATACGACCTTACCATTGCTACGGCCATATTGGCCGGCTCAGGCCAGGTTGATGGTGAAAACCTCGACAAGTATTTGATAATGGGCGAACTGTCGCTCGATGGTACGGTGCAACCTATTAAAGGTGCCCTGCCCATAGCCATACAGGCGCGTAAAGACGGCTTCAAAGGGTTCATCCTTCCCAAACAAAATGCCCGCGAAGCTGCCATTGTTAACGACCTGGACGTGTACGGCGTTGAAAGCCTGACCGAGGTTGCCGGCTTTTTTGATGGCACAGCTCAACTTAGCCCGGTAATTGTTGACACCCGCGAAGAGTTTTATAAAAGCCTTACCGCTTACGACAGCGATTTTAGCGAAGTACGCGGGCAGGAGAATATTAAACGTGCACTCGAAATTGCAGCTGCGGGCGGACATAACGTGATATTGATTGGCCCACCCGGAGCTGGAAAAACCATGCTGGCGCGCAGGCTGCCTTCTATTTTGCCGCCCTTGAGTTTATACGAATCTTTAGAAACCACCAAGATACACTCAGTAGCCGGCAAGCTATCTGCCGCCGACGCGTTGGTAACAACGCGGCCTTTCCGTTCGCCGCATCATACCATTAGCGATGTTGCCCTGGTTGGCGGCGGCAGCAATCCTCAGCCCGGCGAAATTTCGCTGGCCCATAATGGCGTGCTGTTTTTGGATGAGTTGCCTGAGTTTAAACGCAGCGCGCTCGAGGTGATGCGCCAACCGTTAGAAGAACGCAGGGTGAGTATTTCGCGCGCCAAGTTTACAGTTGATTACCCGAGCAGCTTTATGTTAGTTGCGAGTATGAATCCCTTAAGTGGTGAGAAGTATTCGATGGATTTTGAGGAAGCGGGGGCGCATACGCCAGGTTTATCGTGATGTCTGATTGTCCCACTTCAATTGAGGTGGTGATCGTTTCCACGATGCCGCGCTTCTGTTCAAATCCTAAGTTTTCCCATTCATCGTGCAGGGTGCGCACTTCTGTTAATACTGTGTCGCTTGACATCAGACTAATGGTGCGGACGTCGATTTCCGCTTCGAGTCTCGGCAGTTCCGCGTCAAGCTGCTGCAATTGCGCTTCAAGCGGCACATACGTTTCCATGTATCGCTCTTTGGTCAGTGAACCGTCGAGGCGCAATTCCAACAGATCATTGATGCGTTTGGACAGTTTCGACCGCTCCTTTCGAGACGTTTCCAACAGTGTCTTGCATTCCTGCAGCTGGGTATCGCATTGCTCGACATAATCAGCATGATTGATACTGACCAAATACTCCTTGAGATACAGTTGGTATATCTCGTCGATGTCGGCAACGGCGATCCTGGTCTTGCATTTCTTGCAGGCATAGGACTGGGAAGAATGATAGACGTACATAGTGGTGCCGCAGGGGCAGGATACGAAGCCTGACAACAGATATACTGCCTTTTTGCAAACGGGCGTTCTGCGTTTGGTCTGCATGTCCAAAATGGCATTGCATTCATTCCACAGGTCCTCGCTCACAATTGGCTCGCAGGGAATGTACACCCAGTCGCTTTCAGGCTTGACGCTCCAGTTCTTGTCCTTGCCGGGGCTTTTGGTGTAGTTGGCGCGCCGCTGGCCCTTGGCGGCAGTGTCGCGGATCAATCGGTCGATGGTGGTGGCGGTGAACTTTGAACCGTTCCGGGTACGATAGCCGCGATTGTGCAATTCTCTCGCCACCGCGAACTTGCGCTGATGGATCACAAAGAGCTCGTACATCAGCTTGCGTACAGGCGCCTCTCGGGGATTGAGTGCAAAGTCGTTACCGTTCCACTGATAGCCAAATGAGGCTTGGCCTCCTAACGATTTTCCAAGCTTTGCGCGGATTGGCACGGAAGCCTGGACGCGTGAGGCAATTTCCTCTCGCTCCCACTCGGCCATTGCGGAGATTATAGTAAAGAATAATCTGCCTGCCGGGGAACTGGTGTCGATGTTTTCGGCAAGCGAAATAAGGTCTGATTGCTCCTTGCGGAAGATGTCAGCAAATTCCAACAGTTCTTTGGTGCTGCGGGCAAGGCGGGCAAGCTTTGAAAATACCAGGCCGGTGATGTGCCCGTTTCTGATATCGGAGAGCATGCGTTTTGCCTCCGGGTGTCCGATGACGGACTTGCCGCTGACTGCCTCAAGGCGGTACACCTCGCATACCGTCCAGCCTTTTGACTCGGCATAATACCGGGCGCGCTGCTCGTGATGTTCGGGGCTTTCTTCTTTTACCTGTTGTTCGGTGGATACTCTGATCCAAATACCGACGCGTTTGGATTGTTCCATAGTGTTTTGATTTATTGAGTTGTGAAAGGAATGGGTTATTTATAGTTAAAGATAACGAAATAGTGATGTATCCAACAGGGGGAAGAATTTTTCCAAACAAAAAAACACTCAAAGTGCGATGGCTTTGAGTGTTTGTTATGTCGCTATTTCTTATTGTTGCTAATTTGCTGGTGCATGTAATGAGCGGCCAGCACGGCCTCGAACATTTTGACTTGATAGGCCTGTTTGTTTTTTAGTTCTTTTTCTTGCTCGTGAATGAGTATCGGATACCGATTCGTGAGGTATTGCATTAGTTCTTTTGGTCGCTGTACTTCCGGGATTTGCTCCTGAAGTGAGGCCTTGGTCTTGTACTCCACCATGCAGCCGTGGCGCTGGCAGAGTTGCAGCAGGTGGTGCAGCACCGCATTGACGGCGAGCGAGTGATGCGTGTAGGGCGGCACCTTTATCAGCACCCACTTGACCATGTATTTCTTGATATACGACTCATACCTGTCGACGATGCACTGCAGCTTCTTGTCAGACCATGTTCCGGGCGTAGTGTGCACTTTCCAGTGGATCAGGGTTTCGTAACTGATGACGGCCACGCCGTTGCGTTTGGCGCCGATGCTAACCCCAAGGATGCTCATATTCCGTTGCTTCATCGCTGCTGATTTGTGGCTTATTGCTAATAATGTGGTTGAAGAGCGCGCCGCGCGACCGTCTGATTTCCTCCTTGGGAATGCCCATGACATGAGCCAAAACGCTCCGCAGTGTCCGGTGTGAATACTTCTTCGTGCAGGCAAGATAAAATGAAATAGAAACTTCATCATTCAGTGCCAGGGCGAGTTCATGCGCCAGTTTTATTTCTTGTGGTGTATACATATAGCTTTTGATAGCTTTCATTTGTTGTTTAATTGTTAATGAGCAATTTGTAATCGTTCGATCTTTTTTAAAAAATCGATACGTTCGTTCGAATTATATTTCAAGCGCTGCAAAAATGCGCACCAAAGAACCCTGCCCTTACGGACAGCCAAGTCATACCAATATTTATTTGTGTCCTTTAGAATATTTCCCCTGAAAGGTCTTCTTTGGCCTTAAGTGCTTTTTTCAGTGATTGATAGTATTCGAAATACAGTTCGTTGGGAAAGGTGCCGTATATGATGCCGAGCTTTAGGAGGTTGGTACTGCTTGGCATATCCGCACCGTTTTCCCATTGAGAAAGTTGCGTTACTGTCTGGAAGCCTAAAAGTCGTGCAACCTGGGTTTGCGTCAGGCCGCTTAGCTTGCGGTGCAGTTTCAATCTATTGGGAATAGAAATACTTTCGGCTTCCATGTGCTACATAGTATCGAAAGAATAAGTATAGCAGGAGAGGGTAAAAATTTTCTAAAGCTTGGAGTAACCAATTACAAAAAGTAATTAGTATTAATTGCAACGATTTCGCTTGAGTAACGGCAAGGCCTCAATGGCTACACACAATAATCACTTGATATAAATTTACTTTCTTTTGATGCGCTGAACAACGTGAAGCGTAGTTGGATGCCGGTATCCCGGCAGCCCGTTTTGATTTGACAAAAACTGCGGCCGTTTTCCGCGCACTAGTAGTTACCGTCCCGTGAGTAATGCTCCTGGCATAGTTCCTGATTATCGTCATCGATCAGGAACTTACTGCGGGTATCTCTTTGGTGAATCATTTGCATTTCAGCAAATACATGGTCGACAAAATCCATTATTCGTTGGTACACCAAGGAGCATCAAATGGGTGTGCCGACCTTAGATAGCCATTTTTAAATCAGCATGAAACCCCGCTAAGGGAGAACGCATGCTTCTGGTAACTGATCATTTTTTTTTCATCCTTATTTTCTTTCCAGGCTGTCTCTTTATGGCTGATGTTCACGATCTCGGAGGTCTTAGTATCTTTGAATGTATGAGCGATATGCTCGAGCACCTTTAACTCAAATTCTGAGAACATTGCCGAATTGAATTCGCCGCAGGGCCGGATCATGTCGCCGAAATAGCCGTTGCCGAAATCCACCTCGGTTATATCGATCTGGGCGTCATCGCAAAGCTTGATATATAGCTTATCATATTCCGCCGGGACAGGCCCGAAAGGGATCGCCCGATAAGCGATACCGGTAATGGAATAACCGGTCTGCTGGTAATTACAAAAGTCCGAGTAAAAGAATAGCTTATTGAGTTTAGTCTTAAACAGGTCCATATGCTCGGCGAAATAGGTAATCACTTGCGCGATCTTTTCAAGTTGCGGCTCTCGGTAGCCGGTGTACTCATCGGGGGACTGCCGGGTGAAGATCTTCTGCTCGAACAACCTGTCCCAGGGGGTCTTGCGTTCGCGTTCCAGCAGCGTACAGGCTGTGTGGGTGATCCGCTCCGTTTCCCTTTCGCTCAGTAAATGCGCGCTGGCCGTTACCTGACGCAGGAATTCGAGCGGTTCCTTGACCGACAAAATCAGTCGGCCGTTGGCCACCGAAGGCATTTCCCCGGACTCATATAGCCGGTAAGTATTTGCCCCCAGTCCAAGAATTTCCGACATCTTATTGGCGGATACTTGGTATTTTTCGCGGATGCCGGCGATCTCGTCCGGGAATGGGATGCCATAACGCTCGCGGTACTGGTTATGTACCTGGACCAGATTAATGGCATCTACTTCATCGGAGGTAAAGCGCTCTCTGCTTTTGTCACATAAATAATAATGATAAACGATCTTAAAATCCTCTTTGCGGTAAGCCAGGACTCCCGGTTCCTTGATCAATGTCATTTCCTTACCTGTTATAGGGCTTTTCATATAGGGTTCTTATAAGGATAGTGTAATGGTTTCTTAGCGGGGTGGAAGGATATGCAGATAACGCCGCTGCCGGCGCAGCCCATTGTAATGGTGACTTCCATTTCCTGCTGCTTGTAAATTTTCCCGAAGACCCACATACTGGCGGCGCCGAATACGGAGTCGTCAAAAGGGCCGCGGACGTAATCCGCAGTGTGGATGGGAAAGATGATCTCGCGGCGACGTGCCGGCGGAATGTCAAGCAACAGCAGGGTATTTGCATTCTTCACATGGGCATCATTAAAAATAATTTCACAGACTTTACATTGTACGTCAAAATCAGTTAAAAAGGTTCCGACTTCATCTCTATCACTTACCAAAGTAACAGTATTAAATTATTCGTTGTTTTTACCCAGTAATAATTGATAAAAATACACTTTAAAGTTGGATTTGCTAACAAAATCGTAAAAACTTAAAAATACTTGTCAAAACTAATAAATACAACTAATTAGTTGTATATTTGTGTTAATTAATTTAATTATTACATTTTAAAGTAAATTATTGATTTATCATGGAGACAAAGAACAATGAACAAAAAGGGCCGGAATTGGACGAACAGATCCGTCGCGAAAAAGAAGAGATCCGCGAACTGGAGAACGTGCTGGCGCGCGAAAAAGAAGAGTTACGCGAACTGGAAGAAAAACGCGCGGCCGGCGGGCACGAACACCCGCAGGTAATCGACGTCAATACGCGCGAGATCCCCTATGCCGAAAAGGAAATCTCGTTCCGCGAGGTGGTGAAGCTGGCTTTCCCGGATGCGGTATTCGGCGAACAGTTCACGTATACGGGGGAATACAGCAAAGGGCCACACGAAAACTCCAAGGGCAGCCTGACCGATAACGGTAAAAAAATCCTGGTTAAAAATAAAATGGTATTCGATGTTGAGCGAGCTGATAAGTCATAGTGCCGACTTGCAGCGGCTGCTGCAGGAAGGTTTTGAGTTGGAGATCGTCGAGGAAGGGTTTTTACTGATCCACAACGTCCCCTATGTTACCCCTGAAAAGGTGGTGAAGCGGGGAACGTTGGTTTCCAACCTTTACCATTCCGGTGGCCAGACCATCAAGCCGCAGTCGCATGTCGCCTTTTTTATGGGTCAATGCCCTTCGACAGCGGCGGGCGTAAAGCTCCACTTCGTGATCGGCGATGCCAAAACAGTGATCAGCCCGGATCATACGATCGATTTTACCTTATCGGCAAAGGCGGATTATGCCGACCACTATCACAAAATGCAAAGTTACCTGAAACTGCTGGGCCACCAGGCTGACGAACTGGTGCCTGGTTTAACTGCGGCTACCTATAAAGTATACGAACCGGTAGAGACGGATTCGGTATTTGAATATGCGGATACGAACAGCACTAAAGCTATGATCCACCCGATCACCGGCAAACTCAAAGGCCAGAGGCTGGCCATTATCGGCCTCGGCGGTACAGGTTCTTATTTGCTGGATATGCTGGCAAAAACACCAGTGAGCGAGATCCATACGTTTGATGGCGATACGTTCTTTCAGCACAATGCGTTTCGCGCGCCTGGCGCGGCGCCCAAAGTGAAGCTGCAGGAGCGTCTGAAAAAGACCGATTATTTTAAACAGGTCTACGCGCATATGCATAAAGGCATCGTTTCGCATCCCTATGAAATGGACGAGGCGCACTTGGCGGAACTGGACGGCATGACCGGCGTTTTTCTGTCGATGGACCCCTCGCCGTTCAAAAAAGTGATCATCGACTACCTGGTGGCGAGCGGAATCCCGGTTTTCCATACCGGCATTGGGCTGCAGGAGGTCGACGGCGCGATCCGCGGGCAGGTGAAGGTTACAACCATCGACCAGGCCCACCATGACCATGTGGCCAGTAAGGTATCGTTCGCCGAACCGGCGGACAATCTATACGACCAGAATATCCAGATCGCCGAGCTGAATGCGCTGAACGCAATACTGGCCGTGATCCGATGGAAAAAGATGCTGGGTTTTTACAAAGACCACGACAGTGAATATTTTAGTAACTACGTATTATACACCAATGAGATCCACAACAGTGAACTTCCGTTTTGAATTTGTAGATCGCGTTCCTAAGGAAATGGAGGCCAACGTGCTCTACATTTCGCTTCCTTATAACATGACGATGCACCTGTGTCCCTGCGGATGCGGCAAAGAGGTGGCAAATAAACTTTCACCAGTACGCTGGTCATTGATCTATGATGGCGACACGGTATCCCTAGAACCCTCGGTGCGAAACTCAGGGATACCCTGCCAGTCCCATTATTTTATTACCCGTAACAAGGTGGAATGGGCCTATGATTCATTCGAGGAATTCAGCTATTCGCAGCCCAGGAAAAAAACAAAAAAGAGATTCCGGTTCTT
>Ga0105237_10007389_pt1 | contig 12032 bp, 8 predicted proteins | sample KBSC24metaG_FD_81520 | JGI IMG/M metagenome (GOLD analysis project Ga0105237, IMG submission 81520) | Corn rhizosphere microbial communities from Kellogg Biological Station, Michigan, USA - KBS C2-4 metaG | ecosystem: Host-associated > Plants > Roots > Rhizosphere > Soil | place: Michigan, USA... | reverse complement strand
CCCATTCAGGCGCGAGAATGACGAGGTGGCCTACAGCGTAAAGGCTTCTCGTGCCACGCAGGACAGGTAGAGAACATGCATAACAACCGTGCAGCCCGCTTGCAAAACAGGCGGGCTGCTTTATTTCTTAAAAAGCAGCTTGCCGGGCCAATTCAAAACCTGTAGCTTTAAACTATATGAGGAAATTCAAACTGATTGAGCCGCAAGTAATGTAAACCATAATGGCTTGGGCGTCACGAGAAGCCATTGCGCACAGCCGGCCCGTCATTCTCGCGCCAGAGGGGGAGGTTTGTGCAGGCGAGACACAGTCTCTAAGCATAACTTATCCGTAGACACAGTACCTACGGACAGCAGGCTTATAGAAAAATATAAATAGCGATTTCGTCGCTTGCTATCAAATTCAGAATATTCGGCAGAATCTCTGTTTGATTACCGGGCAAATCATACTCATATCGCTAAGATAATTAATCCATCACATCCGTACCTACCTTACTGATATTATCCATAATATACGCTTTGATGCCTATATTTTGAACGGCTGCCCGTAGTTATCTCTGTCCGGAAATACTGCTTACGGACAGTGGGAAGGATAAATGCGGGCTTACCAGTATGCTAGCTACCTTTCCTGCGGGGCACTAGTAGCCATTGCGCTTAAGGCCTTGCCCGACGTACTAGCGGCAGAGAAGGCTTTGGTTTTTAGACGGTTGATTAACTCCTGTTTATTAGTTTTTCTAGTTGCGCTTTAAGTTTAAATTTTAAATCTGAAATGTTTTTATATTTAGTAGGAAAATGGCCTAAGGACTTTAGTCGGTTTTGAAATTCAGTTTTACTTGTAACGTCTTGCTGATTAATTTTTTCAATATCTACTTTTGATGTTTTAAAGTACGTGAATATTTTAGGTCTCTGGGTTTTTATGAATTGGCCATATGCTTTTTCGAATTCTTCTAATGTGTACATCCCTACCTTTGTGAAAAATAGTCCAAGGAAAACATCACATTTTTCGACCTCTTTGTTATACTCGTCTTGAAGACGCGTGGTTGACATTGCGTCCAAAAAGTATTCCCATTGAATTAACTTTAGATAAATCCCTTCATCAATTAATCGATCGTTCTCTACGCTGATAAATTCTCTGATTTCTTTTCTATCTTTTTCTAATTCCGATGAAGATGCCAAGAAAATTCTTAAAACTTTTTTATTTGTTTCTATTTTATCCGATTTAGAAAATGCGTTGTTTTTAACAGGATCGGCCAAACCATTGTTGAAGAGTAATTCAGATATTTTTAAGGCCTCCCCGCTTTCATTACAAGAAACCGTTCCATCTTGCCGCTTGATGGACCATTCTACTAACTTCCCGTATAAAAAAGTTGTTGGTCTTCCGAGCTTTTGACAAACGTCGCATATACATGTTACATATATCTCTTCTTTCACTCCCTTATAACTATCAATAATGTTTCGTAATGAATTCATTATAAGTATATTCATTCCCCTAGCATCAATGCCCTTTGAAATGATAGATAACTTTCTATTGTAGAAGTCTTCAACTATTTGACTTCGGGTATTATTGTTATCATATGCCAAATTGACACCATTGTTCCAAACATCATGTTGCCAAATGTATCTGCTTAATTCTGCACTCAACTGGTTAACGATCCCCCGCGGCATAAATTCAAAATTATATTCTAATCGCAAATCTTTCTTTTCTAATGCCCACCTCTTGTCGGATGACAAAGATGTTAACCTCGCGGGCATTATATAATCTCCTTCACTATGCTTCGTCGGGAACGCCATTTTGAAATTCAGTAAAAGCTTCTTCAGAACAGAATACTTTCCTTCATATATTTGATCCTTCCATAAACGCGTAAAATCTTGGGGATGAATTATTCCGTTATTTTGTTGAATTTCCAAGTCATCAATAATTCTATAAACAGCATTCATCGCCCACTCAGGCTCCAAAATTACCCAATCTTTTAATTCTTCAATTTGTGAATACCAAAGGAGGACGCCTATGTTATGCAGAAATAAACAACAATCCTCGATGTCCTTAATATTTACAAAATTTTTGAGGCCTCTGCATATTTCTTTAAAACGTTCAAAGGGGATACATGATTTTACTTTTTCGTTTTTAAGTATAGTTCTAACTTCTAACCATGATTTCGGAACACCTTTGCCAAAATGATGAAGATTTTCAATTTGATTTATTATGACATCCTTAATCGCTTTCAGCCCGAGGTTATTATCCGTCAAGTCAAGGCGATAAAAAGGCGATGTTAAGGTTTTAACTATATTAAAATTGGGACTGCTCACATAAAGATCTAATTCGTTCCATGGCGCAATATTACCTTGATGACAAGTCTGCCCTATAATTACAGGACTTTTCCCTCCAAATTGGAATATTGTAGGAATCCAATAGTCAAAGTTATGGAATGGCTGTCTCGTCGAGGCTAAGAGAACAAAAACAGAATTTTCTGTAATGAAAAAACGATGTACAGGATAATAAACATCCTGCCCTCCAAAATCCCAAATGTGAATTGTTTTAATAATGCCTATTCCGCCATTAATTTCTAGGTCCACAACTTCAATGCCCCTCGTTCGATTTTCTCCTGTTGGCAACGGCGCATTATCATTTATTAGTCTTTTTTGAAGTGACGTTTTGCCAGCACTTCCTTCCCCCACTAATAAAAGCTTCGCTTCGAAAATATAATCAAGTCCTTCTTCTTCTATCTTTTTGAAATATCGCCGAATAGAATTATCTCCGAATCTTGCTATTTCTATGGGAGGATTGGTAATTTCGTTACATCCAGCAATAAATATTCTTTTTTCTCGGATCGATTTGTAAGTTTTTTTTTTATAAATAAATTTTAATCCTAGAGGCAATAATGGAGATAGGTCTGTAATTGGATTGTCGCTTAAATTAACAGTCCTTAAATTTTTTAGCGAAGATATCGGTGAGATATCCTTGATTTTATTAGAGGATAGATTTAATTCTGTTAATTTAGTTAATTTAGTTAATGATTTAATATCCTCAATTTCATTGTAAGATAACGACAATACTTCTAAATTCTCCATTTTAGAAATTGCTGAAATGTCGATTAAATCTGTTACACTAATATATAATTCTTTTAGTTGGGATAGATTGGCTATTTTTTTTATATTGATTGAAGAAACATTGCTTATAGTAAGCGAAGTCAATTTTAACTTTTCAAGGTATTTATATATGTCGTTGGACAACCTTTTTCTAAGATCAAACGGAAATATTGAGAGGTCTCTCAGTTTCTCGCATTTGACTAAAGCATTTAAGGATTTAGAGTCGATATCACTTATACTCAATTCTTCAAGATTGTTTAGTAAGGTAATGGGCTCTAAATTAATAGGGCTGTCCTTTGAGAGAATGGAGAGTTTTCTAATACTATTAACGTTTTTTAGTGAATCTAGGTTAATTATTGGGTTGTAGCTCAAAATAAGTTCTTCTAAGTGTTCTAAATTGCTCAATACCTTAATATTGGTTATAAGATTGTTTTGAAGTACAAGTATTTTTAGCTTTTTTAGATTTTCAATAGCAGACACTGATGTTAACTTATTACTAACCAAGTGTAGAACTTTTAGTTCAGATAGTCCGCCTATTTCCTCAGGAAGGTTTGCGATTTCTATTAAATGTAAATTAAGAACTTCAATCCTTCCTTGACTACCTATAACATACCCAGGCCGATCCCATGAATAATTATTGATTTTTTTTAATTGCCAATCGAATCCATCGGAAAGTTTTTCGATTATTTCTATATCGCTCATTGTTGTTTGTAAATAAGGTTATTATAGTCCGTCTAAATTATAAATATTTAATATGAAGGGCAATATCAATTTTAATTATAAGACTCTGCATAAAGTGAATTAGATTTTAACAAATGGAAGACGGGTATCGCTTTCATACATATGTAGTGCCGACTGTTCTTGCCCAGCTGTCCGTAGTTTCAAAACTACGGACCCCCATTCAGGCGCGAGAATGACGAGGTGGCTTAAAGCGTAAAGGCTTCTCGTGCCACGCAGGACAGATAGAGAACATGCATAATAACCGTGCAGCCTCGCTGTCCGTAGTTTCAAAACCACAGACGCCTATGCCTGGAGACTGCGTCTCCAAGTGCAAAGGTTACTCGCGCCCCGCTGTACATATCTGCAACTATATGAAACAGCCTCCCTTTGCGCGTCCCCATATTTTCCTACCTTTAAATAATCATCACGGCATTTTCGCCACGTGTTGATAATACCAAATGAAAACTACATTTCTAAGTCTTATTCTTCTACTGCCAGTTTGTTGTAAGCTTAATGCGCAGGCTGTCCAGATAGGCGAAGTTTTCGATACCCGATATGATAGTCATGCTAAGGACATGCAGGTGCGCGGGCGGGTTAAAAAAATAACGGAGACACACCCTTCATACATATCTAAGTATAGTCATCCCAAAAACCCGGTGGATTTTACGTTGGTTTGGATTTTTAACACCGGTGGAAACTACCTGGAAACAGCGGAATACAGCGGCCGTGATGGGGCAAGGGTTGCCCGCAGCGTTTACAATTATGATAACAACGCACAGATGCTGAGTGTAATACATTACAACAGCCGTAGCGATGGTGAGACAGCAAGGCATATTTGCACGAGGGACGCGGCGCAAAATAGTGTACGGTCTGAATTTTATATTACCGGGGTTAAGCAATCTTTTGTAAACACAATGAAGTTTTATAATAAGGAAGGGAAGGAGATAGAGCGGCAGATAAAAAATGGCGTGAAACCGGTGGAAATATTTAAATCGACCTACGATAAGAAGGGCAACTGCGTAGCGACGGACAATGACGGCTATAAAGCTGTGTACACCTACGATGAAAACAACCTGTTGACAGAGGTGAAAGGCTATGATAAAACTGGGAAATTATCTGCCCATAACTATTACAAATACAATAAGCAGGGCGATCGTATCGAATCAAAAGAGAGCACGCACGACGAACCGTTCGACACGACCACGATGTCTTATGTTTATGATTATAGCAATAATTGGGTCTCAAAAACAACGGCAAATAGCAATGGCAGTCCGGTTACTTTGACGCGGGTAATAGAATATTACTAAAAGCTGCTAGTGCTGGTGATTGTTACGAATATAAAAACCGGATATGACGATCTAGAATTAATCCCGCTGTCCGTAGTTTCAAAACTACGGACGCCTATGCCTGGAGACTGTGTCTCCACTAAGCCACATTTGAACGAACCATGTTGTCGGCGCTTGTCAGGTTTAGCTACCTATAGCAGCAAAAAACTATTTACCCGCGGGTTGAATCTTATCATACGTGTAAAAGTCATATTTTTGAAAGGGGATATTGATATGATTGCTGCGAAATGCTTCTGTAAGCGCAATGATCAGATCGCTTTTTACCGCATTTGACTCCGAGAGGTTCCGTACCCAGAAATAAATGCGGAGGTCTATCGCGCTGGCGCTAAATTGATCATACTGAATAAGGTAGGTCGGGTGCTTTGCCAGGCGTTCTTCTGCTTCCAGGATGGGCGTAACCACCTGCCGCACTTTTTGAAGGTCGGAATCATAGGCAATGCCTACAACAATCACGTTCCGTTTGCGGCCGCCGGCCAAAGTCCAGTTAGTTAAATGTGTGCTGAGCAGGTCGCCGTTGGGCATTATAAGGTCCGCTCCGTCCCAGGTTGTGATAACGCTGCTGCGAAACCCGATTGATTTCATGGTGCCGCCCTGCCCGCCGATATCAACCACATCGCCCACATTCACCGGTTTTTCAAAGGCTATAATTAACCCGCTTACCAGGTTATTGACCAGGGTTTGTAAGCCAAAACCAATACCCACTCCCAATGCGCCTAATACGATGGTTAGTTTATCGATAGGGATACCTGATGCTGCCAGGGCCAGGAATAAGCCGATACTTAAGATGGATATGCGTACCAATAACAACCAGCTCCCGATACCTTGCGCAACCTGGCTGCCGGGTTTGTCGGATTTCTGCCCGTGGTCTGCCGCAAAAAAAGATACGATGCGTGATATAATCACCGACACACCCATTATTGCAATAAACAGCACCAGGTTATTTATGGTAAAGGTATAATCGCCTAAGGTACGTTCGGTGCTGAAAAAATCCCTCAACGGGCGCGCAAACGACTCAAATGCAGAAAAATTCCGCCCGAAAAGAATGAGCCAGCCTGCAACCATTAAAACGTAGAGTAAAGCCGGCGCACGCTGCCCTATCTTATTAAAGTTGAGATAAAATAGTTTTTTATCCTGTTTGGTGTAAACATTGTACGCCAGGAAAAGCCCTTCGTTAATCAGCCGTACTATCCAAAGAAAAACGATGGCCCCCACTACGTTCATGAAACCACCAATCAGCAGCGATTTGGCCAGGTTGTACCTGCCAAACAGGTTAGCCATTACCGAACATAATTCTAATACAGCAGCCAGGCCTATGGAGTAAACTATCCATTTCTCACGAAGCTCTTCCCGCCGCCCTTTGCATAAAACGATGATACTGGAAGCAAGGCCTACTGCTGCGATCAAAAGCATGAACCACCTTTCAGCGCGTGAAGCCTGCAGAATAAGGTTATCGAACGATGATATGATAAACAGTAACAGCATGGCCAGCCACACTTTCATCCAGTAGGGGCTAATGAATTTTCTGAACAGTATGCTTAAACAAATACCCGAGACCAGCCCTAATATGACATTAATTATAAAAGGCGGTGAGTAAAATAAAAATTGATAGAGATTAATTACGATAAGGATGGCCGAAAGCGCCGGGTAGCGTAATACCAGTTGGCCGTCTAAACTGCCGGCCTCCGGATTTTTTTCGACATAAATGCTTTTCAGGGAACGCAGGTAGATAAAGGCTACAATGACGAGCAAAAACATCGGCGCCAATTTCCCTTTGTTATTTTCAAAAAAGAAAGCGGACGTAAGTATGGCTTTATTTTCCGATTGGCGAAGGATTTCGCTGAAAGGGCGTGAATAACCGTCGGGGGCCCAAATGTCAGGAAATTCGCGTTTAAATGCATTGTTGGCGAGCTCGCTTTGGTTGCGGGTAATTTCGTCAAGGCTCGATTGCAATTTGAAAATGGTCAGATTTACATCGTTCAATAAAGTAAGCACATTGCCGCTTGCCTGCTTTAATACGCTGTCTACCGGGTGTGCTTCATAAGCTACAACCACCAGTTGCCGCATGTATTTTTTTAACCCTATAGAATCTTTTGGAAATTTAAAAATTGCGGGGGCGGCAAGCAACGAATCCATTTGATACCGGAAGGTATTTAGCTGATACTGGTAAAGGTCCAGCTTTGCTTTCCTGGCAAAGGCTTTTTTTAATAATTCGTTTAAAATATTGCCGGTCGCGGTTAAATTCCTGAAGGTTTGCGCAGTGCCTTTATTGGTAAAAACGCCATCTCCGGCGGCTATATAATCCCGCTCTATCGATTTTAATTCGCCAATTACACCTGCGGTATCTACACCGTGATTGAGAAATATCTTCGCCTTCTGCGTATTTTTCTTTATTTCTTCCAGCGCCTTTTTCTGGTCGAGGGTCGCTTTATCCGTATGAAAATCATCCAGGCTTTGTTGGGCCTCGCGTTTGGCAAAAGCCTGCATGCGTGCAACAAAATCAAGTTTGGCGCTATCTGTTTTTCGCTTTGCGGTATCTTTAGTTTGCGCGGATGCGCCAGGTCTAAATAAACAAAAAACAACCGTTAGAGCAATTAGGGTTAACCTGAATGTCTTCATCAAAAATGCGTCCTCCGTTATAAAGATAAATATTCAAAACCTAAAAGCAATCGGGTACCGCCCGGTCCGGCGGCCGGTTTACAAGGTGCTATTCCTGGTATGAAAGCAACAGCGTGAACGCCGTTTACTTCGAAAGGCAATCCGTTTTCTCTTTGGTTTTTGCCAATAATGGCTCTGCGGAGTTTTTTGTGATTTCCTGGCAGGTAATTTTGTTCACATAGCCGCTTTGCGTGCTTACCACGCTTACATAATTTGCCTGGCCTTCAACCACTGTTATTGTTAACGGCGTCGATTTTTTTCCGTTAGATATACCGCCGCTGGAAACACTTACCGTGTGTGTGCCGGCACTTAAATCGTGAATGGAATACAATTTATTTTTCATCTTGCAAACCAGCTGGCCATCTACATAAAATCGGTAATTAACAGCCGACCCGGTATAACCCGTGGCGCGGATTAAATAAACCTGGCCTGTTTTGGTTTGGGCAAACGTGTTTAAAGAAAAAAGCAGAAAGAATGTTAGAAAAGCAGACGTTTTAATTGTTTTCATAGGTTTCGTTTTAAGTCTAAGTCAGGGAATAACTACTTTATGTTTCTCTAATAATAACTAGATAAGTTATATAGAAGTTTTACTGAAATTTTAAACTAAAATAAAATATTTTTAGCGACAGGCAAAACATTTCTTAATAGCCACAATATTCTGCCTCCCTTGCGCAGATAACGGCCCTCTCTGGCCAAAGTTTAGCAAAGCGTAGCTTCCACCTATAACCTAACAATCATTCTGCTTGCGAAACCGAAGCTCCTTATCCATTTTAACAAAATGGGCAGAAAATAAAACCGCCGCCTGCAGTAATTGCAGGCAGCGGCCCTCTTTTTCATATCAACAATAAATATTATTAGTGGTCGTGTCCATGTCCATGCCCTTTATCGCCATGGCCTCTATCGCCACGATCGTGGTCATCATGATCCCGGCCGCGGTCACCATGTTCGCGCTGACCGTAATGGTTGCCATTATCATGCCAGTGGTTACGGTAACGTTCATCGCGGCTTTCGCGGATTATCGCCTGGTCATGGCGGCCCCTGTAGTTGGCATACCTGGTGCGGTAAACATCGTGGCGCTCCCAGGGGTTACGGTCGTTCACTACAACTTTGTAGCCGTGGTAACGGTCGTAGCTCCTATACCTGACCGGCAAATAGGTGCGGTGCACCCAAACGTTGTTTTCCAGGTAAACATACCTGTGCGCAGGCACATCATAATAAGTATCAATATCGGGCATATAATAATACGAAGCGTGGTCATAACCAACCGGGCCCCAATCAGGCTGACTGCCAATATTTAAACCTAAGCTAACACTAACCTGCGCTTCGGCTTTATGTACAAATACGCAACTGAATAATATTGCTGCGGCAAAAAATAACTTTTTCATAATAATAGTGTTTTAGTTGTTCCCAGTTTATTCCCGGTTTTTTGTTAATAATACTGCCGGTAATAATATTGTTTTGAATGATAGACAATAGTTATAGCGAATAGTTTAAATTATTTTTTTGATGGATAATATGTGGTTGCAGAAAAACCATGTATTTGGCCACGTACAACAAGCGGGACGCTTGCGGCAGTGAAAGAGCGAAAATGACGAAAGACCTCTACCGCTCAATCATCCCATAAAACCCATCCCGGTAGCTATCCCCCACGGGTATAACCGCATCCCCAACAAATATCCTTCCCCGCTCAACGGAGCTGATGTGCCTTAGCGAAACGATATAGGATTTATGCACGCGCACAAATTCTGCGGCGGGCAGCTGTTCTTCCAGCTTTTTAAGGGGCTGCAGGCTCATTACGCGTCCGGCGGTGGTATGCAGCGATACGTAGTTCTGCAGGGCTTCGATGTATTGAATATCTACCAGGTTGAGCTTCTGGATGCGGTGCTCGGTTTTTACAAACAGGTACTCCTGCTTCGACTGGCCCACCATGTCGTGGTTCCACAGGCTCACCATGACATGTTGGGCCACATCACCGGCTTTTCCGGCAACTGCGCTAAGCGCCTTTTCGGCGGCGCGGTAAAAGCGGTCGAAAGCGATGGGTTTAAGCAGGTAATCAACAACATCGTGTTCGTAGCCGTCCAGGGCGTATTCGACGTAGGCGGTGGTAAGCACAATTTTGCATTGGCGACCGGCAATTTTTATGAACTGCATGCCGGTAAGCTCGGGCATTTGTATATCGAGGAACACCAGGTCGATAGGTTGTTCGCGGATAATGCTGAGGCCTTCCAGTGGGTTGGTGGTGGTGGCGGCTAGCTCCAGGAAGGGCACCTTGCGCGCATAGTCGGCCAGCACGTCGATGGCGAGGGGTTTATCGTCTATAATGAGGCACCGTAGTTTCATAGCAGCTGCAGCGTTAAAGTTACGGTATAAAATTCAGGCGCATCGTCAATAATGAGGCTATGGCGACCGGGGTACATCAGTTCCAGCCTGCGCCGCACATTGCTGAGGCCGATGCCGGGCGTTTTGTCCTTCTGGTGCCGGTTCTTTTTGTTACGCACGCTGAATTTAATAGCGGCATCGGTAGCGAACAGGTGTATATCCACAGGGTTTTCAGGCTCGGACAGCAGGCCGTGCTTAAAGGCATTCTCCACAAAAGCAATGAGTAACAGGGTGGCAATTTGCTGTGCGCCGACGTATCCCTCAATGCTGAAATTAATACAGGCGGCACCCTTGGTGCTGATGCGCTGCAGCTCCACCACATTCTCCAGGTATTTCACCTCGCTTTGCAGGGGCATGGTGTCGGCGCCGCCCTCGCGCAGCATATACCGTAATATGTCCGACAGCTTCAGCAAGGCCACCGGCGCCTGTTCCGACTGCTGGTACGTGAGCGAATAAATATCGTTAATGCTATTAAACAAAAAATGCGGGTTCAGCTGCGAGCGCAGAAAGGTAAGCTCCGCGGCAGATTTTTCTTTTTCCAGCGCCTGCTGCCGGTGCCGGGTGCGGTACCAGTCGGTTATGAAAAAGTACATCAACCCGTACACAAAATAGCTGGGCATGTAGTACATCGCAATGTTGGACACATAGCGGCCAACAGGCCAAACATTGCCCCTGTAGTTGTCGAAACCCAGCACGGGCTTAAAAAAGTAATATTCGATGCAATAGCGGTACAGCACTATCGCTGCCAGCGTTGCTACAGCCAGTAAAAGGGCCTTAAGGTATTTTTTTCGCGCCAGCAGCGGGGCTACCAGCAAGCTTGCACTGTAAAAGCAGGCAAGTGCAATTACGATATAGCACACTTCGATGGTGGCGTATTTACCAAACAATCCCAGGCTGACCGGCACGGATCGGTGCCCGGTAAGTATACCGCGCGAAACGGAATTCCAAATATTGTTTGCCGTAAACAACACCCAGAAAGCCACATGCAGCAGCACAACATACTTGCGTTTCATGCCCTAAAGATAGTACAGGTTTGCCGCTTGGGACTATCTAAATACATGAATGCCGGTTTTTTAATGATGAACGGGCAGGCGGGAGGTATGGTGTGTGTTTGGCGGATACGTCAGGGAAATTAGGCGGTTGGTCAATCGGGTTTGGTGCGGGTGAGGGGAATGGGGGATGTTTGTGGGGGGGGACTTGAATAGTTATGCAGGGTGTTACCGTGCGCTGGCATATACGACCCTTTCAGAGGCGTTACATTAAGGTAGAACCTAAAAGAAAATACCCTGAAAAGGTTAAATCCGTCAGCGCAGGGTATCACCCTGCGTTAAATGCGATTACGCGAATAAAAATTAAATACCAACCCAACCATACAACATGAAAAAATTATTATTCCTCCTCCTCATCACCCTGCTGCCTTTCACGGCCATCTGCCAGCAGCAGTTAAAAGTAACCGTTCACCCCGGCGTGGAGCTGTTTACCATTATTCAAATTCTGGCCGATAAATATCCGCAGCCTAACATTTCCCTCTACACCAAAGAGGCCATGGATTACTTCGGCAAATACAAAAACCATCCCGCAGTAAAAAAGGTAGCCTCCTTCGATAAAACCTATACCGACCTGGTAGAGCTGGGCTGGTGCATGAGCGATTTCCCCAATATTAAAATCTATGAGCCTGCTGACCTGAGCTGGTATAAAATGTACGGTAAAGAAAACGTGCTGGAATACATAAAGCTTTGTAAAGATTTTTTTAACGATACGCATTTCTGGGAGTTCTTCGAGGCGCACCAGGCGCGCTACAACAAATGGGGCGACGACCTGAAAGCCAAGATAGATTCAGGCAAGCTG
>Ga0105237_10007388_pt1 | contig 12032 bp, 10 predicted proteins | sample KBSC24metaG_FD_81520 | JGI IMG/M metagenome (GOLD analysis project Ga0105237, IMG submission 81520) | Corn rhizosphere microbial communities from Kellogg Biological Station, Michigan, USA - KBS C2-4 metaG | ecosystem: Host-associated > Plants > Roots > Rhizosphere > Soil | place: Michigan, USA... | reverse complement strand
CTCCTCGTGCTGAGCCATTGGGTGCTGGATCTGATCGTGCACCAACCCGATCTCCCGCTCTATCCGGGCGACACGCACCGACTTGGCTTCGGACTCTGGAACTCGGTGACCGGTACCCTCGTCGTCGAATGCGCGCTCTTCGCCATCGGCGTCGCGATTTATTTCGCGAGCACACGTGCGCTCGATTGGCGCGGACGGATCGGCGCGTGGCTGACAGTGCTGGTACTGGTCGCGTCGTACGCGGCGAATGTCTGGGGCGGATCGCCGTTGAGCGTCCAGATCATCGTATACAGCGCGTTCGTGGGAACGGTCGTCATCTTACTCCTCGCCTGGTGGTCCGACCGACATCGGATCGCCGACGGTATTCGGCCAGGGTGACGACCCATTTCACCGGATACGTCGAACGGCAATAAACCGACAGACCGAACGTCATCAGCCGTCCGTGGTGGAGCCCGGAACGTCTCTTGCTTCGCTCTGTACCCACCGCGATGATGAAGATCAAGCAGACGAACGTTCCACAGGTCGCCACGCCGGGCCGCGAGTCCGCCCACGAGGCAAGGGACCTTTATCGGCTACTGGTCGACCGCGTGCAGGATTACGCCATTTTCGCCCTCGACCCGCAGGGCTACATCCTGAGCTGGAATGCTGGAGCACAGCGCCTCAAAGGGTACACCGCCGAAGAAATCCTCGGAAAACACTTTTCCATTTTCTATCCGCCCGCCGATATCGAATCGGGAAAGCCCGCCTGGGAGCTTGAAGTCGCCGTTGCGAATGGACAAGTCGAGGACGAGGGGTGGCGGCTGCGCAAAGACGGCACCCGCTTTTGGGGGAGCGTCCTGATTACCGCGATTCGCGACGATGAGGGGACGCTCATCGGTTTCGCAAAAGTGACGCGCGATCTCACGGAGCGCCGCGCCGCCGAGGACCGTGAGCTGGCGGATGCGTGGCGGATCGCGCGCGAGGAGACCGCGCGACGGATGGCCGAAGAGCGTTCGCGCGAACTGCACGATCTGGCCGAAGAGCTCGAGGCCCGCCGGCGGGAGGCCGAGGTGGCCAACCGCGCGAAGAGCGAGTTTCTCGCCGCGATGAGCCACGAGCTCCGCACGCCGCTCAACGCCATTGGCGGGTACACACAGCTGCTCCTGATGGGCGTGAGCGGCTCCATCACCACCGAGCAACGCGACCAATTGGAGCGGATCGAGCGGAGCCAACGCCATTTGCTAGGGATCATCACCGACATCCTCAACTTCAGTCGTATCGAAGCGGGGCAGATCACCTACAACATCGTGCCGGTGTCGGCCCACGACATCACGATGGCAGTCGGCCCAATGATCACGACGCAGGCGCAAGCCAAACAGTTGGTGTTGACGATCTCCCCCTGCCCCACGACGCTCATGGTGCAGGCTGACGCCGCCAAAGTGGAACAGATTCTGATCAATCTTCTCTCCAACGCGGTCAAGTTCACGCCGCAAGGGGGAACGATCGCGCTCACCTGCGGGAGCAGCGAGACCACCGTCTGGTTTTCCGTGCGCGACAGCGGGATTGGCGTTCCCGCCGAGCAGCTCGAATCGATCTTCGCCCCCTTCATGCAGGTAGGACGTGGGTTGGCCAATCCCAAAGAGGGAACCGGGCTCGGACTCGCCATCAGCCGCGATCTCGCGCACGCCATGCACGGCACGTTGACCGTGGAGAGCGACGAAGGGGCGGGGGCGACATTTACATTGACACTCCCGCGCGCAGACAATATCGGCTGAGGGGAGTGCTCATCGCAGCTCAGGCACGGAGATCTTCCAGTTCGACGTCACCGTCCAGAACCTGCTCAACGAATCGATCGGCACACCGGGACGGGGGACACCAGGCGCGCAGAACTCGTCGTTCGTGCCGTAAGACGCCGACGAAAGTTCGCTTCCAAAAAGGCCTCCCCAATAACCACCCGAACTTCGAGATCACATTCCCACTCTTGTTAACTTTATAAAATAAAGTACTTTAAAAAATAACCTCTACCATCACACGCGACTCATGACGCGCCGTATCATCGCCATCATCTTCATTTTCTTCTGCGCCACGGTCGCATGGGCCATCCTTGGCGCGACGATCTTTGCCCGGACCTCGAGCACGGACGAGCGATTAGGAAGCCGCGTCGCCTCGAATTGGGGGACACCACAGGAGCAGATGGCGCCGACGGCGTCGTACCAGCGAGCCGTCGTTCGGAAATCCGCGGCGGCGGCAAGCAACACCACTGCCGCCGCGGCCACGCCTGAATTCGAAACAGTGCCGCTGCCGCTCATGCAGAGCCGAGTGGGCGTGACGCTCAAGTTGGAGCACCGGCAGAAGGGATTGCTGTGGTATGCCACCTACACCGTGGGATTCCAGGGAACGTATGTCTTCCAGAACGACAGCGCACAGGATGTCGTCTCGATCCTGTTTCCCTTCCCGGCACGACAGGCCGTGTATGACGATCTCGTGGTCACGATCGATGGCGTACCTGTGAAACCGGTCAGTGGCCCGAGTGGGCTCGTCACGATGGTCCGCGTCAAACCTGGCGCGCAGACGACGTTGGGGGTCCGGTACCGGTCGCAGGGACTGTCATCGTGGCGATATACGTTTGGCGACAACGTCTCGCAGGTCCGAGACACCGAGCTTCGCGTGAAGACCGATTTTACGGATATCGATTTCGCAGAGAATACACTCTCACCGACGGCCAAACATCGCACCCCGTCGGGGTGGGACCTCGAGTGGCGTTACACGAACATGATTTCGGGATACCCCATCGGCATCGTGTTGCCGGAGCATATCCAGCCGGGGCCATTGGCGGGGCGGATTGCCTTTTTTGCGCCGGTGTCGCTCTTCTTTTTCTTCTTCCTCATGTTCGTCATCACGACGATCCGGAATATCGAGCTCCACCCGATGAATTACGTCTTTTTGGCGGCGGGGTTCTTTGCCTTCCATCTGCTGCTGGCGTACTTGGTCGATCACATCGACGTCCATCTAGCGTTCGTCATCGCCTCGCTTGTCTCGGTGGCCCTGGTGGTGAGTTATCTCCGCCTCGTGGTCAACGCACGATTCGCGATGCGTGAAGCTGCGCTTGCGCAGTTCTTGTTTCTCGTGCTCTTCTCGTACGCCTTTTTCTTTGAAGGGTTTACGGGACTCACCATTACGATTGGCTCCGTCATCACGCTCTTTGTGGTGATGCAGATGACGGGACGTGTCCGTTGGGCCGAGAAATTCGCGACGAAACCCTAAGGCTCCCCAGCGTTGACCGCAATGGCTTCGATGCTGGGGCTCAGCCTGGGAACACAGACACGCGCCAGGAACGCCAATGGCGTCAGGGCGATCGCGGCGATTTTAGCTCCTGGCGTATGAAGAATCCCATGCACGTGATCTCCTGAAGTGACGGCTCGTAGCGCACTATTGATCTCGAGCGTGAGACTATCCTCGATCACGATATTGGTACGGGCCGTTTGAAATCCGGCCCGTACCAAGGCGGTCTCGAGGGAGCGACGCGAGAAGAATCGGTAGTGTGTGGGGTCTTCGAGGTTCCACCAGGACTGACCGAACAACGAGAGACCGTACGATTGGGCGTTGGGCGTCATACAATAGAAAACGCCACCCGGCCGCAATGCAGTTGCGACTTTCCGGAACACCGCAGAGGGATCGGTCAGATGCTCGACGACATGGATGGCGAGTATGAAGTCGTAGCTGTTGGCTGGTAGGGTACACGCTTCGGCCGTGGCGTCGTACAAGGTGGCGCCAGTGATCGTCGGTCGTGCGCTATTGGTGCTCAGTAAATGACGTTCCACTCCGCTCACTCGGTACCCTGCACGAACGAGCTTTTCAAGTAGAATCCCCTTTCCGTACCCGAGCTCGAGCACGTCGAGTGGACGCGGCACCGAAGCCTGCATTCGCGATAAATGCCTTGAGAGTCTGTGCCATGTCAATGCGAGTCGAACACGGTCCATGCTCGCATCGCCACCCCACGCATGCGTCCGCGCAGAGGCTCCCGACAGGTTGAGATCACGGACGATGTGATCGCAACTCGGACACACCCAAAGCGCATCTTGTGGGTCGAGTGGCCGAAGGACCAAAGGAGCTCGACACACTTCACAGCTCTTGGGTGCTGGATGGAGCGCCTCGTCTGTAACAACAAAATGCGACGACGCTCCACGACGCATACGTGCAGGAAACATCGTGATGTGAGAACAACCGTGCGAGAGGTCTTTCCCTAACAACCCTGCATGGCCGAATGCGTCACATCAGCTGAAAAATCGCCCCCAATGCACAAACGGACCGACCGAAGGCCAACGAATCCCTACCCTTTGCTGGGATACATGAAGGTCGTCGTCTCTTCCTTCGTTTTGAGCGGACGAACCTCGATGCGCGCCGTTGTACTGAAGGCAAATTCCGGGTTCTCCCTGGCGATCTCCATGGCCTCGTCCAGATCGTTGGCTCGAATGTGGTAATACCCAACCTGGACTTCCGAACTCTCAGGAAATGAAGCGTCGCGCCACGCCCCCGGCACACCGGCAATGATGATCCCTTCTCGAATGAGCGGCTGCGCGGCGATCAAATTGCCGTTGGCCTTCAGCCGGCCAATATATTGCTCACACTGTTTGAGAAAATCCTGATGTCGCTCCGGCGACCACGCGCGCTGATGATCGATCTGATTGCGGATCAGGAACATGAATTCGCGCATGAACCATCTCTCCTTTTTTTGGATACGCGGTTGTCGGATAAACAGCTACGCTCCCCCATCGATGAAATCTCTCACGTTCGGGAGTCTCTGGGAATACCGGGTGCAGGTCAGTTCACGGAGTGCACCAATATGATATTTTTAACAGCACTGTATTTGATGGGTGCAGCCGAAACAGATCACGAACATCCTCTCGAAAACCATTCGCCCCCATCGTCGGATCGACGCCCTGACGCCCCTCATTCCACACGAGAAAGAGCATCGAGCCTGGCAGGTACTCCCATCGGAAGACCACATTGGATTGAAATTCCTTGAAATGGAATCCACCGGGGTTGTCCGTGACGGTAGGGTCGTCATACGCCACATACCGGTCGTTATATGCACGCGCTCGGGGGGTCGCCGATAGCTGCCTGACATTCTGGAACGTTCCCTTCGATATAAACGGCTGGGCGTACGTCTGAAACGAGATATTCGGCGTGAAGGTGTAATTAAGACGTGTCGTCACAAAGGCCGTATATTGTACGAGATGGGCGAAGGTATAATGCGCACGATCCATCGAATCGACAAAATTGCCATACCACTGGTTATCCATGACGTTCCGCGACCAGCCTACGGAAAATGTCGAACTGAACTGCCCGGACATTTTACAGTCGACCCATGGGTTCACATTCACCGATGAGTTGCGGCCAGCATCTCCTCGAAACATGTTGACCGACAGACTCGGCACAAGCGACCGACGATCATTCCCTTGGATGGTGAGCGACGGCGCGAGGTAGGGATCTTGCCGGACCGCGGGACCACCACGCGCGGCCCGATCATCGTAGGTTGTCCCCAACTGGCCAATGGTCGTACCGATCGACCATGTCCAGTTGTTGTTTGTGGTGATTTGCATATTCGTGTTGTACGCCGCCTGGAGCGGGAGGCCCGCCGTGGTCCAATTTTGCCACCAACTGTTGTTCCATTGGAGGCGTTTGTACCATGTCCGCTCGTGCCGGTCAAAGAGTCCGACCCACGTACTCCAGGCCTGCTGATCTGCCCGACGCAAGTACCCGAGATCGTTCACCTCGAACCCTTCGGATCGACGTTGATAGGCGGATTCAAACATCAGATACTCTCCGCCGACTTTATCGAACTTGACCTCCTCCGCATTCCCACGGAGGACCATCCGAGTCGAATCGAGCAAAAAATTGGCATCGGGACGTTGATAATTATGCACGGCGTCGGTTTGTACCGTGAAAATGGAGGATGGACTTCCGTGGAGCACACTGGCATCGAGCGATCCCGACATTTCATACGTATTGTTCCAGAAACGGTACCGCGCATCGATCCCACCGACGTACGCCGACGATACGAGATACGGCGAGGACCATTGATCTGTATTACGATTGACCGCGGTCACGATGCCACCAATCGTCCCATTCCCATCGCGGAAATTTTGTTGCATCCGTATGGCAGCAAAATTTGTTGTCGGTTCGAATGTCGTATCTTTCGCGCCAGTAACTCGCTGTGTCACCGCATCTAAGACCCCTAGTGTCAATCCATCGCGTAACCGCCCGGATAGCTTGACCGCGCCAACGATTGGCGTCGGCTGTAACGGAACGGTGTCGCCATACGTCTTGGCAAGCTCTGGTGTCTGCCCGATGCGACGACTGTAATACAGCCCTTCATTGTTGCAATTGACCTCATTGCAATTCACGTCGAAGCGAAACAACCCTCGCTGCGCGACAAAAAAAGGTCGATGCTCATCGAAAAATGATTCGTACGCAGTGAGATTGAGCACCGCGGGATCCGCCTCGACTTGACCAAAGTCCGGATTGATGGTTGCATCGACCGTGATGTTTGACGTCATCCGGGATCTGAGATCGCCACCGAGCGACACATTCGATTGCGTCGTATACTGATTCTCGGCAATTTTCGAAGCGCTCTTGGCTACGATGTATGGCAGAGCCTCGAGACGACGTGGCGCCTCCAAATCATGCAATCCATCGAGCGTGCCACACTGTGAAATCGTCCCTGGCTTGGATGGCTTGAACGCCGGCCAGCTCACGGACTCCCCGTACCGATAAATATCTCGGGCGATGAGAAGCCCAAAGAAGGTATTGCGATCTTTTCGATAATGGAGCTGAGATAGCGGAATTCGAAATTCGGCGCTCCACCCTAACGAGTCAATTCGGGTTGCCACATCCCATACCGCATCCCACGCCATGTCTTGTTTGTTGTCATCGTAGAGGGCGATATCGAATTTCACCCCGGCGGGATTCACCCCGAATTCGTATCCCGTCCGTCGATCATGATAGGAATCCAAGGCGATAATGATCTTATCCGACGGCGTTTGTGTATCGCGCCGCTCGAGGAGCCGAATAATACTGTCGGGATGCGGATCGAACGCACGCACGAACACGTACAGGTTGGCGGCATCATACGCGACCTTCGCTTCCGTGCGAAATCGAGGCGCCACCATTTCCGTGGGCTTGAATTCATAAAATTCTGTAATCGACGGAGCCTCTTTCCAGACCGCATCATCGTCTTTTCCGTCAATCACTGGTGGAATCGCAGCACGGGTAGCCGTCACACTCCGGGCGGTCGGGAGGACGATCCGAGACACTGAAGGGTTTTTTCCAGCGGAGTCGGCACAATTGCTTTGAGGTACGCGCGAAAGCGGAAGCCACAAAAGCAGCGATGTATAGATCATCTAGAACAAGAATGGAAAACAAATGAAGACGTCGACAAACACCGAACACGTACATCGGTAATGCCGACTTCAACTTTTTGCTTTTATAGTTGTAGGAATAGGGCAATGGCAACACCCTATATGACAGACACCGCGTGTTCGAATAGGGTTGCTTTCAGGCGGTTCGATAGGCCCACGCGCCGGAGCTTCGAGGACGTTTTGCCAACATTCTCCTCAGCCCAATCGTCGTCGAATCGTTGAAGAAGCTGATCCGTGTCAGGATCGACGATGCAGTGCGACACGGACAGACAATGGTAAGGAAAAATCCCTCAACCGATTAATTTTCGTCTTGCAGTGACCGGGACGACGGACACTCCCCGTATTCACAAAGTGTACGCCACCGACCACACGATATCAGGATTTATGCGTATGCCCAAAGCACACGACATCAGAGGTTCGCGTGAACGTCCCTCGATTATGCGTACCGCATTAGTCACAGCACCCCGGCGCACAGCAACCCCGTGTCTCCGATTTGACATCTTCCTGAGGTTTCACCGCTCGGACAAAAGCGCTCATAAACCGCCCTTCGATCTCAGGCGCGAGCGCATCGACGTCGAGTCCGGCGCCCGAAAGAAACGTCCGAGCATCCTCGACCTGGTAAATCCGAGTCGGATCGATATCAACATCCGCAAATCCAACCGCAGTCAACAAACGCGCGAACTCCGATTCCTCTAATGCGCCGGCCACGCATCCAATCCAGAGTTCCATGCTCTGCTTCACCGCTTCCGGTACAGCCCCACGGACAACCACGTCCGACACCGCAAAACGTCCGCCCGGTTTGAGCACCCGAAACGACTCCGCGAGGACGCGAGATTTATCACCGGACAGATTGATAACACAGTTCGAGATGATGACATCGACGGAGTTGTCCGGCAGTGGGATCTGCTCGATGTCACCTTTCAAGAACTCGACGTTCGTCGCACCAGCTTTCTGTGCGTTTGCCCGGGCCAACGCCAACATTTCGTCCGTCATGTCCAGGCCATACGCCTTTCCCGTTGGCCCCACTCGGCGCGCCGACAATAGTACGTCGATACCGCCGCCAGACCCAAGGTCCAAGACGACCTCTCCCTCGTGCAGCTCCGCCAATGCTGTCGGATTGCCACATCCGAGCGAGGCGAGCACCGCACTGTCTGGAAGCTCGTCAGTTTCGCCGTTGATGTAGAGATTGGAAGTAATGGGATCGACCGTCCCATTGAACGCCGATCCACCGCAACACGAATTCACCGGACCACAGCACGATGCGGCTTCCCCCTCGACGACTCGGAGCGCCGCCTGGCCGTACTTCGCTCGCACGGTGTTCTTGACCGCGTCCGTCGTGTTCGTGCTGTCATTTTTTATGGTATTCATCTGAGCCTCCTATATCAAAAAATGTTGATATTTTGTTCAAAACAATTAGTCGCAACACGCAACGGCCCGTGACAAGGGTGACCTCGTCCGTCGACGATCGGTCAGGAATTCTTCCAACTCGCCAATGACTGTCTGATCGAGCGCGTAGTAGACCCACCGCCCCTCGCGACGATCGGTGACGAGTCCGGCCTCCTTCAGCACTTTGAGATGAAAGGAGAGACGGGACTGGGCGGCTTTAATCGAATCCATCAATTCGCAAACACACCGCTCCCCGCCCCGCAGAAGATCGATGACCTCGACGCGAATCGGATCTGAAAGCGCATGGAATCCTTCGGCGATGCCAGCCAAGTCCTTGGTGTTCGTACGACTCATACTCTACATTATATCAATAAAACTTGATATATCAAGTCCGACCCAGGAGACCATATGATTTTCACACGATTCAATCTGGACGCTCGTTGAACCCTCGTCCGCTCAAGATCATTGGGACACATCTCTCTGCCCGGGCGACCCGCGTCTTCGCCTGCTTCGCAGCCGAGATATGAAGGATGTAGGACTTCCTCCGCCCCGGCGCGAGCGGATCGAGTCGCTATACCGTGGATTCAAGAACGCCGCAAAGAACGCGGAGCTTATCGAGGAAGCCGCCCCTGCACTTGCGACTTCTACACCACCCCAACCCGAGCCACAGCTAGAAACGGCCCTCTTGGTCCTCGCATCCGCATAGCGACGTCTAATACATCGCCCGTTGCAGATAGCGTTTTGTTAAGTGATTGAAGACCGACGATTTACCTAACAGATTCGGAGGAAGTCGCCGCGTTCTAGAGAACAGAGCAACACGCTTTACTGCCAAGGCCAGATTTCCCAACCTAACGCAGGTACGCAATAAGACCTACAAGCGCACCGCCGACCGTGATCAATGCTGGCTGCACCCCAAAGCGCAAAACTGCAAGCGCGCTCGCAAGCCCCAAGATGATCGTCAATGGATCAACGAAAGCTGTGTGACCAAGCTCCCACAAAACGGCGACGAGCAACGCCAATGATGCAACGTTCACACCATCGAGTACGGCACGGGCCGTGACAGACCGGCGCAATCGTGGAAGGAGTGGACCACTGATCGCAACAAAGAAAAAGGCGGGGAGGAAGATTCCACACGTCGCAACGAGCGCACCTGGCCCTCGACCAAGCAGGTACCCAATGAAGGTGGCCGTCGTAAACACCGGTCCGGGTGTTATCTGACCAATTGCGACCGCGTCAAGCAGTTGCTGTTCGGTCAGCCATCCGTATCGCTGCACAAGGTCCGCACGAAGAAAGGCCAGCAAGACATAGCCGCTCCCAAAGAGCACGGCTCCTGCTTTCACAAACACCCCGAAGAGTGGCCAGAGGCCAGCGGAGACCGCAGCACCGGAACCCAGTGTCGTCAGTGCCGAAGCGGTTTCCGACGTCACGTGCGGGCTGTGAGGCCCTATTGCGGCGACCAGCGGAGCGATACGGTGAGCGCCCCTCTGCCCTTGCGACAAGCGTGTCCAAATCACCGTCGCCAGACCTGCCCCCGCAAGAATCAACAGTTCATTGACACCAACAAGAACGCAAAGCAACGCGGCCACTCCGACGAGAGCCAATCGTACATTGTTGACCGCAGATCGCCCAAGACGCCAAAGCGCCTGCAGTATTACCACAATGACGACTGGCTTGACGCCGTACAGAACACCATGAATGGCTGGCAACGTCCCGAAGCGAACATAGGCCCACGCGATGCATCCAACAAACAGTGCCGCTGGAAGAATGAAACAGATACCAGCAACCAGTAACCCTGGCCATCCTCCCTGCGCATGGCCAATATGGATGGCAAGCTCAGTAGAGTTCGGACCGGGAATGAGGTTCGTTGCGCCCAGATAGTCGAGAAATTCCTCTCGCGTAAGCCATTGTCGCCGCCGCACAACTTCATCCTCGATCATAGCGATATGAGCGGCTGGCCCCCCAAAAGCAACGGTCCCAAGTTTGAGAAACAATTCTGCGATTTCACGCAGCGTTGGTCTAGTATGAACCGTATCTGACGTGTCGCTCGACGCTGCTCCCATTCAAAGAGAATCCTATCGACTCAATGGGACAGCAGCAGTCACCCCATCGTTCGTATCGGCCATGGCCATCGGTGATAAAACGACCAACTGTCCAGCCATCATCGGCTGGTGCGTAGGCACATTGCATAGGATCAAATAGATGCCAGGGCGACGAGTAACGTATGTGGCTTTCGTCACTTTCTGCCCTGGAAGGGCAACAGCAAAATCCGGAAGTACGAACGAATGCACATCATCCTCTGGATTGATGAACGTAAATCGAATCGTATCTCCGGCGACTACGGTGAGCGTATTCGGTGAGAATGCGTAGACCTCTTTGCCGTCTAGCACGCCACCTTTCATAAAATCCCGTGCGAGAAATGGATAGAGGCTACGTTGCTCCTTGACCAAGAGAGGCACAGTAGTAACCGTCAGCTCACGCGTGCGTGGGATGTAATGAGCCCTTCGTGTCGACTCTCCGCACCCACCTAACAAAAAGGAGAACACGACCATTGCTACAATAGCACGCAAAGAATTAGCCCTCTGTGAGGAGAACATACACGCACTGAGCACTACCACTCCCCGGTTATGAGGCCGACAGGAACTCGCCACAACCACCAACTTGGCATTGGCTTACCGCCATAGCGAAACAACCAGTCCACCCATCACGATCAATACTCCACCCACCAGCACAGCGGGAGTGGGGATCGTGCGGAAGAATATATAGTTGGTGATTTGAAAGACGACGAACAGCGTCGCCACATACACCGCCGTTACAGTCGCAAAATCTACGGGCGTCAGATTGAGCGACGTCCCGTAGAGCGTGAGCAGCGCCGCGCCGAGGAGGAAGAGACCGACCCGTATCAGAAGGGATGGATGGTGCAGTGCAATTCGTACAACAGCATCACCCGAGGCTTCGAAGACCGTCGCCGCAAGCACGAACAGAAAAATCTTCATTTTATGTTCCCAATTCTGTTCCCAAAAATGCAAAGACCGCCAAACACGTAAAGTTTGGCGGTCTCTAAATCATTGTAGCATAACAACTTACCAAACAGGCCCGGAGGGACTCGAACCCCCAACCCCCGGTTTTGGAGACCGGTGCTCCACCAATTGAGCTACGGACCTAAACATCGCCTCGCACCTCACCAAAAAAGGCGAGTCACAAAGGAGCCTTTGAAGTTAGCCAGTCCTGAAAACCAGGTCAACAAAT
>Ga0105237_10007387_pt1 | contig 12034 bp, 14 predicted proteins | sample KBSC24metaG_FD_81520 | JGI IMG/M metagenome (GOLD analysis project Ga0105237, IMG submission 81520) | Corn rhizosphere microbial communities from Kellogg Biological Station, Michigan, USA - KBS C2-4 metaG | ecosystem: Host-associated > Plants > Roots > Rhizosphere > Soil | place: Michigan, USA... | reverse complement strand
CTGCAGCGCCGGTATCAACAGCGGCAGACATTGCGCTCCCTCCAGGACGGCCCGCGCGTATTTGTCGCCCACACAATGAAAGGGATGCAGGTCGAGCGTACGCAGGTCGGCCGGGACGCCGATCAATGCACGGGCGGCGGCAGGCATCGCTAGGCATCACCGGTTGAGGCGGCCGAGTGCTGCTTGCGCGCCTGGAGATATTCCTGCACCGAGGTGAGGCCGGTCTCGTGGGCCACGATGAGACTCTCCAGGTGCTCGCGGGTGTTGACCAGCCCTTGTGCCACAATGATTCCGAGCTCGCTGATGAGGACGGCATAGGGCAGCTTGCCGACGTGGAATGCGCGTCCCACGGCTGCGCTGTTGATGAAGTGCTCGAGCGGAATGGCGTAGCGCTCGGCCATGCGTCGATGTTCGGCGTCGACACCGTCTCCCACGAGGAGCAGTTCGAGCGATTCCGTTGCGGCGAAACGTTGGGCGGTCGGCAACAAGGTCTTGCAGACCGGACACACGGGAGAGACAAAGAAGAGCAGACGCAGTTTGCCCTTTGGTAGCGGACCGCGGATATTGATGTTGGTGCCCGCGAGTGTGCGTCCTGACACGCTGGGGGCTGCCTCGCCAGGCTGCGGGCCCCGCGCCATAGCGAGCGCTCCGACCGGTGCTATGCGTTCATGCAACACTCCGACCTGGCGCGCGAGGGCGAGGACCGCGCCGGCCAAGGCCAGCAGGAGAACCCAGATCATGACTTGAGAAATGAGTAACATCCCCTACTCCTCTTCAGGCGGATCGGCCCGGGTGAGCGAGCGCCAGGAGTTGCCCGAGCACCTGGTATAAAATGAATGCGATTACGCCGGCGGCCAGGCCATCCAGGATCTGCAGACCGGAGCCCGGCAAGAGCGCGTTTTCCGCGGCGGCTGCCGGTCCGATGAGCACCGGGCTCAATAGCAACATCAGCACCAGATTGCGTACCACGAGACCCGCGCTCAAGCGCTGCCGCAGTGCGGACTGGAAGCAACCGCAGTCGATTTCAACCCGGCCGCGGGCCAGGTTGATGCTCATCGCCACAATGAAGACAGCTAGCAGCACCAACGCGCACCCGGCGGCCGCGAGCGTCGTGGTTGGAATGATGAGGCCGGCGCCTACAAACAGCTCCAACCCGATGACGATCTGCGCCACCGGTGTCGATACAACGGCGGGCAACAGGCGATAGTGGGCCACCACCCCGACGAACTCGGTGTAATGGCGCAATTTACCCAGAGCGGCGCAGCCGAAGACCAGCGTACCCAGAAGACGGCTCGCAAGGGCGATTGAGGGATCCATGGTGCCGGTGACTTCAGTGCGCGATGGCGCCGGGCCGGGCGTGCGTGGCTGTGGGTCTGGGTCTGGGTGCGGACATCGGCCTACCCCTGATCATCGATTGTGTGATCTCAGATTGATCATGACCGAGGGCCGCCGGTTATGCAATCGGCGCAACGACGGCGTCGCGTTCGGATCTGACCTGTGTGGGAGTCTGGGCCGCTTGCGCCCGCGCCTCGTGGATTTCGGCTGTCGTGAAAGGTTTGGGTGCGTGCTTCACCGTCTCCTTCCCGTTGAGACTGATGAGGTAATTCAGCGCAGCCGCGAGCTCCTCATCCGACAATGCGGCGAACGATGGCATGAGTCCAACGAGGGGTGTGCCATCGATCTCGATCTTTCCGGCCAGGCCGAACAACACCACGTGCAGCAGATAACGCCGCCCCTCTGGCCGGCTCGCAATCTCCCGGACGCGACCCGCCAGGCGGGGGAACTGGCCGGGCACGCCGACGGCTTTGCCCTGATGGCACAGGGAGCAGCGCGAGTCGTAGAGCCGGCTGTCGGCGGCGGTCACTCTCATGGAGCTCAGCAGGAGCGCCGCCAGGACTGACATCAGAGCGAATGGGGACGCTGGCCTATCACGCATAAAAGTCGAGCTCGCGCGGGGTGATGACCTCGAGCAGGGCGTCAAACTCGCCTCGCTTCAGGTCGGCGTAGGTGCTCAGGTAGCGTGAGGAGAAATATTCCGCCAGCGGCTCACTGTGACCGAGGCGGTCCAGTGCAGCGTGCAGGGAGCGTGGGAAACGCGGCTCTTTTACGGCAGGGGCGCGTCCTGAAGTGGGCTCGGTTGGCTTCAGACCTCGGGTGATGCCGTGGAGCATACCACTCAACACCGCGGCAACCGCCAGGTGCGGGCTGGCGTCCGCTCCGGCAACGCGGTGCTCGATTCGCCTGTTGGCGGGATCGCCGGTGGGAATCCGGAAGGCCACACTGCGGTTGTTGTAACCCCAGGTGTTGCTCGCGCAGACGTAGGGGCCCGAGAAGCGCCGCCAGGAGTTGAGGTTCGGTGCGAACAGCCCGATGGCATCAAACATCGTGGCCTGCAGTCCGGCGACGGCTTGGGATAGCAAGAGCTCGCCCTCCCCCGGCTGCGCAAACCGGTTCGCGCCCGCGGCGTCCGTGACACTCACGTGAATGTGCAGGCCGTTGCCAGGCTGGTCGAGGAACGGCTTGGCCATGAAGGTCGCATCGATGCCATTGGCGCGCGCCACGCCACGGATGAGCCTTCTCAGCAGGACCGCCTGGTCCGCGGCGAGCAAGGGGTCTGCAGTGTGCTTCAGATTGATCTCGAACTGGCCGACACCGTATTCGGCGACGATAGCTGACAGCGGTAGCCGCTGCTGCTGCGCGGCGGCACACACCTGTGAGAGGAATCCGTGTTGGTCCTCGATAGCCTCCAGGGACAGGTTCGTGGCCCTTCGGGTCGCGGCGACGAACTTCTGCGTGTCGGCCAGTTGCAGCCCGCCTTCCGGATTGCGTTGACGGGAGACCAGGTAGAACTCCAGCTCGCAGGCGACGACGGGGTGGATTCCGGCCGCGGCGCATCGGTCGATGACGCGCTGGAGAACGATCCGCGGATCAAACCATACGGGTGTGCGTGTGGCGGACTCGTGCATGGCGCACATGACTTGCGCCAGCCGGGTCTGGCTCCAGGGGACGGGGACCAGCGTGCTTGCGAGCGGCACGAGGATGCCGTCCGGGTCGCCGTCGCTCCCGCCGAGTCCACTCGGATTGTGGCCCCGACCGCGGCAATCGAGGATGGGTGCGCAGGCTGAGAAGGCGACCCCCTGGGAGAAGGCGGCGCGCGCTTCGCGGATGGGCAGTCGTTTGCCGATCGCCAGTCCGTTCACGTCGATGATGAAGGTTTCGAGCGACTCGAGGTTCGGATGCGCGCGCAGCAACTCATCGAGCTCGGCCGCATCGGCCGCAGTAGTGGGGTGTTGGGTCATAGCGTGTCCGCCAGCGCGTAGAAGGACATGGCGGCAATCAAGGTGGGGGCCCTCAACGCCGGCCCGCCCGGAAAGGGGGGAATCGGAATCTGACTCATCTGTTGAAACTCATCGCGATCACCGCAGATCGCATCGGCCACCATCTTGCCCGCGTAAGGGGCCATCACGACGCCCTTGCCGGAATAGCCACTCGAGTTGTAAAGGCCCGGCGACAGTTCCCGCAGGTACGGCATGCGGGTGGGCGTGATCGCCAGTGTACCGCCCCAGGCGTAGTCGATGCGGGTGCTGGCCAATTGCGGGAAGATCCGCACGATGTGCCTGCGCACGAACGCGGCAATATCCTTCGGGAATCGATAGGTGTAGGTTTCGCCGCCGCCGAACAACAGCCGGTGGTCCGGTGTCATGCGGAAATAGTAGACCACGAAGCGCGAGTCCGAAACTGCGTGTTGGTTGCGGATCAGGCACTCGGCCAGCTGCGGTTCGAGCGGTTCCGTGACGGCGATGAAGTTGTTGATGGGCATGACGTGCGTCTGTACCTGTGATGACAGGCCGCGCAGGTATCCGTTGCACGCCAACACGACATTATCGGCCGACACCGCGCCGTGGGCAGTCCCTACCTGCCAACGCGACCCGGTGCGCGTGATGCTCGTCGCCTCGATCCCTTCGAAAAGCCGTGCGCCGTTCGATTGGGCGGCGCGCGCGATTCCCAGGGCGAGGTTGAGGGGATGCAGGTGCCCCCCTCGCATGTCGAGACTTCCCGCCAGATAGTCGGCGGAGTCGACCAGGTGGCGCATCTCCCGAGCATCGACGCAGCGCAGACTGTCATATCCGTAGCGGGAGTTGAGATAGTCGACGTGAGCTCGCGTCTGGGTCACGTATTTTTCACGGTGATCGGCGTGGATCAGTCCCGCACGGAACTGGCAATCGATGGAGTACGACCGCATGAGCCAATCCAGGTGATCGCGGGCGCCGAGACCGATTTTCCACAGGGCTTGCGCGTTGGTTTGCCCGAACTGGCTTTCCAACCAGCGCGGATCCCGCCTCTGTCCGACATGAACCTGGCCACCATTGCGCCCCGACGCTCCCCACCCCAGCAGGGATTGCTCCAGGAGCACTACCCGCCGACCGCGTCGTGCCAGGTGAAGCGCGCACGAGAGGCCGGTAAATCCTCCTCCAATGACGCAGACTTCACTCTCTATCGAGCCATCGAAGGGCTCGGTCGAGACCGGTGCTGCGGCGCTCGCGGCGTAATACGAGCGTACGTGGCTGCTCGCGGCAAGCATGGGATTGTTATGAGTGAGCCTGACCATGAATGCCTGCGGCGCCGGCTTTCCGGGGGGTCTTCAATGGCGTCCTCCCCTTCGCAGCCTGCTGCTGAATTCTTCCGAACCTGTGATCTCAGATAAGATAAACAATTGCTATGCGGCCGGCAAGGGTCCGGTTGCGCGCGCTGCCACCCATCGTATAAGGTGTGATCACAGCATGGCGGCGCCTCCGGGGCGCTGACCCCGGGGCAAGTGCCAAGGCACTACAGCGGAAGGGTTGAGATGTCAGAATCTGCGTTAGAGCTCGTCGGTCGGTTGCGCGCCGCAGTTTACGACCGTCCCGTGAATCAAACCGACCCCGGCGCGCAGACTCGTGTTGCCAGTATCGCGACCGGCCTGCGAAGCCGTGTCTTGTCAGGCGAGCTGAGCCAGGGTGATCACATGCCTTCCGTGCGGGAGTTGGCGCGCTTGAATGGTGTCAGCGCCTTTACTGCAGCCCGGGTGTACGACCTTCTCGTCGCCGAAGGGCTCGTGGACGCGCGGCGTGGCTCGGGATATTTCGTATCGGATAGCGCCCGGGTGCTCAAAGGCCACGCGCCGGCGGGCCCCGAAGCGCTTGCCGATTCCATCTGGTCATTGCGCCGCGATTACGACTCGAGACTGGTGCGCCTGGACGCCGGCTGTGGGTGGCTTCCCGCCGGATGGCTGTTCGGTGATGGAGTCCGCACGGCGCTGAAAAAAGTGGCACGTCGGCCTGCGGCCTATGTCGGCAGGTATGGCAGCCCCTATGGTTTGCGCTCATTGCGCAGGTACCTGGTCACGCGCCTCGCGCAGTGTGAGATCGATTGCTCCGAAGACCAGATCGTGCTCACACAGGGGGCGAGTCAAGCGCTCGAGCTCTGTGTCGGCACTCTCACCCACCCGGGCGATGCGGTACTGGTCGATGACCCTTGTTATCCCCATCTCCTGGAAATGCTGCGCAGGCGGGGGGTGCGGCCGGTCGGCGTGCCGCGCACGGCCAGTGGACCCGATGTCCAGGCCCTCCAGGCCAGCGTGTCCAGGCTGAACGCCCGGGTCTTTTTTACCAACACCACATTCCACAATCCAACCGGGACCACGACTTCGCCCCAGGTGGCGCATGAGATCCTCATGACGGCCCGAGCACGCGACCTCACGATCGTGGAGGATGATATTTTCGCAGAGCTCGCCCCGGAGCGGCCGTCCAGTCTGGCCTCGCTCGACGCTCTGCAACGTGTCATTTATATCGGCAGCTTTTCGAAGACGATTGCGCCGAATCTGCGGGTCGGCTTCATTGCCGCGAGCGGCGTCCTGGCCGAGCAACTCGCCTCCTTGAAAAGTGTCCTGGCGTTGTCCTCCTCGGAGCTGACCGAGCAAATCGTTTTGTCGATTCTCACCGGCGGTCGGCACCGCACCCACCTGGAGGCGCTGCGAAGGAGGCTGGCGAACAACTACGCACAGGTTTTCCGACGCTTCGCCGGTGCGGGAGCAACGGTGGAATTTCGGGGCGGCGGGCTCTTTTTGTGGGCACGCCTGCCGACTCGCCTGAGTCCACCCGAGATCGTGCAACTCGCCAAGTCCCGCGGAATCCTGCTCGCGCCCGGGCACATGTTCCGCCCCGAGTCGCAAGCCACGGATCATTTCCGGTTCAACGTGGCGTACGCCCATGATGAGTTGCTGTACGGATTCATCAAGAGCCTGCCGCCGTGACCGACGGCGCTACTCCTGCAGCCCGACAAGGACGGCCATGGAGCAATGGTATTCCATGCTGCTCGCGCCAAAGCACCAGATGATGTTGTTGTTGCCTGTCGGTCTGTATACCGGCGTCTCACCTTCAGTATTGTTGCAGTAACACTCGCCGCAGGTTCCCACGCCGCAACAATCGCGGTACGCGATGAGTACGTCCGGCGATCGGCGGGATTGATACAGGTGCCGATCCAGGACGGCGGACGATAGCAGCCGGCGTCGGGTGACGACCGCTGTACTGCGGTGAGCGCCGCTACAGTCCGGCACCGGCCGGCTCCGGGGCAAGCATCGCCCGTTGTGATGGCAGATCTGGAACGGTCTTCGGCTGCGGTAGGGCCGCTCGAAATCAGTATGCCCCTGCGGACGGGGAAACATTTATCATTGTCGTTGCGGACATGCCCCTTCGCCAGACTCGGATTCATAAGGTCCCATGGACGTCAGAGCACGTAGACAACCCGTTACCAAGGCTTCCCGCCGCGCTCCTGGCGCACGTCGGCCGAGACGAGGCGCCGCGGACGCGGAAACCGTTCCCTCATCAGATCTCCTGCGTACGAGCGTTTACAGCGAGTTGGCGAAGAGGTTTGTCACCGGACGCGTCAGGCCCGGCAGCACGCTCTCCACACGCGGGCTCGCAGCGGAGCTCGGGGTAAGCCAGATGCCAGTGCGTGAGGCATTGGGGAGGCTCGCGGCGGAGGGTGCGGTCGAAATCCGGTCCAAGCGCAAGATCGTGGTTCCGGCTATGACTTCAGACCGCTTCCACGATCTGTTGCGCTGTCGGATCCTGCTCGAGTCCGAGGCCGCCCGTGCGGCTTTCCCCTTCCTCAATCCCGCCCGGCTCAAACAACTGCGCGAGACTGACAAGGGCATGGGCGTGGCGATGCGTACCGGGGATGTGGCGGCCTACATGGAGGGCAACTACAACTTCCATTTCATTATCTACCGGGCGCAGCCCCGCCGCACTCTCCTGAAGCTCATCGAAACGCTGTGGTTGCAGTTTGGGCCCTACATGCGGGTGGTGTATGGCCGCTTCGGCACCGCCAATCTCGTGGATCAACATCGGGTTGCTATCGCCTGCATCGAAGCAGGCGACAGCGACGGGTTGGAGAAGGCGATCGCCACCGATATCGAAGATGGCATGGGGCTCATCGGCGTGACCGGGTTCGAGGACGACCAGGCTGACGCTCTGAACGTAAAAGCGCAGCGCTCGCGCTGAGGTTTGAGCAAGGAGGCTCGCTTCACGCCTCTACGGGCCCGAGCGCGCGACCACCTTACCATCGAGCACGGTCATGACGACCTGGATGTCTTTGATCTGGTCGGAGGGAACCGTGAGCGGATCGGCGGAGACCACGTTCAAGTCCGCGAGTTTGCCCCGCTCGATCGAGCCTTTGATCCCGTCCTCAAATCCGGAGTAGGCGCCGTCGATCGTGTAGCCGTGAATGGCTTGAAGGATCGAGATGGCTTCCGACGGTCCGTTGGTGCCGCCGTCGCGCGTTTTCCGTGTCACCATGCACCACATACTGAAGAAGGGGCTGGTCGACTCCGGCATGGAGCCTAAGGAATCCGAGCTTCCCGGAGGGCGCAAACCATGCGCCAACATCGTCTTGTAAATAAAAGGCACCGGCGCCTGGGTCTTGAAAGCCGCGTGCCCCAGGTAGAGCCAGGCGGCGGTCGGTACGGGAATGACGCCGAGTGTCTTCATGCGATCGAGTTGCTCAGCCGTGGTTGGACCGGCTTCCTGGTTGCCCGCGTGTTCGATCCTGAAGCGGGGGTCAGGGCGCGGGAAGGCGGCTTGCGCGCCCTCGTAGGCTTCGAGAATCATGTCCTGCGCCTTGTCGCCCAAGGCGTGCGTCCAGATCTGGAACCCAGCCTGGTGTGCACGCCTGACGATATCGTTCAGCTCCTTTTGTGTGTAACGTGCATCTCCCACCCACTTGTCGCGCTGGCCGGCGGGTGCGTAGCGAACGGCGGACTCGGTTTCGCCATCGACAAACAACTTGATGCCCCCCAGGCGCAGCCAGTCATCGCCAAAGCCGGTGCGCGGGCCGTAGTCGAGGACAAAATCGCCAAAGGAGGCCGGTTGTCCTGTCAGGATGATCTGGTAGCGCAAGCGCACCGGGAGATCGCCCGCGTCACGCAGGTCCTGGTAGATCTTCATGCCGTCGCCGCTCGGGAAGTCGTAGATGGTCGTGACCCCTTTGGCCCGGAAGTCCTGCATCACTTCCCGCAAGGACTGGCGGCGCTGCGCGTAAGAAGGCGGCGGCACTTTCTGCATCCAGACCGACGGCATCTCCTGGATCTTACCGGTAGGCTCTCCGGTGTTGGGATCCTTGAATACGTGGCCGCCGCGGGGCGGCACGAAGCTCTTGTCAATGCCGAGCTCTTGCATCGCTACGGAATTGAGAATCTGGACGTGGGCACTTTCACGCAAGACCACCGGGTTGCGGGGGGCCACGGAGTCCAGTTGTGCTCGGGTGGGGAGCACCTGGCCCCACCCGCCTGCGCCGACGATCCACTCTCCGGGCTTGGCCTGCTGGGCACGCGCCCCGACCTTCTGGAGAATCTCATCAACGTTGCGCAGCGGCGGAATATGCACGTCCAACATCCGGTGGAAGGCCGCAATCCCTTCCAGGTGGGTATGGGCATCAATGAATCCGGGTAACACGGCCCGACCCTCGAGATGCACCACGCGTGTATGGGCATCAATCAACTGCGAGATATCCTTCGAGGTGCCGACGCTGAGGATGCGACCGTTCTTGATGGCGACCGCCTCAGCGAGGGTATCGTGTGCATCGACAGTGATCACCTTACCGTCGAGCAACACCAGGTCCGCCGTCCCGTCGGCGAGGTAGGCGGCGCTCGCGGGCGCACCTTTGGCAGCCAGAGCGCACGCGAGTCCGCTGAGTGCCAGGGACCATACCCACATTCTCGAGTGCATGTTTCCTCCATCGGGACCCGCTCCAGGAGCGCGATATCGCGGTCACATTCGCGCGACCCCGCGGGGTTACGCCAGCTGTCAGGGTACGCAAAATTAACAGCACCCCGCCAAGGGGTCAATAATCTGTGATCTCAGAATGGCTACATTCAGAAGGTAATCTTTATAGCTGATACGGGCCAGGTGCTCCTTCTTCTGCGATTGTGACAGGCCGGGCAGATAATCCGGTTGGTTCGGATCAAACAGCCTCAACAAATCCGCCCGAGCGCGTGCGGAAATCGGCATGCCCGCACGGACGCCTCATCAAAGCCAAAGGGCTGCCCAGCCGCGGTCGGGCCGGCAACCACGAGCTTGTCGTGGCCAAAGGTCTGCTTATCGAAGAAATAGCCGCCGCGCAGTCCCAGAGAGGGGTAGAGTTTCTCATTCTCAGCGTTGGCTCGCTGGTAGCGCTCGAGATCGACACCGATGTCGCTCAACACCTGCAAGGCGCACCGGTTATAACGTTGCGGCGATTCGATCTCGAGCGTTCCGCCGTTCAGAACGAGCGTTCGTCCTTGATAGTGGAGCTCGTTTCTCTTGGCGTGCCCGCCGAAATCATCGTGGTTGTCGAGAATCAACACGCGGGCACCCTGGCCCACGTCCCGCAAGAAGAAGTGCGCCGCGGCCAGTCCGCTGAGACCGCCGCCCACGACGACCAGGTCATAGGTCTCCCCGGTGCGGATCGCATTGACGGTGTCGACGGTGCTCGTGTCGCGCAACTCATGGGCCGCCTCGAACGAGCCGGGGTGGCAGTCACGGCAACACCATTGATGAAGTCGCGCCGAGAAATGTCGCGACCCATGCCGAGACTGCGATCGAATCTATTCACCAGGACTCCTCTAACAGTGGCGGCGTGGCCTACAGAATGGCACGCGCGGGAAGCCACGCACGCCCTCCTCTCAGCGCACACAATATCGTGAGCAAGCTACGACGACCGGCCCGATCGGACAACCCCGTATCGCGGGTGAGACCTGTACAGCCGGTGTATTCGCGAAGCGTGCGGGGTAGCCCGCTCCCCAGGTTCACCGGTGATTCCCAGGCGATCGCCATCGGGCGGCGAGCGTCGTCCTCAAACGTCAGACGGATCAAGACCTGATGAGCGGTGAAATGTGGAAGTGGGCGATCTTCCACCCCTGTGGAGTGCGGACCCACACATAGGTCGCCCGGTATTCACCGTTCGCTGGCAACCGCCCAGGTGCCGTCGTCATTCCGTTGGTGTAGAAGGTGGCGATTCCAACCTCGCCGAACACTTGGACGCGCAGATCCCGCAAGGTCACGTGGAAGCGCAAACCGGAGGCGAACCCGCGCTGCAAGTTGCGCAGCGATTCCTCCGCGCTAGGGGCTTCCGGATCCAGCTCCGCCCCACTCCTCGGAAAAGAGTTGCCCCCGGGGAGAAGGAACCGAGCTGCCTCCACGGGGTCGGCTCGGTTGAGCGCCTCGTAAAACGTTCGGGTCGCCGCCTCGACCTGTTCGGCCACGTCGCCCGAGGTGCTCCTTGCCGGGCTCGGTGCGCCGCCAGCCGCGGCCAACACGGCAACGCTCCTGAGCCGCGCAACCTGGTCATGCGGGATTCCCAGCTCCGCGCCCCGACCCGGAAGGCTGGCAACAGCCAGCCAACCCATCGTCAGGAAGGGCAACATTGCTCTAGCGGCGCTCACCGCCGGAAGCTTCGAATCCCGGTGAATATCCGATCCGCGGACGGTATTCATGGTTTGTTCGGCGTGTGCCCGCAGGCTCTCCTCTCTGGCGGGACGATAGCACCGGGATACGACGCGGGTCAACAAACTGTGATCTCAGATGACGAGGAGAGGTCTCTGCGGTGTCGACAGTGGAGGGCTGCCTCGGCGGCGACGCACCAGATTCGTCAGCTCTGAGCCTCGCTGACGGCAGCGCGCTCGCGCAGTAGATCCAGGAGCCAGCGGATGGCGGGATCGCTATCGAGGTGGCGGGGCCATTGCACCATCTCCCGTATGGTCGGAAAGCCGGGTGGCGGCGCAACCAGTCGTAGTGGCATCAACTGGGCATACAACTTCGCGTGGCGGGTATGCATGGTCGCACTGCGTCCTGTACCAATGACGAGGTGCGGAACTACACCGAAGCTGTGTGCGATGACCTCCACACGGCGCTGGAGGCCTGAAGTCTGTTGCGCCGACTCACCGAACCAGGACTCGAGGATCGCGGGCTGCTTACCGAACTGAACCGTGACATGACGGAAAGGCACTACCCAGCGGCGGGCGCTCGATAGCATTCTGCGATTCAATTCAGGAGCTGCTGCACGACTGGCCGCATCACTTCGGCGTGCTACAGCAGGTTGCGCACGCACTGGCCAGTAGAGAGCCGCCCGAGGTCGCGCGCCACCTGTTGTCCCTCGATCACCTGTCGGTGCACGCACCGTGCCAGATCCGGGAACGGTGTACTGCTCGGGAGCCAACTACAAGCAACATGTCGTAGACCTCATCGTTGCCCATCAGGACCAGAGCGAGTTGCAGGGGATGAGTCCGGAGCAGAAGCGCGCCCGGGGCCTGAAGTTGATGGACCAGCGGGCCGCGACGGGGACGCCGTTCATCTTCCTGAAACCCAACAGCAGCGTCTGCGGTCCGTTCGACTCCCTCGTGCTGCCTCGTAACGGTACCAAGCCCGATTGGGAGTTGGAACTTGCCGTCGTTATAGGCCGGCGCGCGCGCCGCGTACCGCGCGCTCGAGCGCTCCAGTATGTCGCCGGCTACACTTCAGCG
>Ga0105237_10007386_pt1 | contig 12034 bp, 7 predicted proteins | sample KBSC24metaG_FD_81520 | JGI IMG/M metagenome (GOLD analysis project Ga0105237, IMG submission 81520) | Corn rhizosphere microbial communities from Kellogg Biological Station, Michigan, USA - KBS C2-4 metaG | ecosystem: Host-associated > Plants > Roots > Rhizosphere > Soil | place: Michigan, USA... | reverse complement strand
TGGGAGCTTGGTATAAATAACAGGTATTACAAATCATACAAACATTTTGTTGGTACCGACGAACAAAAACAACGTATTGATAGTGGTACAAACGTTATCAATCATCAATACACTATGGATATTGCGCTTACAAAAGTGATAAACGACAGATGGTCTGTTGCTATTGATGTGCCTATTGTCTCAAACGCCCGTTCATCTCTATACGAGCATGACGGAAAGCACAGGTACAGCACGCATGCTTTTGGTGTTGGTGATATAAGAATTACTGCATATAGATGGATGTTTAATCCAGCTACTTCTTACAAGGGTAACCTGCAGGTTGGCCTTGGTATTAAACTGCCAACAGGTGATTATAAAGTGCAGGATTATTTTCACATTAATGACAGCACTACAAGACTTGGACCAGTTGACCAATCAATTCAGTTAGGTGATGGCGGTACCGGTTTTACACTTGAATTAAATGGCTACTATAATTTTTCACGCACAGTTGGTGTTTACGGCAATTTCTATTACCTGTTGAATCCGAGAGAATATAATGGTGTATCATCCGCAAGAGGCGGCAACCCTTCTGCATCAGCCGTTAAATACAATACAGATATTATGAGCGTGCCTGACCAATACCTGTTAAGAGGTGGAGTAAACGTTAACGTAGACAAATTTACTTTCTCTGCTGGCCTGCGTTATGAAAGATTATCGGCAAAAGATTTAATTGGTGGCAGCCGTGGTTTCAGAAGGCCAGGATATATTCTTTCTGTAGAGCCTGGCATCAATTATATGGCAAGCAAAAAAGTATCATTGTATGCTTACGTTCCTGTTGCATGGGTTCGTGATCGCATTCAAAGTGATTCTGACATTCGCAGGTCGAATGACACTAAAACGCATGTGCAGGGTGATGCTGCTTTTGCTGACTACGCTGTTAACATCGGTCTTAATATCAAACTCTAATAATAGAAATGCCTGCATTGTATTTCCATAGAAAGGCAGTGCAGGTAAATTTTATCAATCAGAAAACCAATTATCGAATTTTTTAAAAACTTATCCCTGAAGAATTAATAAACCTTTCATTACCAAAACAGCTTTTATGAATGTATTACGCTTATTTAAAAACAACTTCTTTGCACTCCTGCTGTTATGTGCCTTAAACCCGGTCAAGGTTAAGGCGCAAACTGACCAGGATGCGGTTATGATGATAAAAAATAATTTTTGTGTAGGCCCTGTGTACAATTACAGCAGTTGGAAAAATTACTGGGAAGGAACACTTAAAAGAGAAAACCTTAACCTTGGCACAGTATCTACACAATCGTTCAGCCTGATGGGCAATTACGGCATTACAAGCAAGCTTAATGTTTTGTTTAATATGCCTTACGTAAAAACAAAAGCAACCGCAGGAACGCTTCATGGATTGAAGGGCTTGCAGGATTTAAGCCTGTGGCTTAAATGGTTGCCTTACGAGAAAGATTGGGGAAACAGCAGCTTCTCAGTTTATGGTGTAGGTGGCTTATCATTTCCGACTACTAATTATGTAGCCGACTTTTTACCATTATCTATCGGGTTGCATAGCACTAATTTATCAGCAAGAATTATTGCTGATTACCAGGTGGGTAATTTATTTGTTACCGGCTCCGGTACTTATACATACAGAACAAATATCAAGATAGATCGTACTGCATATTATACAACTGAAATGCATTTAACCAACAAGGTAGAAATGCCGGATGTGGCTGTATTTAATCTGCGTGCAGGATATCGCAGCCACTTTCTTATTGCAGAAGCGGTGCTTACAAATCAAACAACACTGGGTGGTTTCGACATAAGAAGAAATGATATGCCTTTTCCAAGTAACAAGATGAATATGACATCTGCCGGAGTGGGATTTAAATATACAGTGCATAAAATTCCAGCGCTGTCTATCATAGGTGGGGGTAGCTATGTAGTTGCAGGAAGAAATGTAGGTCAGTCAAGATCAGTTTATGGAGGTATATTTTATGTGTTTAGTTTTTCACATAAAGAGAAAGCTAACCAGGAAGACAAAAAGAATTAAAACATCCATAATGAATGTTATTCATTCAATAATTATTATACAATGAAAAAGATATTTTATTTATTATTTATAGTACTGGCAGCATTAGCAGTTCAGTTTTCCTGTTCAAAGGATACTGAAGGCAGAACTGATAATCTTGCCCCACTCAATGCATCTAACATAGATATTGACGCTGGTAAATGGAAACCTGTGTTACTATCAAGGCCAGATACATTTGCCGTAGCTGCACCATTGCCCGTTACTAATCCCAACTATGTAGCAGAGCTTAATGAAATAAAAGGATACCAGAAGAATTTGTCTTCTTCACAGACTGCCAATATAAAATACTGGTCAGCCGGTGGTGTACTCAGGTGGAATGAGGTAATGCGTGAACTTGTTGCAAAATATAATTTACCGCCTTATCAAAATGCTGATGGCTCTTATCCAATACCAAGTTCAGCCAACCCGTTTGCATATCCAATGTTTCCATTTGCGAACCCACCTTATGCAGGAAGAGCATATGCCTACGTGAGTGCAGCGCAGTATGATGCACTGGTTGCATGCTGGTACTATAAAAAATTATACAACAGGCCTGCTCCTTATAAAACAGACAGCAGCATCCAGGCAAAAGCTTCTAAAACAGATTTGCCTTCCTATCCTTCTGAAGCGGCTGTGCTTGCTGGTGTTACCGCAGAGATGATGAAGCTTTTATTCCCAACAGAGATAGCCAATGTGGAACAAAAAGCAAAGGACCAGGAAAATGCTGCCATTATGAGCGGCGCTGCAACACGTAGTGATGTGTTAGCTGGCGAAGCGCTGGGCAGAAGCATTGCGCAGGTATTTATTGCAAGAGGCAGAACTGATAAAGCCGGTGCTGCCGTAGGTACACCTGAACAGTGGAAAAAACTTGAAACAGATTGTATAGCAAAAGGAGAAACCCCATGGTACAGCCTTGAAACGCCCAGGCGTAACCCAATGCTTCCTTTTTATGGAAATGTGAAAGCCTTCCTGTTTGATTCTGCTACCAAGGTTTCTTTAATGCCTCCACCGCCACCTTTAACAAAGAGCGACCAGATGAAGAAAGAAACTGAAGAAGTGCTTAGTTATATAACAAATCCGGCAAGAGAAAATATTCGTATTGTTCATTTCTGGGCCGATGGTGTAGGTACTTATACGCCGCCAGGCCATTGGGACGCAATTGCCGCAGAAGATTTTATTGCAAAGAACTTTAGTGAAGTAAGATGGGCGAGAAATATGGCATTGCTTAACATGGCTGTTATGGATGCTGGTATTGTATGTTGGTATACCAAATACCACTATTATAATCCAAGGCCAACACAAATGGATCCTTCTATTAAAACATTAACAGGCATACCAAACTTTCCTTCTTTTATCTCAGGGCACTCCACGTTTAGCGGAGCAGCAGCAACAATACTGGCACATATTATTCCGGAGAATGCGGAGAAATATAAGGCAATGGCATCAGAAGCATCTATGTCAAGATTGTATGGAGGAATACATTACCGCAGCGATTGTTCTGTTGGTTTAGAAGTGGGAACTAATGTAGGCAACTATGCTGTCGCAAGGGCTAAGACAGACGGTGCTGAATAAATTTTTTTATGGGGGTTATAACATAACCGGACACCGCTATTCTTAGCGGAGTCTTTTTTAAAAAACGGTGAAATCAATTTTAAAGAAGATAGTTTTTAATACATAAGCATAATCATTCAGACGCTGTTAGTCTTAACGGGGTCTTTTTTAAAAAGCTCAAAGTAAAAGAAAGGGTTATTATACAAACGAAGAGCGCGATTATGATTAATGTGTATAAAGCAATCATTCTTTCTAAATATTTTTTGGAATTAACTCATAAGCATAATCAAGGCGCTGCTAGTCCTGGTTGCGTCTATATTTTTTAAGTAGCCAACTCATATCGATACTTCCCCTGGGTATTTTTTCTAAAATCAAAAAGTGTATTGATGAAGAGAATTATCTTTTTAATTTTTTGTTTAGCATTTGCAGCTATAGGTTATTGTCAAAAAAAGGAACCGGTGAATGATACATTAACAGCCGGGCATGTTGATAGTATAATCATAAATGCCTATTTAAAAACGCCAACCTACCTGCCTGATGTAATTGACATGAATGTTTTTTCAGGTAAGAAAACAAACATGTTAAATGCGGACAATATGAAAAGCAATCTCTCTGCAAACACGGCAAGAATAGCATTTGCACAAATACCGGGATTAAATATGTGGGAAATGGATGGCGCCGGAACACAGGTAAACATTGGTTCACGTGGTACTGATGCACACCGTTCAATTGAAATGAACATGCGGCAGAACGGATACAATACCAACTCCGATATGTTTGGTTATCCTGAGGATCATTATACACCATCGATGCAGGGCATACAGCAGGTGCAACTGGTGCGTGGCTCTGCTGCATTACAGTTTGGCAGCCAGTTTGGCGGTATGTTCAACTATGTAATGAAAGAAGGCGATACGACCAAACCTTTTGCAATTGAAAGTGAACAGACGGCAGGTGGGAATAACTTTTTTAATTCATACAATGCTGTTGGCGGTACTACAGGCAAGCTTCAGTATTATGCTTATTACGATGCAAGACACGGTGATGGCTGGCGTGATAACGCAAAGTTTAATTACCATGCTTATTATGCTAATCTTAATTATCACTTCAGTAGTAAAGCAAGCCTAGCGGTACAATTTTCAAGAATGAATTATGTACAACAAATTGCCGGTGGCCTTACAGATGCACAGTTTCAGCAAAATCCGCAACAATCATTACGCAGCAGAAATTTCTTCAATCCTGAAATAAACATACCTGCGCTTATTTTTAAATACTCGCTTTCAGAAAAAACAAAGATTGAAGTTACTTCACATGCGTTGTTTGGTCAACGTAACAGTGTTCAGTTTATTGCCAATCCAGATATAAAAGACACATTCAATACCACATTAAATTCTTATAATCCAAGACAGGTCGATCGCGATTACTATAATGCTTTTACAACAGAAGCAAGAATATTGCATCAATACAATTTAGGCCGTGTTAAAAGCACTGTTACTGGAGGTTTAAGGTACTCTACAGAAGTAACAAAGCGGAAACAAAAAGGCGTAGGTACAACAGGCAGTGATTTTGATCTGTCACTGGTACAACCTTATGGCATCGATCTTCGCTTTAACACACATAACTATGCGGTATTTGCAGAGAATATTTTTCAACTAACGTCACGTTTTTCTGTTACACCAGGTTTCCGTTATGAAGTGATACAGTCTCAACTTTCAGGCGTAATCAATAATGCATCTTCGCAGGTGAACTACAAGGGCAAACGTGATTTTCCTTTGTTTGGCGCAGGCCTTCAATACCAGGCAAGCAGTTCAACACAGTTTTATGGTAATATCTCCCAGGCATACAGACCTTATTTGTATGCCAACTTTACGCCTGCAACACAAGTTGATAAAATTGATCCCAGCCTTAAAGACAGTAAGGGCTATGATATTGATTTAGGTTATCGCGGCAATATTAAAAATGTGTTTCGGTTTGATGTAAATGCTTATTACCTGTATTATGGAAACAGGGTAGGTCTTCTTACAGAAAAAGATGTAAACAATAATAACTTCCTGCTCACTACCAATATCGGCAATTCTGTTGCCAAAGGTGTTGAAGCCTTTCTGCAATTGTCTGTTTTAAAATTATTTAACCCGAAAGAAAAGCGAAATGACATCAGCATATTTCATGCATTAACTTATACGCATGCACGATATACCAAAGGTACCATTAATAAAAGCGGTGTAAATACTGACGTTACAGGTAATCATGTTGAAAACTCTCCAGACTGGATAAATAAAACAGGCATCTCTTTTCAGCATAAAAATGCAGGATTGTCTATACAATACAGTGCTGTTAGTAAATGTTATAATGATGCGTTTAACACACTGGCAAGCAACAACGGTGTAATTGGCGTAATACCCGCTTATCATTTGTGGGATGTGATGTTCGACTGGCAAATAAAACCCATTTATCATTTTTCTGCGGGCATCAATAATTTTACGAATGAAAAGTATTTCAACAGGCGTATTACAATGTATCCCGGCCCTGGTATTTTGCCTGCCGATGGAAGGACTTTTTATGTATCATTCGGAGTGAAAATTTAATTTCATTAATCAGGGTTTTGCAAGTATAAATTGAAAACGTGGTGAGCTATCACCACGTTTCTTTTTATCAAAAACAATTATAACCTGTATATTTAAAAACTTCAACACAAAACAGGTTAACAGATTATGTGCGGAATAGCAGGCATTATATCTCCTCAAACTGCGCTGGTTAAATTGGAACGCCTGCAAAGCATAGCTGATACACTTGCACATCGTGGCCCCGATGGAGAAAGATGCTGGATAAGTGAAAATGGGAATGTTGGTTTTGCCCATAGAAGGCTTGCAGTTATTGACTTAAGCGGGAGCGCTGCGCAGCCTTTACATTACATGCACTACACTATTATTTTTAACGGAGAGATATACAATTATCTGGAGTTGAAAGATGTATTGCAAAAGCAGCAATATAGCTTTAGAACCGCATCAGATACAGAGGTAATAGCTGCTGCATTTGATTATTGGGGCATAGAGTGTCTCAACTATTTTGATGGCATGTTTGCCTTTGCTATATGGAATGAAAAAGAACAACAACTGTTTATTGCACGCGACAGATTTGGTGAGAAGCCTTTATATTATCATGCAGATTATGTTTATCGTGGCAGGTTTGAACAGTTTGTTTTTGCCAGCGAAATGAAGGCGCTATGGGCGGCAGGAGTAAGGAGGGAATTGAACGGCACTATGATGCTTAATTATATTACGCTTGGTTATGTTGGCAATCCTGTTAAAAAAACAGAAACTTTTTATTCAGATATCCTTTCTCTTCCGCAGGGACATTATCTTTTTATACAACCCCAACAAGGTAAGCTGCAAATGAAGAAATGGTATTTCCCCGAGAAGGCCATCATACAAAATAAATTTGAAGGGAATGAACAACAAGCTATTGAACAGTTTAAGCAACTGCTTACTACATCTGTGCAAAGAAGGCTGAGAAGCGATGTTGCAGTTGGTACCAGCCTTAGCGGCGGTATTGACAGCTCCGCAATCGTTGCAATAATTAATCAGGTACATACTGGTAATACATCAGCACATGGTCACAACCTTGAGGCTTTTAGTGCGGTTTTTCCTGGCTTCATAAAAGATGAGTCTGTTTATATTGAAACGGTAAGCAATTACTTAAATATTCATTCAAACACAATCGTACCTGGTGAGGATGACTTTGAAAAGTATTGGCAGCATTTTATTTATCACCAGGAAGAACCTTTACAAAGCAGTAGTGTTTTTACTCAATATATGGTGTATCACCTGGCCAAAGAAAAGCATGTTACGGTACTGCTTGATGGGCAGGGAGCGGATGAGGTACTCGGTGGTTATACAAGATACACTCACTGGTACCTGCAGCAGTTGATGCGTGCAGATGTGTCTTTGTTTATGAAAGAAAGGAGATTGTTGCAGCAAAATTTACTTCTTGATAACTGGGGATGGAAGAATTATGCAGCGGCTTATTTTCCTGATAAAGTTGCAGAGCAGTTGCAGAAGAAAGTTTTAAGCCAGCAAAACAAGCAGTCTGTCATCAATAAAGACTTTTTATCAAAATACCAGAACAATTCAACGCTTATAAAGCCTGTGGTTAAGCAACTGGAAGACATCCTTTTTTATAACACTTTCAATTTTGGGTTGCAGGAACTTTTACGTTATGCAGATCGAAATTCTATGGCTCATTCGCGTGAAGTAAGACTTCCTTTTTTGTATCACGAACTGGTGGAGTTTGTTTTTGGGTTGCCTTCATCGTTCAAAATAAAAGAAGGATTTACCAAATGGATTTTAAGAAAAAGTATCGAACCTCTGCTGCCTTCAGATATTGTATGGCGTAAAGGAAAAACAGGTTATGAACCTCCGCAGGAACAATGGATGAAAACCGGTTTTATGCAACAGTTAATTCAGGATGCAAAGCGTAAGCTTGCAGATGCTTATGTACTTGATGCCGGAGTAATAAAAAAGCCAGTCAAACCTACACCTGCACATAGTGCAGATAACTTTGACTGGCGTTATTTAAGTGCAGCAGCGATATTATAACTTCATACCCGCGGCAAACTCCTTCTTACTCACTTTTCAAATAGCTGTCTTTTAAAACTAAATCACCATCAGTAGAAGAATTAACGATAAACCATTTCTTATTATCACTTAAAGTAATCTGGTAAATAATCCCCTCTGTATTGGTAAATTCAGTAACGCCGTAAACATTTTTACCATCATATTTTTTTCTGATAGACATTAATACTTTTACAGGTAAATCTTTTTCCTGGTAATAGCGTAATGAGTTAACAAAATTGCCATCCTTATCATACTTGATTTTTGTAAGCGTGCCTGTCTGCATAAATGAAACCATGTATCCGTTTTCGCTATCGTTCCATTTTACATTTTTAGCGGCAGGAAATGTTTGTTTGAATGAGTTCAAAAGTTTTTCGCTGGGATCTGCTTTTGCGATAGTAGCGGTGAGCAGGGCGGCTGCGGCAATGAAGAATATCTTTTTCATAAAATGTGTTTGTGTGGTTTGATGAGTTAAAAGTAGGATGGAAGAAAAAGGCAGTCAATCAATTATACATGACTGGCGGACACATTTTTGCATTAGCATTTTAATAACAATCAAGGGATTAACCGAAGCAGGATTTTAAAGGATGAAGTATTAAAAAACAAGGATGAATGCGAACCCGCGTGTTACATACTTGCGGTTAAGCTTTTGTTAAGTTACAACAGTGCAGGATGAATGGTAAATTTTTAGGCTGATTCATGAATTTATACTTGTTGTACTATTCACTTCCCGCATTTCATGCTCCATTTTAGCCTCTATATTCCAACTTCTAAATTCTCACTTCTTCAGTTTTTTTATAACATCTTTGCGTTTCAAATAATGGAAAATGAAACAGGGAACAAAATTTATACATGCAGGTATTGAGCCGGATCCTTTAACAGGTGCGGTAATGACACCCATCTATCAAACATCTACCTATGTGCAAACTGCGCCGGGTGAGCATAAAGGATATGATTATTCCCGGGCGGGAAATCCTACCCGTACTGTCTTGGAAAAGGTAATGGCCGAAATTGAAAACGGAAAATATGGCCTTGTATTCAGCAGTGGCGTGTCTGCAACAGATGCAGTGATAAAGTTGCTTAACCCAGGTGATGAAGTAATAGCCGCGAATGATATGTATGGTGGCACTTATCGTTTATTTTCCAAAATATTTGAGAAGTACGGTATAAAGTTTCATTATGTAAACATGCAGGATGCTGGCAATGTAAAAGAAAAAATAAATGACCGCACCAAACTTGTATGGACTGAAACACCTACCAACCCGTTGCTTAATATTGCCGATATAGAAGCCATTGCCGGTTTGTGCAAACCAAAGAACATATTGCTTTGTGTTGATAATACGTTTGCCTCTCCTTATTTGCAGAATCCACTTGATTTGGGAGCAGATATTGTAATGCACTCTGCAACCAAATATTTATCCGGTCATAGTGATGTAATACAAGGCTCTCTTGTAGTGAATGATGAGGCATTAAAAGAACAACTTTATTTCATTCAAAAAAGTTGTGGTGCAGTGCCCGGCCCGCAGGATTGTTTTCTTGTTTTACGCGGCATAAAAACACTTCATGTACGCATGCAGCGGCATTGTGAAAACGGGGAAAAGATTGCACATTTTCTGCGCAACCATTCTAAAGTAGGAAAAGTGTATTGGTGTGGTTTTGAGGATCATCCTGGATATGCCATCGCGAAAAAACAGATGAAAGGGTTTGGCGGTATGATGAGCTTTGAATTAAAAGATAATAGCATGGAAGCTGCCGCAAAAGTGCTTGGCTCAACAAAAATATTTGCGTTGGCAGAAAGCCTCGGTGGTGTAGAATCGCTTATCAATCACCCCGCGACAATGACGCATGCATCTATACCAAGAGAGGAGCGGATAAAGAATGGGTTGAACGACTCTCTTATTCGTCTTAGTGTAGGAATAGAAGATGCTGATGATTTAATTGAAGATTTAAAACAGGCAATAGGGTAGTGGGAAGTCGGTGGTGAATGATATATGTCTCGTCTAACAAGAGGCTGACCTATTGAATAGAAATAAATCAACTTATTGCATATAAGTTTATACAATTATTCACCACCAGCTACCCGGCATTCCAATCATTATATGAAACTGCTTATTGAAATCCTTGGCTGGATTGGTTCAGCCCTTATTGTAGGTGCCTACTATTTTAATATCAAAGGAAGAATATCATCTTCATCCAAAACATACGTGTTGTCTAACTTATTTGGAGGAATATTCTTTGTGGTAAATACTTTTTATCACCAGGCTTACCCATCGATGGCAGTAAATATTATATGGGTTTTAATTGCTGTAATGGCCATTATGAAAAAGAAATGAAATCTTTCTTTTTTCAATAACAGGTTTTCTTACTTCCATTCATCAATCACAACAATTCAGCAACCGGTTAAAGCAATTCAGTACGCTTGTGATTGAATTGCAGATGGTGCAATAATATCTTCGTTTCAACATAATCAAACTACATAAGCATTTATCATCATACATTTTCAATGTTCATTATTCCCTGTTTTTCTAAGCGGGGATTTTTTTATTACTCCGTTACAGAATACACAAGAAACATCTACAGTAAATGATTTCGTACCTTTAGTAAAAGGTTGGTTTAAGTTTTTATACGGAAATATATTGAAGTGGCGGAAAGCAATATCAAAGAATAAAAACTTCATTAAAGGGATGATAATTTGCCAACGACCATCAAGCGAACAAATTTTAAAACGGGTATTTAAATTGCATGAATGATTAAAGGTGAATTAAGAGACTTTCTTAACAGCAAAGTAATCCAATACAATCAACCCTCATTTATTAAAGATGATCCCATTAGTGTACCACATCTTTTTTCTAAGAAACAGGATGTGGAAATTGCTGGTTTTTTTGCAGCAGTGTTTGCATGGGGCAACAGGACAATCATTATTAATAAATCCAAAGAGTTAATGAGACTGATGGATATGGCGCCGTATGATTTTATTGTACATCACACTGATAACGATTTAAAAAAATTACTGGCTTTTAAGCACCGTACATTTAACACAACAGATCTTTTATATTTTATCGAACTTTTAAGGCATCATTATCAAAATCATTTATCACTTGAAGATGCTTTTACGCGATATGGAAATACGGTGGAAGAAATGCTGATTTCATTTCATCATTATTTTTTTTCGCTGGAAGAAGTACCGCAAAGAACGAAAAAACATATTGCCACTCCTGAGAAAAAGGGCAACTGCAAAAGGCTTAATATGTTTTTACGATGGATGGTTAGAAAAGATAATGTTGGTGTGGATTTTGGTATATGGAAAAATATAAAACCTGCGCAGCTTATTTGCCCGGTAGATTTGCATGTTGCAAGAGTGGCAAAGCGTTTCAACCTGTTACGGCGCAAACAAATAGACTGGCAGGCCGCAATGGAATTGACAGAATATTTAAGGGAACTTGATCCGGAAGACCCGGTTAAATATGATTTTGCTTTGTTTGGGCTTGGTGTAATTGAAAAGTATCATTAAAATTTTTTGTGTATGTATATTAGTGAAGCTATTGCACAACACATTCTTGAAGTTCATTTTGGTAACAACTGGACTGATGTAAACATTCGTGATGTAATCAATGATGTTACACGCGAAGAAGCAACTAAACAAACGCCAGCATCTCCCAACACAATTGCATCAATTCTTTATCATATAACTTTCTACAACAAAATTGTTTTGGGAAGATTGAGGGGGCACAGAATAGAAATTGATGATGCCAATGGTTTTAATCTGCCTCCTTTAAATACTGATGCAGCCTGGGAGCAATTAAAACTGGATAACCTG